>ERZ772956.2115-NODE-2115-length-12926-cov-14.348613_pt1 | contig 12926 bp, 13 predicted proteins | sample MGYA00580683_ERZ772956 | MGnify/ENA primary metagenome ERZ772956 (study PRJEB29015, sample SAMEA2738077) | human oral metagenome | biome: human oral; feature: human-associated habitat; material: saliva | place: China | collected 2212 ... | reverse complement strand
ATAGAACTTTATGTCCGTCCACTGTATTTTGGTAGTGAAATGCAATTGGTTCTAGATTACTTAACCAAGTTAGATCCTGTATATAGGCCTGCTTGTAGCCATCTTTTACAATAACAAAAAAATCCAAATCTGAGTATTGATCCAATCGGTCTCTTTCTACTCCGCAAGAACCAAGTGCCAGCAAAGCTAGTGCTTGTCTAGAATCTTTTAGAGACTGACCAATATCATCTAGTCTTTGTAACAGTAATTCTGTTTTATTCATATCGTTACCTCATTATTTCTTGTTTACAGACATTATATAGTTAATGTTTTCGAAAGTCAATTTCATCCAACACCAGATACATACCAATATAATATGGTATTTTCCCGATATTTTTTACAATGATAAATTTAAACATTTTGCGGAGTTTTGCTCATATTATCAAGAATGAAGAAATTTGAAGTATCCTTTGATTAATTAGAAAGTGGTTCTTATCTTTAAAAAGATTAAATAATTTGGAAAATATTTGAGAAGAAAAAATATATCGACTTAACCATCAATTTGCAAACAGTAAAATCTTCCCACAAACGATGAAAACATAAATACGACCCGCGCAAAGAGTGGATAATTTACCTAATTAGGTATGAAACGCTCATTGCAAAATATACTTTTTAAATTACCCATAAAATGATGAGTTGAAGCGAGTTATTCAAAGTCATATGTATTGCTGATATTAAAAGAGCAATCTGAGACTCAATCTATATATAAAATTAGGATTGCTAAGTAAAGTGTGGACATTTTATCACAAATACACAAAATCTTCCTCTATTTGTTCCGAATTCTCACTAAAAAAGAGGACAGAAAAAGAGCGGAAATCCGCTCTCTGCTGTCTTATTTTGTCAAATCAATCCTTTTAGCAATCTGGTTAATAATGATAGCTCCAGCAATCAAAGAAGCAAATTCTCCAATGGCCGTTGTGAACCAAGTCAGGAAGAATGGCAAGCCCTGTAAGAAATACAACTCTGCTGCAATCGTCACCATCGAAATTGAGAAGAAAATGGCAAAATAGAAATGATCCAAACGAAGCAAATCTTTGATCAGGTATTGATTCTTATAGCGACTAAAGAGGTAGACACCTAATGATAGGAAGACTAAAGTTGACCAGCCGCCGACAAAGACGTCAATAATTCCAAAGCTATAGAGATTGGCAATCATACAGCCGATGGTCACTCCCATGATGTATTTCCGATTATAAAAGGCCATAAAGTTCATCATTTCAGAAATTCTGAACTGGTAAGCGCCGTAACTAATCGCATTTAAGGGGGGCGTGACGGTTAGGGCTACATAAATAGCAGCAACAATGGCAATCTGAACCAAATCACGGACTGATAAGTTTTCTTGTTTCATGTTTTCTCCTTTAGCGCATGAGCGCGTGTAATATGCTTGGCGAAAGAAGTTAAGCGCCAAGGGTTGCGTCAGACGGGAAAATTATCTCCCAAAAATCGACAACTTCACTAGTATAGCATAAATCCTAGAAATGTGATAGACTATCTTTATGAAAACTTTAATCAAAAAATTCTTTGACAATGAGGTTCTGTCCTATCTTTTCTTTGGTGTGGCAACCACTCTTGTCTCTGTCGTCAGTCGGATGCTCTGCTATGAACTAACAAGAAACGAATTACTGGCTACGATAATAGGTGATATTCTTGGCATTCTCTTTGCCTTTGTGACCAACGATACCATCGTTTTCAAGCAAAAGAGACAGGGCTGGCCAGTACGATTGGTCAAATTTTTCACAGCCCGACTGGCAACTATGGCCTTGAACTTGCTGCTAACCTTTATCTTTGTCACTAGCTTCCCGCAGATTATTGGTCAATTCGTCCACAACGATATTAAGATGGTCAACACCATTGAAACCTTGATAGCTCAAGTGTTGATTATCGTTCTCAACTACGTCTTCAGCAAGATTTTTGTCTTTAAAAACAAGGCAAAATAAGAATAGAGCAGCTATTTCACCTATAGAAACAAAACTGGACCAGATATTTCTGATCCAGATGTTTTTATTTTTAGACTTCCAAGCTGGGATGCTCAGCTGTCAGATGAGTAATATCACCCTTGACACCAAAATAGTCCTCAATCAGAGTCTGAAGTTCCGTCATAGCTGCTTGAGCACGCGCCGCCTGCTCTCCATTGATGGCTTCGATAACCAAGATGGCCTCCTTGGTCTCTTCTGTCAACATGGTTCGCTGCGCTTCTCTCCAGTTAAGGCAACGGCAGACCGCTCCCTCTTCATCATAGTAGATGATTTCTTCTGCCAAAGCTGGTGCATCAGTCTCAGCTCCCAGTGGAAAGAATTCCTCACCACCCTTAGCCTTACCCAAATAAAGACCACCGACAATCTTGTCCAAATCTTCACCGCCACATGGAACAGAATAAGAGAGGGAAACACTATTATAAATATCTACCAACGGATTGATTGGATGAAATTCACGCCCCTGACTGACCCGCTTGAGCAGAGCTTCGATAGAGGAACGCGCTCCTTTTTTGGTCTTGAATTGGCTGAAAGCCTGCCGCCACTCCTGAATAACATCATTCTGAGTGAAATTCTCATCTGGAATAAAGTCTGCTGCTCGCTTTGCGCCCTTGTCCAGCAGGGATTTGAAATAAGGATCCTTACTTTCATCAACTCTATTATCCAGCCCCTTGACCACTAAGACACTAATCTGAGCTTCTGGAAACAAAGCCCAAAATTCATTTTCAACTGCAATTTTCATGTTCTACCTCAATAATTTCTTTTCTGGCCTTTTTTGACCAGTTCCCAGTCCTTAGTAATATTCTCTCGGACGCGAACCAGCAACTTTTCTAACTCTTTTCGCTCGTTTTCTGAAAATTTTTCCAACGAAACCTGCTCCGAATATTCGTTTTCCGCTAGGATAAAAGGATAGAGGGCCGCCCCCTTTTCAGTGACAAACCATTCCTTGTTCTTGCGGTTATTGGCAGCTGGACGCTGTTCCACTAAGCCTTTACTTTCTAGCTTCTTGACTGAACGAGCCACCGTTGAGCGATCTACCTTGAGCAAGTCTGACAGCTCCTCCTGAATAATCCCAGGATTCTCCGCAATCCGCACCAGATAGAGATACTGCCCCCGCGCCAAATCTATGTCACGAAACTCAATATTAGCGATGGAATCCAAAGCCCGAGCAATGATTCCAATCTCACGTAAAATTGACATACCTCCTCCTTCTGAAGATAGTATAACAGATTTTTATTGCAAATGCAATAAAATACTCTTGGATATTTATCTTTGAAAAATTTCATGAAAAACTAAACTTCCACACAGAACTCTTCCGCCTTTCCCTTATCTAGACCATCAAAAAAGGGTCTAGGAAAAAGTCTTAGCCTCACTTTTTGTTAGAAATAGATACTGGGAAGGTTAGCTGATTGCGTGTTAAGCAATCTCTTGATATGTTTTGATAAAGGTCAGTACAATCACTAGCTAGATTCTCTCGAGTGTAATCTTCACCTTTAAAATCCATTAGTGCAGCCTTATTACTCACATCATGTAATACTACAATATCAAATCAGCTTGAGAAGAACATAGAAAAACCACCTGAAGTCAAACCAGGTGGAAATTTTCGGATAGATATTTATTTACTAATGCCTCGTTGCTTCTTAACATATTTCTTGTACATTTTTGACTTTTTCCCATACCACTCTTCGATAGTATAGCCATACTCTTCACGGTATTTCTCTTGATTTTTATTGACTGTATTCAAGTTATCTAGTGTTACTACATTGGATTTAAAAAATGATACCAAAAATAGTCCTAAGAAAATAGGTGAAACTGGTAACAAAGCAAGCAACAAATGTGCCAGAAGGTTATTAAGACCATGGATAAAGAGATTGATTCCAGACATCAACAACCATAAGAACAAAATAACATTCAAAAATTTTTTATAATATTCTGAGGAGAAATAATCCTTGCTAGCGCGCTGCTTTGTAACAAGGATATAAACAAGGTAAATCAGTGATAACACAAAACCAATCCAGTAGACGATACGAATTGCAACTAGGGGGATTAAATACAAGATGGCTCTAAACCAACCATAATAAAAAATCACAATCAGGCACAATTGAAGAATCTGAGTTAATAAATAGGCTTTAATACGATTTCTTTTGGAAATTATATAAAAGCTAATAAAACAGAGCCAACAAAACAAGAATAAAAAAACGAAAAAAACAGCTGGAGGAATAAGGCTATTTTCTACTGATGTCAATTGTGTAACTAGTTCATGTCCATCTTCACTAGCCAATCGGAGCACTCCCATTGGAAAGTATGAGGCCCAAGTAATCAAAAACAAATACAAAGGTATTGCGAAAATCATTATTAATGGATTCCATTGACGTGTTGTTTTTAGTGCATCATTAATATCTTTTTGTATCTTATCCATTTATTTTCTCCTATTTTGTTCAGGTTACATTGTAAAAGGAGGTACCATCATCATCAAAATCGAGTGGGTAAACCAGCATTGACTAAACTTCCTGATCCAACGACTCCTTGTATCTTTTCGATTCTTTCCCATACCAGTCTTCTATGGAGTAGTCAGATAACTGGCGGTAAGCTTCCAAATATTTTTTGAGATAGTGGCCTTGAAAATTGTTCACACTTAAAGCATACAGGAAGTAAAGGAAGGGGATAAATAATATTGGATTAATGGCTATAAAAATTGAACGAAGGGTACCATTTTGCTGAATAAAATCCGAGTTTGGGAAAAAGATACGGAAAATAACTATTAGAAATAGGATAAGCCCTCCGTACCTTTTTGCAAATACAACAAAACGATCGAGAAAATCTGCTCCTCTATTTGAGTAAGTAGACTCTTGATACAAAATTTCGAACGTGTTCTTCTGAAAATTTTGAAATAGTCTAATAAAGTACAAAATAAAAGCAACCGTATATAATGCGCCAGATAAAATCTCTCCAATTATCGTTCCTGCTCCAGCTATACCTATTACTAGACATTTCAAAAGAAGAAAAGTCATATAACCAACCCATTTATTAAAGTAATAATAGGATAGGATTGACTGATTTTTTATTTTGGTTAGATCAATTAAATAGCCAGCAAACCCTACAAATCCCAATCCAAATAAAGCACCATTTATGAGGCTTACTTTCATAAATAAAAACTGCAAATTTTGAGAATCAATCCAAATACTCAAAAGAAAGATTAGAAATAGGATAAACTGCATTGTAATAAATCCTAAAAGCTTTCCCTCATAACCTTTTTCATTGAAATCCTCAAATGAAGTTTTGATATACTGATCTGTCACTAAATTCATCCTTTCCTCTAACGAGGCATTAAAAATTGTTTGTTTCATGTTTTACCTATTAGACATCTGCATCCTTATCCGCTGGTCCTTCGTCATCAAATCTCAGAATAAGCTCACCACTACGGCTTTCAAAATGCGATACAAAACGGCTTTGGATGCTTGCATTGAGGACAGCACCGACGATTAGCACCTTGGCAATCAGGATAAACCAAAACATGATAATCACAACCACCACTGAGCCGACAAAACGCACATCTAAAAAGCGATCTAGGTAAGCTTCAATATAAACAGTAAAAAGGTTCATGAGGCTATAAATAATAGCAAGAACCAAGGTCGCACCTGGTAGGACATAGCGGATTTTTGGAATCTTCACATTGGGTAACGAAAAATAAAGCAGAATCAGCGAGAGAAAGAGCATCAGATAAATCGTAGGCTCTGTCATGGTCAGCAACTGCTGGTAGAGGCCACGGTCAAAGTGCCAGAAATTATAAAGAATCCCAACCAGCATTCGCCCGAATAGGGTCAAAACGAGCGACAAGCCTAGCAAGACTTGCAAGCCTAGACTCATGATAAAAGCAAAGATGCGCTCCCAGATAAGACCCCGCCCTTGCTTCGTACCATAGCATTTATTAAAGGCCTTTTGCAGAAAAGTCATGCTCTGGGAAAAAGTCCAAAGGGCAGACAGGATAGAAATACTCAGCAAGCCTGTCGAAGGCTTGGTCAGCACATCTCGGACAACCTTGGCGATCGTCAGATACAATGACTCTGGCAGTATGTCTCTCAACGCAACCAAGAGCTCATCTGGCCGAATTTGAAAATAGGGCAGAATATTTGCCGCAATCAATAACAAGGGAAAAATCGAAATCAGAAAATAATAGGCCACAGCAATACTGGTAATATCTGCCTCCGATGCCTGATAAAAATGGAAAAACGCTCTGAGAAATTCATTTTCTCTTATCTTTTTGATGAATCCTGTCACATCTCTCTCCTATTCAAAAAGACTGGGACAAGCCCAGCCCTCTATGCTTAATAAGTCCCTTCTTCGCCCTGGCTGGTTAGAATCACAGGACCATCTTTGGTAATGACAAATTGGTGCTCATATTGGCAAGACAGACCGCCATCTAGGGTTTTATGCGCCCAACCGGTCTCAAAGTCTGTGTCAATTTCCCAAGTACCTGTATTGATCATTGGCTCAACGGTCAGAACCATTCCCTCCCGCAAACGCAGGCCACGTCCCGCACGGCCATAATGCGGCACCATTGGCTCCTCATGCATGGTTGGACCAACCCCGTGACCAACCAAATCACGCACCACTCCATAGCCATGGCTTTCAGCGTATTCTTGAATGGCTGCACCAATGTCTCCGATACGATTGCCAACTTGTGCGGCTGCAATTCCTCGGTAAAGACATTCCTTAGTCACATCCATGAGCTGCTGCGCTTCTGGACTAATCTTTCCAACAGCATAAGCCCAGCAAGAGTCTGCGACACCACCACGGAAGCTTTCTGTATATTGCTTCATCTGCTCTACGTTGTTAAAGTCCAACTTAGATACATCCAGCTCAGCCTTGTCGACTAAGCCAACAACCATGTCCACACAGATGATATCACCTTCTACCAATTTTTGATGACGAGGAAAGGCATGGGCCACCTCATCATTGAGAGAACAACAAGTCGCATAAGGATAATCCATGATACTGCCCTCTACGCCAATCTGAAGGGGCAAGGCATTAGCTTCTTTACAGCGCTTGCGGACATATTCTTCGATATCCCACATATCAATACCTGGCTTGATCAAATCTCTCAAGCCGATATGAACAGAAGCTAAGAAATCTCCGCTCTTGTCCATTAAATCAATTTCACGTTGTGATTTTATAGTAATCATTATTTACCTCTTTACTAAGTAATTTTTACAGTAATCGTTGCTTTGGCAACGAATAGCAAATCTAAGTAGATATCATAGTCAATCACTGCTGTTCTCCGCGTTTGATGAATAATCCGAGGCCGAATCTGCAGGACATCATCAATCTGAACAGCCTGAAAGAAATGAATCATCATCTGATCGACGATTAAGCTCTGACTATTCGTCGTCATCAACTGCTGCGTAATCCGAGTGATAATTTCCGTCAAGACGCCATTAGCCAAGACTCTATTTTGCTCCAGCATGAAAGGCTCGACAGTGAAAGAAAAAATATCCTCTTGGCGATGAAGCTTCTGGCCCACCTGCTCACTGAAGGTCGGCAGACTGGAAATCTGTGAACGGCTCATTTTTTCCATAATATCCCGACGAGTAATCACCCCAAGGAGAGTCTGATTACTACGTACCACCGGAATCATCTCAAAATCTTCTGCAATCATGCGCTGACTGATATTGGCAATATTCGCCGACAGTCCAGTCACGAAAATCTTGCGAGTCATAACCTTGTCCAAGGTAGTCAAAGGAGACTTATCTCCCGCATCCCGCATCGTCACGACCCCAACTAGCATTTGATGCTGATTGACGACTGGAAAACGGCTGGTCCGATTACGACGAACCAAGTCCAGATAGTCACGAACGGTATCTGTATCATGCAAGAAACCATATTCGTGACTAGCCCTATAAACCTGTTCTACCGTCAAAATATCTGTTTTAATCTGGATATTGGACAGGGCACGGTTAATCATGGTCGCCACGGTATAGGTATCGTGCTTGGTTCTTAGGACGGGAATTTCAATACGATTGGCCAATTTTAAAACCTCTGGATCGACTTCAAAGCCTCCCGTTACCAGCACGGCATTCTCATTTTCAAGAGCTAAAATCTGAATCCGCGTCCGATCCCCGACAATAAGTAGACCGCCTTCGTTTAAGTAGCGTAGAATATTTTGCTCGGTCATGGCTCCGATGGAAAACTTGTTAAATTCTTTTTCCAGTCCTCTTTCGCCAGCAAGCACCTCTGAACCAGTAATATCCGCAATTTCCTTGTAGGTCAGGTGCTCTAAAACAACCTTTTTCGACTTCACTCGGATAGTCCCACTTCTGGGTCTGGTTTCGACAATTCCTCTATTTTCAGCTTCCTTGATCGCTCGGTAGGCAGTTCCGTCGCTGACCCCCAAGTAATTTGAAATACTCCGAACACTGACCCGCTTACCAATTGGAAGATTTTCAAGATAAGCCAAAATTTCCTGGTGTTTACTCATTGAAATCTCCTTTTTCGTAGCGATATTCGGTGTAATCTCTCATCTTTCTCGTATAGCGGTCGCTCCCTTTAAACTGACGGAAGAGCTTAAAACCAGCTTTCTGTGCAACTTTCTGACTAGCAATATTCTCTTCATGCGTGATAATGGTCAGGCGCTTAAAATCGAATTTCGTAAAGGAAAGAAAAACCAATTCACGGACAACTTCGGTCATCAAGCCCTGTCCCCAGTAGTCTTTCCTCAAAAAATATCCTAGTTCAGCTTCTTTTTTTATTTCGTCCATTTTTTCAAATTTAATGGAACCAATCATTTCATTCGTTTCCTTATCACAAATTGCCCAAATTCCCAAGGGATTTTTCATAAAATAATTGGCGATGACATATTCACTTTCCTGTAAACTACTTTCAGTCGGAAAAATAAACTCGGTATTATCCGGATTGGAAGCAATTTTATAAAGGGATTCTGCATCTCCAAAAAGAATCGGGCGTAAAAAGGAATGCTCCGTTTCAATAAAAGAAAAAGCTGCTAACTGTGTCCACAAATTCATAGGCTTCCTCTATAAAAAATAAGCGATGAACGCTTATTCTTCGATGAGCTGGATGTCCGCACCCAGACTTCTTAATTTTTCAATAATATTGGAATAACCGCGTAAAATAAATTCAATATTGGTAATCTCTGTTCGGCCTTGAGCCATCAGACCAGCAATCACCAATGCTGCACCTGCACGCAAATCCGTTGCCTTCACAGAAGCACCTTGCAGTTGATTTGGTCCTTCATAGACGATCTGATTGCTAGCAGTCGAAATTTTACCAGTCATCTTTGCCAATTCAGCAACATGGTTAACCCGTTTCTCATAGATGGTATCAACGATTTTTCCATGACCATGAGCTGTCAACAAAAGCGGAGTGATCGGCTGCTGCAAATCCGTAGCAAAGCCAGGATAAGGCGAAGTCTTGATGTTAATAGCTTTTAATTCCTTCTGCCCTTCTACAAAGATGCTGTCTTCTGAAATGGTCATGCGCACCCCCATTTCCTCTAGCTTAGCAATGAAACTTTCCAAATGTTCATAAAGGACATTATTGATCTGGACACCTTGTCCAATTGCTGCCGCCAAAGAAATATAGGTCCCAGCTTCAATCCTATCCGGAATCACCTGATGACGCGTTCCATGAAGTCTGTCTACACCTTCAATCGTGATAATATCAGTCCCAGCCCCACGAATATGAGCTCCCATATTGTTAAGCAGCGTAGCTACATCGATGATTTCTGGCTCACGCGCCGCATTTTCAATCACCGTACGCCCCTCAGCCTTGACTGCTGCCAACATCGTATTAATCGTGGCACCGACACTAACGGTATCCATGTAAATACTAGCTCCGGCCAAGCGCTTACCACCCGTTGACAATTTCATGTAATTGCCTTCCATGGTCATGTGAGCACCCATTGCTTCAAAAGCTTTGAGATGGAGATCAATCGGACGAGGACCAAGGTCACAGCCTCCAGGAAGCCCAACTGTCGCTTCTCCAAAACGCCCTAGCAAACTTCCATAGAAATAGTAAGACGCTCGTAGACTATTGATTTTACCAGATGGCATCGGCATATTCTTGATATTTCTAGGATCAACCTCTAGGCAATCTCCAGACCGTTTGATAGTCGCTCCCATGATTTCCATGATTTCGATGAGGCTATCAACATCCGAAATCGCCGGCACACCATCTAAAGTAACAACATTATCAGCTAAAATAATAGCTGGGATAAGGGCCACAACACTATTTTTGGCACCATTAATAGTCACCTCTCCTTTTAAAGGGCGACCACCATTAATTACAATTTTTTTCATGTTTTAAAATTAGCTCTTTCACGGTATTACTCTTTATTATATCATAGTTTTATCCATTTTCCTAGACAAAAAAGCCCTCAGTTTAAACCGAGAGCTACTATTTTATTGTAAAGCTGCTTGGAGCGCAGCTACCTTGTCTGTGCGTTCCCAAGGAAGATCGATGTCTGTTCGACCCATATGACCGTAAGCAGCCGTTTGGCGATAGATTGGGCGCTTCAAATCCAACATTTGGATAATACCTGCTGGACGCAAATCAAAGATTTGGCGGACAGCGTTCTGAAGTCTGCTTTCAGAAACCAAGCCAGTTCCAAAAGTATCAATGCGAACTGAAACGGGCTGAGCTACGCCAATAGCATAGGCCAACTGCACTTCTACTTTTTTAGCTAAACCAGCAGCTACGATATTTTTAGCGATATAACGAGCCGCGTAAGACGCAGAGCGATCGACCTTGGTTGCATCCTTACCAGAGAAGGCGCCACCGCCGTGGCGAGAATAGCCACCATAAGTATCCACAATAATCTTACGCCCTGTCAAGCCAGAGTCACCTTGTGGGCCACCGATAACAAAGCGACCAGTAGGATTGATAAAGACCTTGGTCTGACCATCCAAGTATTCACTTGGAATCACTTGAGCAATCACCTTTTGGATAACATCCTGATGAATCTGTTCATTGCTGACTTCAGGATCATGCTGAGTAGAAATAACTACCGTATCTACACGAATTGGGCGATCATTTTCATCATATTCGACCGTAACCTGAGACTTGGCATCTGGTCGCAGATAAGACAATTCACCTGATTTGCGCAGTTCTGCCAAACGACGCACCAGTTTATGACTGAGAGAAATAGGCAATGGCATGAGCTCTGGCGTTTCATCCACCGCAAAACCAAACATAAGGCCTTGGTCACCAGCCCCAATCAAATCCAACGGATCTTTTTGAGCATTTCCTCGAACCTCAAATGCTTCATTGACCCCTTGAGCAATATCTGGTGACTGCTCCACCAAAGATGGATGGACACCAACTGTCTCTGCAGAAAAGCCATACTCTGTATTGGTGTAGCCAATCTCTGCGATGGTATCACGAACCACCCGATTGATATCTACATAGGCTGTAGTGGAAATTTCTCCAAAAACATGGACGGAGCCTGTATAAACAGCGGTTTCAACTGCAACATGAGCCTCTGGATCCTGAGCCAAAATAGCATCCAAAATAGCATCGGAAATTTGGTCTGCAATCTTATCGGGATGTCCCTCCGATACAGATTCAGACGTGAAAAGTTTACGTTCTGACATAGAAATGTCCCCCCTTAAAAAAATATTAAACAAGTAAACAAACTCCAAAATAATTTAAAATCATCTCGCCCGCGAGTTACGACGCGAAAGAAATAAAAACGATATTTTTTTATTCCTGTAGCTAGTAAGGCCCATAGGCTGACCGCAATATAGCGGTAACCCTTGAATGACGAGTGACTTTGGAGCCGTCATTGTTTGCGAGTTACAAAGTACTGATAGAAGTTTCCTACCATCTTATCGGGACTATATAACCTCTCCATTATATCATGATTTTTAGAATTATGCTGAATCATTTTCAAAAGAAAAGCTATAGTTCAAAACTATAACTTTATCATTTAGATTTGTTCTACTCAAGTGGATTATTAGTGCTAAATATTTCAAACAAACTATACCAACTCCGTCTGAGCAATAGCCTCTTTCACATCTTCTAGTGGCAAATGCACCAGTTCCACTTCCTTTTCCTTGTAAAGGTACTGAGCATAATCATCTATCCGATATTGGTTGATGTAGACCACGCGCTTGCAGCCAACCTGAAGCAGTTGCTTGGTACAGTTTAAACAAGGAAAATGAGTCACATAAGCCGTAAATCCTTTAGGAACGCCTCTCTCAGCTCCCTGCAAGATAGCATTGACCTCTGCATGCAAGGTTCGCACGCAATGACCATCGATGACCAAACACTCATGATCAATACAGTGCTCTGTTCCTGAAACAGAGCCATTGTAGCCGGTCGATATGACCTTATTATCCTTGACTAAGACCGCACCGACCTTGGCGCGCTTACAGGTCGAACGGTTGGCAATCAAAAGTGCCTGTGCTGCAAAGTATTCATCCCAAGCTAGCCGATTTGACTTCATCATTCAGTCCTCCATCCATTCTCACTATATTATACTAAAACACTTAGCGATTGTCATCCTGAAAAGAAAAAAGTTGAAACAATGTTTCAACTTTTTGTATTCTTATTTAGCAAGTTTAGCCTTAGCTGCATCTGCAAGAGCTGTGAAAGCTGCTGCATCGTTAACAGCCAAGTCAGCAAGCATTTTACGGTTAACTTCGATCTCAGCCAATTTCAAACCATGCATCAATTGTGAGTATGAAAGTCCGTTCATACGAGCTGCCGCATTGATACGTGTGATCCACAATTTGCGGAAGTCACGTTTCTTTTGACGACGGTCACGGTATGCATAGTAGTAAGAGTTCATTACTTGTTCTTTTGCAGTACGGAACAAGATATGTTTTGCACCATAGTAACCTTTAGCTAATTTTAAAATACGTTTACGACGTTTGCGTGATACAACGCCACCTTTAACAC
>ERZ772956.2111-NODE-2111-length-12937-cov-7.621875_pt1 | contig 12937 bp, 10 predicted proteins | sample MGYA00580683_ERZ772956 | MGnify/ENA primary metagenome ERZ772956 (study PRJEB29015, sample SAMEA2738077) | human oral metagenome | biome: human oral; feature: human-associated habitat; material: saliva | place: China | collected 2212 ... | reverse complement strand
CGATCCCGCAGTCGCGCAGGCAGGTCAGGTGGTTGGACACGTTCGAGCGGGTCAGCCCCAGCTCGCGCGAGAGCACTGCGGGGTGGCTCGGGCTGTCGAGCAGGGACATCAGGATGCGGGAGCGCGTCGGGTCGGCCATGGCCCGGCCGAGCCGGTTCATGACGTCAAGACGCGAAGCAATGGTCAGCATGCACTGAACTATACAGCAGCCGCTGACCTAATGGCCAGTTGTCGCGGCGGCGGCGGACCAGAGCTGTCGCGCCTCCAGCTTCGCCGTCGCGGCAGCTGACAATGTTATGGTCACTATCCCCAACCAGTTGGGTGTGGACTTTAACTTGAAACTGCTTGAAGCAATTACTCAAATTGCCCGCGCTTTAGGCTGGCATAAGGGTTAAAGCCGCCCACTGTTGCTCGCCGCGCCGCTAGCGCGCGGCGGTCAGGCCGCACCGTCGGAACTAGAGAACTAGGCGGCAGCACCAGCGCCGGGCTCTGAGGAGTCGTCGGAGTTATCCACAATGCACCAACGCTCCACTATCAGCCCGGCTACCATCCAGGCTAAACACCCCAGCGCACAGAGCCCGGTATTCCAGCGCAGCGAGAGCATAAACGGCGAGCCCAGCGCCCCTAAAGCAAAACCCAGCGCCCCCAGATAGGCTCCGGCAGCTAGGGCACCGGTAAGCGAGCAGGCCTGCGCGGCACTAACCGTTAAAGCCGCGCGCATGGGGTTAACCCATTTGGCGTCACGCTGATAGCGGCGTACTCGGTAGCCAAAAGCCAAGATCGCTAGCGCCGCCACTACGGCCGCAATGCCCCCATGCAAGGCGATAGCTGGGGGCCAGCCGTTTATTTGGGCCCCCAGACTCATAATCGCCCAGCCACAGCTGGCCCCCAGCAGGGCCAGCAAGGCTAGGACACGAAGCCGCGTGCGTTTCATTGACCGTTGTCTTGTGACTGGTCCTCACTGCTATCGCTGTCTTCATCAGCGTAAGGCGGTTCAATGTACTGGCCGGTAGGCAAGGTGGGCAGGTTGTCGGTTTCCAACCAGTCCAGAGCTAACCAGCGCACCCCGTCACGGTCGGGGGCTACATCAGCCAGTTGGGCGGTGTCTTGGCCATCTAGGCTCAGCTCACTGTCGGCAAAAGACCAGGGCAGCAGCACGAAGGCACGCTCGTGAGCACGCGGGTGCGGCAAGGTCAGATCAGGCGCGTCAGAGGTGACACCCTCGTAGCAGATAATGTCCACATCCAGGGTGCGAATACCCCAGCGCTCGGTGCGTACGCGGCCGGCCTCGTCTTCTAGGCGGTGGCATACGGCCAGTAGTTCGCGCGGGGAAAGCCCGGTTAAACCAACAATTACCGTGTTGAGGTAGTCGGGCTGGGGTTCCTGGTCCGGGCGGGTTACGGCGGCGGTACGCGCCAAGGGGGCGACGTCGGTCAGCTCAATTCCGGGGGTGTCTTGCAGCTTGTGGACGGCGTCGCGCAGGGCGGCTAGTACCCCACCTACGTTGCCACCCAGGGAGAGCACAAACTCTGCGGCGTGGGGTGGGCGACGATCTAGCGGGTCACCACTTTGGTTGGCGGCGTCGTTTTGTTCCAGCTGCGAAGTGGGATCCTTGTAGGCGTCCTGCCAGGTGGGAGTCTGGGAGGCAACCCAGCTGTTGCTGGCGTCCTGCCAGGGATCACGGCGATTATCAAAGAGCTCACTGATCAGCGAGTTAGAGCCGACCATAGTGTCTTGCTCGTAGTTAAAGTCGAAAGCTTCCTGCGGCGTGGCCTGAGTTACCGGGTGGTGGCCGTAGGCAGGCATCGCGGACTGGCCACCAGCGCCTAGCTCGGAAGTCTTGAAGTGATCTGCCGGCGCCTGGACGGACAGGCCCGATCCAGACTCATCACTCTGAGGGTTGGTACCTAGGGCTACGGTTTCCTGGTAATCCACATACTCTGAGTCATCCCCAGCCTGGGGGTTGGTGCCCAAAGCTACAGTGTCCTGGTAGTCAACGTACTCAGCGTCGCCCTGAGCCTGCTGGGTGTCTAGGTCTGTAGTTTCCTGGAAGTCAACGTATGCGTTTTCTTCCTGGCCCGCTTCATCTGCGTGTTCAGCCTCAGCAGCAGGTTCGACGGCGTCTGCCGGCTCAGGTGCTTCTTCTGGCGTAGCCTGGACCTCAGCATCTGGCGCTTCAGCGTGGAAAACTTCGTTGATGTTGACTAGGCGAGTGGGGTCTTGCTCCCCTTCTTCCTCGCCGGAGGCGGCGGAAGCAGCATATTGCCCGTCAGCGGCTGGCTCAGCGCTGGCCGCAGCATTGAACTCAGCTTCCTTTGCGGCAGCTGCTGCAGCTGCCTCAGCTGCGTCCTGGGCAACTTGAGCCTGCAGCTCTTCGAAAGAGTGGTGGGGCTGTTGCGGCTGCTGCTCGCCATCCTCGGTGCGTAGCGAGTGCCAGTGCACCTGGGAGGGGCCAGAGTCGTTCATGTTATGTAGCTCGCCGATAAAGTCGGCGGCGTCCTGCGGGCGTTGCTCGTCAGAGTATTCGTCTTGCTCACTGTGAGCGGCAAAATCCTCGCCCGAGTGCTGAGCGGGAACCTGCTCAGCTTCAGCCGGCGCTGCCGGCTCGCTCTCAGCGGCGTGGCTGGAGGCGTAAGCGGCGTCGTCGGCAGAATCAAAGTGTCCGTCAGTAAATACGCCGTCTTGCTCGGCACTAGAAACAGCTCGAACCGCACTGTCAGCTGCCGCAGCTGCACCGGTAAGTGCCGCCCCACCAGCAACCACCGCGCCGGCACCAGCAGCCTTAGCGAACTCACCTGGCAGGTCATCGACCGGCAGCTGGGAGCGTTCACCCCACGGCGGCGGGGCCGGCTGGTCCTCATCCACCTCAGTGAGGTAGTCGTCTAGATCATCTGGGTCAGCAAAGGCGTCAGGCTCATCAATAATGGCTACCTGCTCATCAACCTCGCTGCGGTGGGCACCGTGCTCACTTAGTGAGGCCGGGGTGGGGGCCACGGCGGCGGATGTGGCCGCAGCTGAGGCGCCGGTGAGGCTGTCTAGGCCGGAAATAGCTGATAGGCCAGAAACCGCAGACAGCCCCGAAACTGCCGAAAGCGCAGAGGCTGGTGAAGCAGTGAAAGCCAGGTTACCCATCTGGTCGGGTCCGGCCACAGCCAAAGCCATCAGGGTACGCCCACGCACTAGGGTGACGGCGACGTCGTCGAAAGCCACCTCCAAGGGGGCCTGTGGCTTGTGGATGGTCACCTCCACGCCAGCTACCGCAGAAAATGCCAGCACGGACTGCGCCACCCGGTCAGCCAGGGTTTCAATCAGGTTTACCGGCTCGCCGTGGATAACCTCCACCACCGCGTTAGCCACCTGTGAATAATCCACAGTCTGGGCGATGTCGTCACTGGCCGCAGCCCGATCGAGCACGCCCGGCTCCAAAAACAAGGTCACGTCAGCGATAAAGATCTGACCCTCGGCACGCTCTGAGGGCAGGACACCGTGATAGCCACGCGCAGATAGTCCGCGCAGGGTTACGGTATTGGGAGTGCTCATCGAGATTCCTTCCACAGGGACGCGGCGGCGATTGCCTCACGCGAGGGGATAACTTGATGTACGCGTACCGCCCAGGCACCCCCAAGCGCCGCAAGTGCGCTGGTGGTGGCGGTGATGTTGTCGCGTTGGGCCGGATCGGCGGCGCGGGCAGTGTCAGTGCCGCCAGCTACCGCCAGGGTTAAAAAGCGTTTGCGTGAAGCCCCAATTAGTACCGGGGCCGCTAACTCTTCTTGCAGGCGCTGCGTTGCCGCAAGCAACTGCCAAGACTGTTCATGGGTTTTAGCGAAACCTAAACCCGGATCCACAATGATTCGTTCTTTGGCTAGCCCGGCTGCTTGGGCTTGCTCTAGGCGCTGGTTTAGCTCGCTGATTACGCCTGCGACGACGCCGTCAGGGTAGTCAGTTAAGCGGTCCATGGTCTGGGGGTTGCCACGCCAATGCTGGCAAATGTAGGCGGCCTGGGTGCCGGCCACGGTGCGATGCATGGCTGGGTCACCTAGCCCGCCTGAAACGTCGTTCACGATGGCAGCCCCGGCCGCCACTGCTGCCAGGGCGGTGGCCGAGTGGATAGTGTCTACACTGATAACTGCCTGCGGGCGCGTCTGAAGTATCGCCTTAATTACCGGCACTACGCGCGCGGTTTCTTCTTCAATATCCACCTTAGCTGCGCCCGGGCGGGTGGATTCACCCCCAATATCGATTATGTCGGCGCCTTCATCTAGCAAAGCCAAAGCGTGCTTTAGCGCCGCATCACGCTGATACCAGCGGCCGCCGTCGGAAAAAGAATCGGGAGTTACATTCAAAACCCCCATCACCAAGGTACGGTCACTGGGCAGACTACACCCGGGTAACTGAGGATAATGGCGCGCGCTCACGTGCTTAAGTGTATCTGCAATATGCATGGGCCGTGACCGCTAATCACCGAGAACTGCACACTATTAGGCACCTTCGCTAACGCAGCCACAGCCAGGACCCTAGCCCCGGCGCCCTAAAATCAGGCTCATTGCCTCCGCGCGGGTAGCTGGATTGCGCATAATGCCGCGTACCGCTGAGGTAACCGTGTTAGAGCCGGGCTTACGCACCCCACGCATAGACATGCACAGGTGCTCAGCCTCGACTACCACCAGCACTCCCCTACAGTGCAGGCGCTCGACCATAGCGTCGGCCACCTGGGCGGTGAGGCGTTCTTGCACCTGGGGGCGCCGGGCGTAGCCCTCCACCAGACGCGCTAGCTTGCTTAGGCCGGTTACGTGTCCGTCAGTGCCGGGAATGTAGCCCACATGTGCCACCCCGTGGAAGGGCAGCAGGTGGTGTTCACACACCGAATACATGGGGATGTCACGCACCAGCACCATTTCTTCATGGCCAACGTCAAAGACTTTGTCCAAGTGGTGAGCGGGGTCCTCAGTTAAACCCGCAAATAGCTCAGCGTAGGCGCGAGCCATGCGCTGGGGGGTTTCGCGTAACCCGTCGCGCTCAGGGTCTTCCCCGATGGCTACCAGCAGGTCATATACAGCTTTGCGCACGCCTTCAGCGTCGTAAGGGCGCAGCTGGGCCAGGGCCGACGGCGTCGCTTTAGGCTCCATCTGGGCTCCGGTTTCCAGGGCAGCTTGGGTTTCTAGCGAAGCTTGCGTCTGCTCAGTTTCAGCGCCGGTTTCCTCGCTAGCCACGGCTAGTCTCCTCAGTTTCGGCTGCATCAGCTACTGGCTCATTACTAGCCTCAGTGTTGGCTTTAAGCTCAGTATCAAGCTCACTGCCGCTCTCAAGCTCACCGTCGCCCCCAGGCTGGTTTTGTGCCTTGGCGTGGGCCTCCAGCTGCTCCCAGTCTGGGTTAGCAATCACGTCCACCTGGGAGTTTAGGGCCTCCAGCTCACCGCCGTGCCAGCGCGGGCGCTTGGGCTGTTTAGCTACCGGGGTGAAGATCTGGGCCAGCTCGCCTTCAAGGATGGTTTCCTTCTCCAGCAGTTGCTGGGCTAGGCGGTCAAGCACCGGACGGTTACGCACCAAAATCTGTAAAGCATCCTGGTAAGCGCCCTCTACCAGGGCGCGCACCTGCTCATCAATTTGTGCGGAAACCGCCTCAGAGTAGCCCGGGCCACCCAGAGAGGCCATAGCGTCGCCGTCGTCATTCTTACCCAAACGCACGGTACCTAGCAGATCACTCATGCCGTACTCGGTGACCATGCGGCGGGCGATAGCGGTGGCCTTCTCAATGTCGTTAGAGGCCCCCGAGGTGGGGTCATCAAAAATGATTTCCTCAGCGGCGCGCCCACCCATGGCGTAAACCAGCTGGTCTAGCAGCTCGTTGCGGGTCACCGAGTACTTGTCGTCAGAGGGCATCACCTGGGTGTAGCCCAGGGCGCGTCCACGCGGCAAAATCGTTACCTTGGTGACCGGGTCAGAGTAGGCCCCGGCTGCCGCGCATAGGGCGTGACCAGCCTCGTGATATGCGGTTATAGATTTTTCGTGATCATTCATAACCCGAGTGCGCTTTTGCGGGCCGGCAATGACGCGGTCAATGGCCTCATCTAGGGCGCGGTTATCGATCATATGAGCGTTGGCGCGTGCAGTTAGCAGCGCGGCTTCGTTAAGCACATTGGCTAGCTCAGCGCCGGTAAAGCCCGGGGTGCGCTTAGCTACCAGGGCTAGGTCCACATCATCGGTCATGGGCTTGCCTTTAGCGTGCACCTTCAAGATGGCTAGGCGCCCAGCCATGTCAGGAGCCTCCACGGCCACCTGTCGGTCAAAACGTCCCGGGCGCAGCAGGGCCGGGTCAAGCACGTCAGGGCGGTTAGTGGCGGCAATGACGATCACGTTAGAGCCGGTGCCAAAACCATCCATCTCCACCAGCATCTGGTTGAGGGTTTGGCCGGCTTCGTCGTGACCACCGGTAGTGGCGCCAGAGGCACGCGAGCGCCCCACGGCGTCGATCTCATCAACGAAGATAATTGCCGGGGCGGCGGCCTTGGCCTGCTCAAACAGGTCACGCATACGCGAAGCACCCACACCCACAAACATCTCAATGAACTCTGAACCGCTCATAGAGAAGAAAGGCACCCCGGCCTCACCGGCCACGGCCTTAGCCAGCAGGGTTTTACCGGTTCCAGGCGGGCCGTAAAGCAGTACGCCGCGCGGGATTTTTGCACCTACGGCCTTAAATTTTGCCGGTTCGGAGAGGAATTCGCGGATTTCTTGTAGTTCTTCTACGGCCTCATCCACCCCGGCGACGTCGTCAAAGGTGACATCAGGCATTTCTTTGGAGCCAATTTGGGATTTAGAGCGGCCAATGGAGAACAGGCCGCCCCGGGAGCCACCTTGCATCCGCCCCATCACAAACCACATTGCCCCCAGGAACACTGCTGAGAGCAACAGGATTTGCAGGAATGAGGACCACCAGGAGGTGGTGGGCACAACCGAGTCGTAGCCGCCCTTAGGGTTGGCTTTTTGAACTAGCTCGTTAACTTCTTTGGCCTGGGCGGTGACGTAGGTGAACTGTACTCGTTTACCGGCGTTATATTCGCTTTCCCCAGCGATACGCGGGGCGCGCACATAGTCGCGGTTTAGCCGCACCTGCACTACCTGGTTGCCGTCAATAATGGTGACGCGCTCGACCCCCTTAGCGCTCTTGAGCAGGGCCAGGCCAGAGGAAGTGTCAATGGTGGAGTAGCCGAGCAGCGAGTTGACCACCCAATAGCCGGGCACTGCCAAGATCAGGAACAGCAAGAACAAGTGCATGGGCCGCAGCTTGCGGCGGCCTCCGTCTTTTTTCTCACCGTCGCGCTTGTCGCGTTCGCGCTTGTCTGCTGCTTTTAAGTCCTTGGTGGGCTTAGTGCTGCGCTTATAGGGGTCTTTCTCGCTTTGGCTCGGCATTAATCAGCCTCCGTAGACGTGTTCGGCCAAGGTGGCCACGAAAGGTAGGTTGCGGTAGCGCTCGTCGTAGTCCAGGCCGTAGCCAACCACGAATTCATTGGGGATGTCGAAGCCGACGTAGCGGGGGTTAATTTCCACCTTGGCAGCCTCGGGTTTACGTAGCAGGGTGGCGATCTCAACGGACTTGGCGCCACGGCTAGATAGGTTGCTCACCAGCCAGGATAGGGTTAGGCCGGAGTCAATGATGTCTTCGATGATGAGGATGTCGCGTCCGGTTACGTCGCAGTCTAGGTCTTTGAGGATACGTACGACGCCGGAGGACTTGGTGCCTGAGCCGTAGGAGGATACAGCCATCCATTCCATCTGGGCAGAGAAGTTCAGGCGACGTGACAGGTCACTGACCACGTACACAGCCCCCTTAAGGACGCCCAGCAGCAGCGGGTTGCGGCCGGCATAGTCGACGTTGATTTCGGCGGCAATCTGGTCTAGGCGCTCGTTTAGCTGGTCCTCAGTGATTAGCACGCGGTCCAGGTCGGTGCCCATGTCAGAAACGTTCATATTTATCCGTTCAAGGAGAAGACGTTGCCATTGCGCGCCTGGCGCGTGCGGTAGTTAAGATCCCACCGCTAGATGGCACTGAAATACTAGATTGCCACTTTCATTACTAATTGTGCCACCACAATGGCCGTCACGTTTATCTCTTTATCAACTGGCGAACTGTAAAAATAGTGTTTAGGGCCGTCCTAACCGCAGTCAGCTCGACCCTAAACTTAACCTAGGGTTTTTAAAGGTTACGTAGCGGGGTGATTAGGGCGTCGTCGACGGCGGCCAGGGCAGTTGCTTCTTGACCATCTGGAATGTTGTTAAGCACCACTGAGAAGCTAAGTTCGCGCCCCGAAGCAGTGACGATAGTGCCGGTCAGGGAGCGCACGCCTGACAGCGAGCCGGTCTTGGCACGCACCCAACCAGCAGCGGAAGTGTTGTGGAAACGGTTCTTCAAAGTGCCGCTGTAGGCCGAAACCGGCAGGTCACTGAGCAGTGTGCGGCCGTTACCCACCCCGTCTTTACCAGCGGCGTGAGTCATGATGGTGGCCAGCAGGTTGGGGCTGACCTGGTTTTTAACGCTCAGGCCCGAGCAGTCATCCATGGTTACCCCGGAAATGTCGTAACCGTCTTTTTTGAGCTGGGCCAGTACGGCCTTGGTGGCGCCGCTAAAGTCTGCGGTTTGTCCCCCGGCCACGGCCACAAGCCGGCCTTCTACCTCAGTCATGGTGTTGTCTGAGGTGGTTAGTGATACGCCCAGGATTTCTGCCAGGGTGGCACTGTCTACTGAGGATACTTTGGCGGAGTTAGCACCGCGCTGGGCGCGAGTGGGCTGGCCTAGCACGCCGATACCAGCGTTTTTGAGGTGGGTGATGAACACCGTGGTGGCTTCCATGGCTGGATCTGCCGGGTAGGGGCCGCCGTAGTGGCTGGTTACGTCAATCATTAGCGGTTGTACCTGGGTGGCCCAGGAGCTGTATTCACTGTCCCAGCTGGGGTGCCAGGTGGCGCCGGTAAATAGGGTGTCATCTAGGGTCACGTTTACGCTGGTTACGCCCTTGGCTTTGAGGGCAGCTGCGGTTGAGCGGGCTAAGTCGCCTAGTCCGGCGTGTCCGACGACGGAGTTGGGGTCTCCCTTATCTGCAGCTAGGAGCACGTCTCCCCCACCCACCAGGGTTAGGGTGGAGCCTTCTAGATAGGTGCTGGTTTGTACGCGGTGGCTGGCTCCCAGAGCGCTAAGTGCAGCTGTGGCAGTCAAAACTTTGTGGCTGGAAGCCGGCACCATGGCGGAGTTGGCGTTGGTGGAAGCAATGTCTTTACCGGTTAGGGAGTCTTTAACCACTACCCCAACGGTGCCCCCAGACAGGGCCGGGTTGGAGGTTAGGGAGGTGATCAGCGACTGCACCTGCGAAGTTTCAGGGATAGGCGCATTAGTGTTTAGCGCCGTGACGCTAGCGGCGGCGGGAGCGATGCCAGACGCCGTCGGGAACGCGCGGGGAGAGATATCCACGCTAGCGGCGGTGACAAACCCAGGTACCACGTCCAGAGCGTCAAACAGCGTGTAGTACCCGCCGGCTACCAGTAAGGTAGCCACGCTGAGCGAGGCAGCAACCAATTTACGCATGCTGTTATTTCCATTCTTGCAGGCAGGCCGAAATAAGTTTGTGGACGCCGTGGGGAATCGGGCGACTACTGGATAGAGCGATTACGCCAGAGCGAGGTTAACCTCAACACTAGCAATAGCCGCCCTCAAGGTAAGGATATCGCCTTCACTCTATATACGTGCCGACGCGCCGTATAAAACTGTCGTCTTACACACCCACTTGCCAAACCAGCCGCAAAATTGACCTGCCGAACCGGCCCACCAAGACAGTTGTCGGACCATACAGCCGCTAACTGTTGCGTGCTTCATCAACTAACCAGTTACCACACCAGACAAAGAGGAGTATTGTTTCACCCAAAGATAACGTTGTTTCACATTAGAGGAACATCAATATGCAATCTACGCAGTCACTGCCAGCCAGCTCCAGCGCACAGAGCGCAGCGCAGTCCACAAACAAATGGATAGCGCTCACTGCGCTATGCCTGGTGGTGTTGCTAGTTGTAATGGACAACACCATCGTCAATGTGGCGATCCCTACGCTAAGTGAGGCACTAAACGCCTCGTCCACAGATTTGCAATGGGTGGTAGATGCCTACACCTTGTCTTTTGCTGCTCTGCTACTGCCGGCCGGAAAACTAAGTGACCGCTGGGGGCGCAGACGGATGCTACTCATTGGCTTGGTGGGATTCACGCTATTCTCCGCCGGCGCCGCTTTTTCCTGGACTTTGTGGCAGCTGGTAACGCTGCGCGTGGCTCTGGGAGTCAGCGCCGCCATGATCTATCCAGCAACCTTGTCACTAATCATCGTTATCTTTGAAAATTCCAAATACCGCAGTCTGGCGGTTGGTCTATGGGCGGCCACATCAGGCGTAGGTATCGCTTTAGGGCCTATCATCGGCGGTATCTTGCTAGAGCACTACGCCTGGAATTCCATTTTCTGGGTGTGCGCAGTTATTGGCGTAGTGGCCTTGGCTTGCATTGTGACAGCAGTGCCAGAGTCACGGACATTCCACAGCGAAAAATTCGATTTCCCCGGCACAGTACTGTCAGTTACCGGTGTAGGACTACTGGTGTGGGCAATTATTGAGCGCCCAACTTATGGCTGGCTGTCTTGGCAGGTTATTGGCGGCATTTGTGTATCCCTACTCGTATTGGCAATGTTTGCGGCAGTTGAGTGGCGCACGCCAGCTCCCCTCATTGACGTTTCACTCTTCCGCCGCGCCATATTCACCAGCAGTACCTGCGCAATTTGCATCGCTTTCTTCTGCTTGTTTGGATTCATTTTTATCACCACCCAATGGTTCCAGGCTTTACGCGGCTACAGCGCACTAAAAACCGCCTTGTCAACCTTGCCTTTCGCAGTAGTTATGGCAGCTGTAGCCCCGCTGGCTACACAACTAGCTAAACGTTTTGGGCACCGCGTGGTAGTAACAGTGGGATTAGTTTTCCTCTCAGCAAGCATGTTTGTGGTTACACAAGTTGATGCCCACTGTGACTATTGGCTGGCGGTTGTGCCAACCATGGCGCTTATGGCGGCCGGTATCGCCCTGGTTCAAGGGCCTGCAACGGACGCTTTAATGAGCACGGTTCCAGAAAGCTCAACCGGTGCAGCTTCAGCAGTAAATGACACAATCCGCGAGATTGGCGGCACTTTGGGAGTAGCCGTTATGGGCTCCGCAATTGTCTCGGTCTATCCCAACAAGCTCTCAGATGTCTTGTCTGGCCTGCATATCCCAGCCGCTGTAACAAAAGCTGCTCAAGATTCTGTGATGGCAGCGCATTCAATACTGCCACATTTACCAGCGCCCATCCGCCAAAGCGCACAGCAAGCCATCGCAGCCAGTTTCATGAGCGCCACACATGCTGCCTGCTGGATTGCTTCTGGCTTGTCTCTAGCATTTGCACTACTGTGCTGGGTCACTCTACCCAAACACAACTGAAACAGTCTTCCACAGTAGAAAGAAATATCTATCATGAGTAGCGACACGACGAATCGCTGTTAGCTGGCACAGCCCACCGGAGAAGCAACTAATGGATAACCAGAAAAAGAACCAGCGCACCCCCACTGCTGAAATCAGGGGGCTCATACTTGATGCTTCAAAACGGATCATCGAAGAAGATGGCTATGAGGCTTTCACTATCCGGCTTCTATCAGAAAAAGCCGAGGTGTCCCCCGCTAGCATCTACCGCCATATCGGCGACAAGCAAGCTGTCATTAACACTCTCATAGATGAGAGCTTTCTTCAGCTGCGAGAAAAGCTTTTACGCGTCACCACCACAGATCCCCTGCAACGCCTATATGACGCGGGAGTGGTCTACCGTCAGCACGCTAAAGCATCGCCTGGAGTCTATGCCCTGCTGTGGCGTTGGCATGCTGGCGCTAGCGCCCAGGCCTGTCTGGACTCTATGACAGAGCTAGTACGCTACGGCCAGGTGGCTGGAAAGATCCGTAAAGATGAACCTGGATTAATCGCTTGGTCTATCTGGTCTGCTGTACATGGCTTCGTCCAGTTTGAGACTCGCCCTGAGCATGACGTCCCTGTCGACGACGACGACGCGGCTTATTCCTTCTTACTTCAGCTACTCATTCGCGGCCTTAGCCTCACTTGACCTTAAGAGAATCGCAAAGATTTGCCCAAACCCTGCGCCAATGAGTCAAACTAGTGCTATACACAGTTCTAGGACCAAACGGCCCTACCATCGGCAGGCTGGCTTGAGTAAACGCACCCGTTGCAAGCCCAAAACATGTCCTGGCTTTGCGGGGCGAGGAAGGAGCTCAAAATGGAATTCGATGTAACCATTGAGATCCCCAAGGGTAACCGTAATAAATACGAGATTGACCATGAGACCGGCCGTATTCGCCTGGACCGCATGTTGTTCACGTCCACCCGTTACCCCGACGACTACGGCTTTATTGACGACACTCTGGGTGAGGATGGCGACCCGCTAGACGCCCTAGTGCTACTAGAAGAACCCACTTTCCCGGGCTGCGTGATTCGCTGCCGTGCGCTAGGCATGTTCCGTATGCGTGACGAAAAGGGTGGTGACGATAAGGTTCTGTGCGTGCCCGCAGCTGACCAGCGCGCTTCTTGGCGTACCGATATTGAGGACGTCAGCGAGTTCCACCGCCTGGAAATCCAGCACTTCTTTGAGGTCTACAAGGACCTAGAGCCGGGCAAGAGCGTAGAAGGCGCCCACTGGGTAGGCCGTGAAGAGGCCGAGGCTGAAATTCGCCGCTCCTTCGCTCGTCTGCGTGAGCACGAAGGCCACTAATCCCAATCCCATTGTCCTTGAGCTTGTAAATAAAACTGTCCCCCTGGCCGTAGCTGAACTGCCTCCCGTTTCTTGGACATCGAAATTGAAGTCCAGGGAATGGGAGGC
>ERZ772956.2109-NODE-2109-length-12964-cov-4.686808_pt1 | contig 12964 bp, 11 predicted proteins | sample MGYA00580683_ERZ772956 | MGnify/ENA primary metagenome ERZ772956 (study PRJEB29015, sample SAMEA2738077) | human oral metagenome | biome: human oral; feature: human-associated habitat; material: saliva | place: China | collected 2212 ... | reverse complement strand
CCCCGCCACGGCCTCGTCACGGTTTTACTGTTCCACTCATCCACCACACGCGAAGCCCCACGCCCCCAACACGTGAAGCCCCACGCCCCGACACGCGAATCACTATCTTGCCGCCGCAAGACACACGAAGTCGGCGAAAGACACACGATATAAGCTGTGGCATTCCCAAACTTCCTGTGGAGACTAAGGGACGGGAACAACGCGTCGAAGCAGGCCTAAACGCTGAGCGGCCATCCGCCCAATCCGCTCTTCTACTCCACACGAAGTCGGTAAATGACACAGGCTATAACCCATGACATTTAGCGACTTCATGTGACTTTTCTGAGAAAACGAACGGGAGCAGGCGAGCCATCAGCGTCACTCATACCATTCGCCCAAGACTTATCCATAGGGTGTACACACAATCGGCGTTTTCCACAGATTTTTCCAAAGCTCGCACGTTCGGACGTCGCTATTAAACACTGAATAGATGAACGAAGAAGTAACAGAAGGGAGTGTGCTCTCCCGATCGACACGAGAAGTTCATTTAACACCAATAGACGGAAGCTCTCACTCACAAGTCAGGGTGAAACGCGGATTTATGCTGACTATTTCGTCGGGATTACCTCGATGGGAAGTTAATCAATACATTGATCGTGCACGTATTGCTTCTCTCGCACAATCACGAGATCCGCGGATTGTATTCGTTGGAACCAGCTCGCTTTGTGTCCAGGGAGTTCCACTGTGGTCAGCAAACCATGACATCACCTTTTGGTGTCCTCAGCCCTATCCAAATTCCACTCTCCCATCGGTGCGCTACTCAGGTTTCACCATTCCACCTGTGAAGGTAAGGAAACTGCGCAGACCTCCGCTGACAGATCACCGGTTAACAGAGAATGGTGTTCAAGTAGAAGACAAATTGGATGCAGCTCTTCGTCTTGCGATGGGGTCGCAACACTTTGAGGCTTTTGTCGCCATGTGCATGACACTGCACACCGAATCTGATTTTTCGCTACGGCGCATCGGGGACTCAAGGAGGCGTGAAAACAACCTACGCGAGGAACTTACTCGACGATTGTCTATTGCTCAGGAAAACGGCTGGAAATATGGAATCCCTACCGCGAAACTCATCGTGAAGAATGCAGATGCAGGATGCGATAACCCCGCCGAAGCAGCAATGCTCTACGCAATACGAAGCATCTACAGCGGTCCTGTACTGACTCAGTTCGAAATTAATGGCAGTACAGGGAGGTACTTCATTGATTTCACTCTTCCAGAGAAAGACATCGCGATCGAATTCGATGGGATGAGCAAACTGGGAAGTACGAATGAAGACCTCTACCACGAAAAACAACGGTGGATTCGTCGAGAACAGGACCTGCGCGACTGCGGATGGAATGTCATTCGATACTCGTGGGAGCAGCTAAAGAACCTGCCTCGTCTTCAGATCGATCTTGCCCAACGGCTCGACTTGCTCGAGGCCATACCAACGACTTCTAGCCAGCTGTGGGACAAGGGATACATCGATTGAGTATCCAGCCTCTTTCCAAGGTCTTCCGTATTCTGCAAACGTGGCGCTACACTCACCCAACCTCCACACGTTGTCGCTAAATGTCACAGGCTATAACGCATGACATTCACCAACTTCGTGTGCAATTAGTTGAGAGACTCACCAACTTCGTGTGCAATTAGATGAGAGACTCACCAACTTCGTGTGGCATTTAGGGATGAGCTGGCGGCACCTGACACCACACAAGCGCACCCCGAACAGCCACAGCAAGCGCGAAGTGCCCGCTTCACTTGTGCAGCAAGTGCCTTACTTGCGCATCAAGCCTTTTACTTGTGCGGCAAGCCCTTTGATTCAAGCCACTTCGACGCAATCGTGGAGGCAGACTGAGCCTCGACAGTTGACTGGCGGTTCATTTCCACCAAGTCCTGCGGCCCCAACTGCTTGGACACGCGGTTGAGCACCTCGCGCACATTCGAATCCAGACGGGAAGACACAACCGGCACCACCCTCGATGCCAAGATCAATCCCTTCGGGTCGTTCAAGATCTTGAGTTCTCCCTTTGCCAGCACCGGATCCGAGGAATAGATATCGACCAGCTGGACCTGGTTATTCTCCAAAGCCTTCACGGTGAGCGCACCGCCGGAGTCTTCAATCGGCGTAAACCCAACTTTCACTCCGTACATGGATTCAAGCCCCTTCGGGCCGTAGGGGCGCGTTTCAAGCTCCGAATTTCCACCCAGAGTCACGCTAGGTAGACGCGATAGGTCACCAATCTCTTGAAGTCCGTATTGATCCGCCAGAGCTGTCGTCACAACGTAGGAATCCTGATCGGCCGCTTCAGCCTGATCCGTGATGGAAAGACCATCAGGCATGACCGAGGCAAGGGCTGCGTAAACCTCGTCGGCTTGAGTCTGCGTTGCCTGAGGATTGAGATACTGCAGCAAGGAACCGGTGTATTCAGGGAAAACGTCGATTTTTCCCGATGCAATTTCGGGCATATACACTTCACGCTGCCCAATGCGGAACTCTCGCTGAACACTGTAGCCAGCCCCTTCAAGGGCCTGCGCATATGTTTCGGCCAGGATCTCATTCGAGTAGTAGTCCTGACTTCCAACGACGATTGCGCCATCAGAGCTTCGCCCTTCGAAGCTTGCGGTCGAACCGCATCCTGCGAGACCCACCAAGACACAGGCCAAAGCTGCGTTCACCGCGGAAGCCCGGAGCCGGCCTCGTGAAGAAAAACGGGGGAAAACGCTCACAACACACCTACTTCCCCACCACCGAGGCGGCGGCTTGCTCGCGCCTGTAGACGCCCAAAAAGAAGATCAACAATCAGAGCAATGGCAACGACAACCAGCGCTCCCCCAATCATTTGACCGTAGTCTCGGGTTTTGAGGCCCACGTAGAGGAAGCGCCCCAAACCAAGGTTGGCCGTATACGCAGCGAGGGTCGCAGTTGCGATCACTTGTAAAACCGCCGAACGAAGACCCGTGATGATCAGCGCTGCTCCTGCGGGAATCTCGAGTTGGGTGAGGATCTGCCTCTCTGTGAGTCCGATCGCTCGCGCAGCATCAGAGGATCCTTGGGCAGAGATGACCCCGGAATAGGCACCTGCGAGAATCGGTGGCATCGCCAAGGCAACAAGGGCAATAAGGGGCGCTTGCCATCCAATGCCGAGCCACAATCCAATCAGGGTCAGAAGGCCAAGAGTTGGCACCGCCCTAGCGGCTCCAGTTGCGGTTAAAACAAGGTTTTTCCAGCGCCCTGTATGCCCGATATACAAACCAATCGGCAGCGCGATCAACGAGGAGATCAGAACAACGGCCGCAACGAAAAACAGGTGTTGACCAGTGCGAACCAGGATTCCAGACGGACCCAGCCAATTCTGCCCATCCTTTAGCCACTCCACAGCCTCAAGAAGAAGATTCATCGCACTCGCCTCCAAGGAGTCAGTAAGGCCCCGCAGGCAACCGCAAGGAGTTCCAAAGCCAGAGCTAGAGCAATGGTGAGGATTAAGCCCGCAAGAACCTCGATGGTGAGCCCCCGCTGGAAACCATCGGTGAACAGTGTTCCCAATGAGCGCACGCCAATGAAGGCGCCAACAGTCACCAATGAAACCGTCGATGTAATGACAACCCTGCTCCCTGAGACAATCACCGGAACCGCAAGGGGCAGCTCCACCGTGAAGAAACGGCGAAGTGCCGACATCCCAAGGGCATCAGCGGATTCGAGTACGTCTTTGGGAAGCGCAGCGAAAGCCTGCGCGCACTGCCGAATCAGCACGGCCACGCCGTAGATCGTCAAAACAATAACCATATTCATCCGCGAGCGCAGTGCAATCCCCAAAATTACGGGGATTACGACCAGAAGAGGGAGCGAGGGAACCGCATAAAGAATTGAGAGAAACGATAGGACCGGGCGTCCAAAAATCTTTGAACTCTGCGCCCAGGCACCGACCGGGACCGCAATGAGGATCGAAGCAACGATCGCCGGCAGAGCAATCGCGAGGTGCGCGCCGATCAGGTCCCCAATCAGCGCCCACGAGCTGGTCAGCCAGTTCACGCACGTTCCCCTTGTTCATCGTTTTCCGAGGCCGCGGCAGGGCTGCGCGTATCACTTCCGTCAGGGATCCCTTCCAGAATGCGCTCTCGCTCGCTAATTGCCGATGTCCCTAAGAAATCGCGTACAAAGTCATCCGCGGGGTTCAATAGGAGCTCACGCGGAGTACCTTCTTGGGCAATCTGAGCCCCCTCGCGAAGGAGGACAATGCGATCACCCAGCAAAATGGCCTCGTCAATGTCGTGGGTGACGAAGAGGATCGTGGTGCCCAAGGACTTCTGAATGCGACGGAGTTGGCGCTGGAGGTCAGCGCGGACCAGAGGGTCGAGGGCTCCGAAGGGTTCATCCATCAGGAGGATGTCGGCACGGTTTGCCAGTGCTCGTGCGACGCCGACGCGCTGGCGCTGGCCGCCAGAAAGCTGCGCGGGATAGCGCTTTGCCATTGAAGCATCGAGGCCGACGAGTTCCATAAGTTTGAGCGCATCTGCTCGTGCGCTTGCCTTTGAGGCGCCTTCGAGAACTGGAACGGTCGCAATATTGTCAACGATAGTTCGGTGCGGGAAGAGGCCCCCGTCTTGAAGGACGTAGCCGATCGAGCGGCGAAGGGCGACAGGATCTTCTTGCGCGACATCGCGGCCACGGACTGTAACAGTTCCGGAGGTGGGAGTCACCATACGGTTGACCATCCGCATGAGCGTGGTCTTGCCACATCCTGAGGTCCCTAGGAACACCGTTGTTGTGTGCGGGGCAATCGTTAAAGAGAAATCTTCAACCGCTTTCGTATCGGGTGAATATGTTTTCGACACGTGGTCGAAGGTGATCATGGCATTCCTCTTTGCAATGACGAAACGCTTGTGCGTCGTTGCCAATTTGTGGCGTCACCAGAGAAAACGACCATTCACGGGCACTTATTTCTTTTTTTCCCTAAGTTGAGCCAACTCACAAACGCATATGTCGCCTTCAACATAAACATCTCAGCAAAGGCAGATATAACGAGGCCCGGGCGTCTTCCCCAAACGCCCGGGCCTGTTGCACAGCCACCTCCACACGTTGTCGCCAAATGTCACAGGCTATAACGCATGACATTCACCGACTTCGTGTGACAAATCAGAGGACCGGAGAGCAGAGCCCAAGCCCGCCCCCGCGACTCACGCCGTCACACCACGCGCACTGCGTAGGGCAGAACCGCGCTCCATCCGTAGATCGAGGTGATTCGAACCGGAACACCAAAGGTCGGTGCCTCGATGATCTGGTTGTTGCCCAAGTAGATCGCAACGTGGTCGATGTTGCCACCGTCCCAGTTCCAGAAAATCAGATCGCCTGGTTGAGCTTGGCTGACCGGCACGCGAGTGCCTTCCGAGTACTGTGCCTGCGACCAGTGGGTCAGGTAGATACCCTGCGAACGGTAGGCCATGGTGACCAAACCGGAGCAGTCATAGCCGGGGCCTTCGCCCGCCCAGACATATTGCGCACCGAGCTTGCTCTTCGCCCAAGCGATAGCACCTGCAGCGGCATCGGAATTACCGCCGCCACCGCCGCCCCTCGACGGAGTGTCATCGTCGTCGTCATAGCTGGCTGCGGGGGCAGGAGCTGGCGTGTACGAGTTCTGCTGTTCACGTGCGCGACGTGCGGCTTCGGCAGCTGCCTGCTGGCGCGCAGCCTCTGCTGCAGCAGCCTGGCGTGCAGCTTCGGCGGCTGCCGCCTGACGCTGCGCCTCAAGCTCGGCCTCGCGCTGATTAATTAGCTCAACGGTTGTGTTCTGCTTGCGCGCGAGCTCCGCAACCAAAGCATCACGGCGAGCGGCAGTCATGGCCTGAGCGTTGCGTGCGTTGTTTGCAGCGCTCTGGGCCGCAGCGGAACGAGTTTCAACCTGTGCGGTTGCCTCTGCCTGCTTGGCCTGTGCCTGGATCGCAGCGTCGTTCATGACGTTTGCGACCTGCTCAAGCGCGGCAACCTTTTGCATTTTGACGTTTGCCGAGGCCGAGAAGGAGTTGAGCGTAGCCTGCTTGGTTTCAACCGTGCGCAGTCCGTCGGCGGAAAGGTAGGGGGCGATGGAGTCAAGGGATGAACCACCATCGCGGTATGCCGTCTGTGCGATCGAGGCGATCTCTTGCTTGCCTGCCTCGTAATCAGCCTTCGCTTTATCAGCATCCGCCTGCGCTTGACGCGCGGTCTGGGTCGCCTGTTCAAGCGAGTAGCGGGCACCGTTCAGTTCTTCCGCAGCACTCATGGCCTTCTGAAGTGCGACTTCAGCTTCGCTCTTCACGCTTGCAAGTTCTACTTCGATCTGAGCGACCGACATCTTTGCCGCATTTTCGGCTTCGCGGGCTCGTGCGATCTCTTCGTCACTGGGAGCTGCAAGAGCGATACCGGGAGTTGCTGCAGCGAGTGATGCAAATAGCGCGGTCACGCTGATTGCGCGAATACCGCGGCGCTTTGTCTCACGTCTCACTGGTCCACCTGTCGTTGTACGCCGGGATAAGGGCGTGCGTCGTCATATACAGCATTCGAGAGTAGTTCACTTAGGCAACATTCGCAACAACGTTTAACCGAAGCCACATAAATCACGATCGCAACATTTGTAACACTTGCCCCAAATAACGATATCTTTCACGCGAAAATCCACATAAAATCAATGCAGATCCCAAACACAGGAGTGAGTACAGTGGACGAAACCGAGCTCCCCGAATCCCCAAGCAGCACCGATGGCTTTAACGGCCTCGTCGACGAGGCTGTGCTGGCCCCCTGGGGAGAAGAAGGCCCAGCCCCCGTTGGCCAGTGGCAGCGCGACGTCCTGGGTGAGGGCTACGAATCGCGCACCATCCCCCTCATGGATGATGACGCAGGGCCTGTTGTTGCAACCTTGGTTCGCTACCAAGGACACGCAGCTTCTTCCCCCTCCCCTCGTTTCATTACCCTGTACATTCACGGCCGCAACGACTACTTCTTCCAGCGCGAGCTATCCCAAAATATCGCCGACTGCGCAGGGGCTTTCTACGCAATCGACCTACGTCGGTATGGTCGTTCGCTACGCCCCGGCCAGCGCATGGGATTCGTTTCGAACCTCAGCTTGTACGATGAGGAACTCGGAGAAGCGCTGGATCTGATCCGCAATGATTACCCCGACCTTCCACTTGTTCTCATGGGTCACTCAACGGGCGGATTGCTTGCAACGCTGTGGGCAAATCGCCATCCCGGCGCGATCGACGGCCTCATCTTGAATTCTGCGTGGCTTGAAATGCAGACAATGGCTTCCATGCGTTCAACCATGGCTCCTATTCTTGAACGCATCGCCTCTCGAAATCCGATGTGGGCAGTTCCAGGAGGAGGCAGCGGCCCAGATAACTACGCACGTTCGCTCCACGAGGGCTGGAACTCGCTCGAGGCACCCCTACCAGAATCTCTCAAGGCCTACGCCGACGACCCCGCTGTTCAGGGATGGGACTACGCGCTGGAATGGAAGCGTCCCGGCTCCTATCCCGTTTACGCAGCCTGGCTCGAGGCAATCCTTGAAGGCCACGACAGCGTTGCAACTTCGGTCAAATTGGATATTCCAGTGCTTTCGATGATGTCGACATCAAGTTTCTTCAGCGAAGAATTCACGCCAGAAACCTTTTCAAGTGACGTCGTCTTAGATCGGGAGGTCATCTTGGAGCGCTCATCGCGCTTAGGGCCACTGGTTACCATTGCCAGTTTCCCGGGCAAGCACGACCTGCTACTCTCTGACCCTCAGGTGCGCGCACGGGTCTACGAAACAATGGATCGCTGGATTAAGGCGTTTATCTAATCGCGCGAGTACTCGCGAATGATCTCTCGGTTGACCTCTGCCAGGGACTCACCCAAGGTCGGGCCTTCTTCCCCACCCAGGTGCCACAGCGTCCAGCCGTTACCGGACACACCAAAGTAGGAAAGTGCGTCCTGCGGGTTATCCCAGCTCTCTTCACCCGAGCGGAACAGGCCATCGGCCGTGAATTCACACTCTGCCTGAGGAACACCAACGATAATCGCGGGAACATCCTCGGCAATAATCTGCCCAAGGACACGCAGGGCAGCCGCATCACGCGAGAGGACAGGGATCCCCGCCTCGCGCGCAGCGCGGAGCTCTTCGCTTTCCTCTTCTAAGTCATCGTCTCCATCTTCACCAACAACTGGCGCAGCATGATGATGCACATCGCTTGCTTCAAGCGAGTGCTCGGCTTCCACTTCAGGAGCTTCCGGTTCTAGGGCCTCAGCGTCGGCGACCTGTTGAACGAACTCTTCATCCTCAGGAAGATAGTCGTCCTCTTCCTCTTCGAGCGTCGAGGCCTCGGCCTCAGTAGTCGGTTCGGAAGAAACAAAGTCAACGCCCGCTGTGGACTCAATGGTCACGGGGGCAGACACTTCGCGGATTGACGAGGCGATCGCTGGGACATCGTCGGAGCGCCCCGTTAACAGGTGAGGAGCGTGCGCGTAGGTACGCGGGCCAACAGCATGCACTTCAAGGAAAGAACGCCCATTGCTCATCTCGCGCAGGCTCATTTCATGAACCTCAACACCGGAGGCAGCCAGAACCTCAAGCGCTGGACGAACGGCAGGATCAATGCGGCCAACAACCATGACCAGGCGCGGCCCTGCTCCGGGCGAGGGTGGCATTGAATCGCGGAAGTGAATCCACCCGGACTTGAAAGCTGCGACGCCTCCGGGATATTCACGAGCCAGATCTGACCAGGACAGCGCGGCGGTTCCAGCCAGGCGTGACAGGGACTGAATCAGCGTATCGGAGTCCAAGAAGTCAAGAATTTCGACCGAGACAACTTGACCCGAAGGATCAAGGGCGGTCAATCGAGGAGCTTCGTCTTCTGCGGAGCCATCGACAAAGGCCGAACCTTCAAAGGGGGAAATATCTCGCCAGGTGATGGGGAAAAGTGGGCGCGAAACAATCTCGAGCACCTGATTACACACGGCATCAACGATTTCGGGGGTCAAACCGTCGGATACTGAGCGGCCGAATTGGGCAGGGATCAAACGCCCCTCGTCGAATTCAAAGAGAGCCATGAAGCTTCCAACCCCTCGCACTGATGCTAGATGTGTTGATGAATGGTAGATGCGATCTGGTCTTATTGTTCCACAATCACGCCGAGGCGTGGACGAAGACGGGCCGGAGAAGTTGAGAGTGATGACGGGAAAGTAAGGGCTTGCGGACATATAAAAGGCGGGTCCGCATCGTCTAGGTCCGGTACCGAAGTACCTGGGACGATGCGGACCCGCCTCAGTCAGTTCAGCCTCGCGAGGCCAACTGAATTGGATTTAGCGGAGAGTGTCCGTGAGAGGATCACTCAGCCTCGGCGCTCAGAGCCTTCTTGCGACGGTTCGAGAACACCAGTGCGTAGGCGCAAGCAGCACCAACGACTGCCACGCAGAGCGTGATCAGGAAGATGATGCGGTAGCCATCGTAGGGGTTGGCCTCGTGAGCGGTGATGATTCCAGCGGTGGTCGGGTTGCCCCAAAGGATGGAAGCGTAGACCAGGAAGGAACCGACCGACATTGCGGAGCCGTTGATTTCCTCGGGCAGGTGCAGCTCAGCGATAGGAGCAAGCAGCACGGACTTACCAAGGAAGACACCGAATGCCATGACGACCAGCAGGATCATTGCAGGCCACATCATCGAGTCGGATGCGGGCAGCAGGTAGACCAGGCCAACGCCGATGGCGATAATGGTCAGAGCGACTGCAACCATGGTGGTCGAGGACTTGAAGACGTAGTCAGCGAGCATACCTGCGACCAGGCCGGCGATGATGCCAACGAAACCGGTGGAGAAGATACCGAATGCACCAGAGGCAGCGTCAGATGCGTGGAAGACCAGCTTCAGGTAAGGAGCCGAGGAGTAGATCAGGTTGACGTAGCACCAGTAAACACACATGCCGGCGATACCTGCGAACCAAACACCGGGCTGTGCCAGAACCTTGAGCAGACCCATGAGAGCTGCGGTGTTCTTGGAGTGGCCTTCGGACTCGGCAACAGCGTTGGCGGGAACGAAGCGCAGGATGGCGATGATGTTCGGGATCAGCAGCAGCGAGTAAGCAAGACCGAAGCCGATCATGATGCCGTTTGCGTGGGTCGGGAAAATGGCCATGCAGCCGATGATGATGAGGTTCATGCAGAACTCAACGCCACGGCGGATCGACTCGAGGAGGCCCATTGCGAGGCCACGGCCCTTGGAGTCAGAGTCAGATGCCATGAAGGCAACGCCATTGACGACGGCGGGCCAACCGATGGCGTCCCAAATTGCCCACGTAATTGCAATGCCAACAAGCATCTTGATGTTCAGGTGGTAGCCCAAGACCGGGGAGAGCCACAGGAACAGGAAGGTCAGCAGTCGCCACGAGGCGAAGCAGATCAGAATGTTACGGATGGGGAAACGGTTGTTCACCCAGCCGGCGGGCACGTACATGAACATGGCAATGCCGAGCCAGCCCATGATGGTACCGAAGTCGGCGACCGTGATGCCAAGAGCATTGGTCACGGGGATCAGCAGAGATCCCTTGAACGCCTCGAAGGAGACGTAGACCAGCTGGCCGGTCAACACGACAGTCAGGAAGCCGCCCAGGCGTCCCTTCTGCATGAACTTAGGGAGGCGCGACTTTGTGCCTACTGAGGTTTCAGACATGTTGTTGAATTTACCTTTCGAGATTCACTCACTGAAGATGGGCAAAAGAGTCCGCAACATCGGTGAAGACACCGGTTGCGCCCCAATTGAAGAGCTCATGTGCTCGATCAATCGAGTTCACGGTCCACACGTTGACACCGAAGCCTGCCTCGCGGAAGGCCTCAACCTTGGACTTGGTCAGACCGCGGTCCTCGGGGTGAATGTATGACGCGCCAACCAGCTCGAGCATGGACTTCCAGTCGTCGTAGAGAGCACAAGTCTCGTACAGGCAGCCCACTTCGTACTGAGGTGCGCGTTCCTTAATCTTCGCCAGCAACACGTGATTAAAGGAGGAGAAGAAAACCTCTCGTTCGGGGTCAAGTCCAGTCAGCGCATCAAGAATTGAATCAATGAGGCGCATGGACATGGCGCCACCGGCCTCATTCGACTTGATCTCAATGTTGGCATTCAGTCCACGACGGTTGAGGAGCTCAATCAGCTGCTCGAGGGTGGGCAGAGGCTGTCCGGTGAATTCCGGAGAGAACCATGAACCAGCATCGATCGATGCCAGATCTGCCTTCTCGAGGCCGTAGTACGACCCGCTGCGATTGGTCGTACGATCAAGCGACGTGTCGTGGATGACGATTGGCGTACCGTCACCAAGGATGTCGACGTCAGTCTCAATCCAGGTGAGACCAGCATCTGCAGTCTTTTCAAAAGCTGCAAGACTGTTCTCGGGTGCGACACGGTTCAAACCGCGGTGTGCAAAAATGCGACGTTCCATAGAAGTTCACTGACTTCCTTGTCGAGGATGGACAAAACCTAAAGATCAGGGACTAATAGTCTCCGATCTCCGCTGTTAATTATGTGACTGGTGTGTTCCAGTTTCATGCTTATAAATGTGTTCCCGCACACAGATCCACATATCTGCTCAACGCGAACAACGATAACTAAACGATATTTACGCAGGTCAGAAGCTATTAGAAAGAAATTGCGCACGAGTTACCCGGCTTTATGCACTTATGTGCAGTGGTATCTGCACCTATGTGCGGATGCATAGTTGTACCATTCGCCACTTTAGAGAAGCAGACAACTCGTCAGGTCTTATTTTTTCAATTAAAAATTTGGAACAGGTGCCGTCAAAGCCCGCTAAATCCAGCAGAAGAAATACCGTTCACGCACCAATTTCCGCACTCAGACAAGTATCAGCTAGCACAAATTTCACATTGTTAGGATGACGGCATGGTACTGGTGTTCGCGCTCTTGATTTGTGTGATTATCGTCGTCCTCTTTTTCTACATGGGAATGCTGCTGTGGATGATCTTCTCTCCCGACTATTTGCTTGTCATAGGATTTTCGGGCATTTTCACGATGGACCACATGGGCTGGCTGACATCCTCAGAAAAGGCCCACTTCATTTGGGCTATTGTTGCAATGGTTATAGCCGGATTCGCCTATTACAAACTCAATCACCTGCTGTACTCGGTCTCTTCACGCATCTATGCGATTGTCAGTTTCCCGATCGTGGTCATCTCAAGCCTGATCCTCATGCTGACTTTTGTTCTGAAAATGCTAGAAGAAGTTGCACCCAACCTTGCAGATGATCCAACCGTCGAACACGCTATTTACATTGTGCTTGCCCTCATCATTGCCGTTTTTGCATGGCGTAAACGGCAAACAGCTATGGCTCGGCTGCACTCCCCTGCCAACATCGTGCTCACCAACGGCAATGTGATGGTTGTGGAGAGCAGTAGCGCAATGCCCACGTCGCCCTATACGCCGCCCACGTCACCGTATACACCGCCAGCCACTCCACCTACGCCAGCACCCGGCGTTCTCCCGCCGCCAGCCGGTAAGGGCGGATTCAAGAATTACTGACGCTCGGGCGATCTCTTGGCTCCATAGGGTGCCGTGACGATTCGCACGCAGGTGCCCCGGAAACGCAAGTGCCCCGCCAGCCGAAGCTGGCGGGGCACTGTGCTGTATCAGCTAGACGCGATCCTTACAGCCGGTCACGCGGTCATATCTGTGTGATCCTCAACAGCTGCACGTCCGGCCTCCAGGCGTGCGACAGGCACGCGGAAGGGCGAGCAGGACACGTAGTCGAGTCCGACCTTGTGGAAGAAGTGGATCGATGCGGGATCGCCACCATGCTCACCACAAACGCCGAGCTTGATGTTCGGCTTGGTGGAACGTGCACGACGCACGCCCTCGGCCACAACCGTGCCGACGCCGTGAACATCGATCGACTCAAAGGGAGAGACACCAAAGATGCCACCCTCGATGTACTG
>ERZ772956.2106-NODE-2106-length-12980-cov-6.415397_pt1 | contig 12980 bp, 8 predicted proteins | sample MGYA00580683_ERZ772956 | MGnify/ENA primary metagenome ERZ772956 (study PRJEB29015, sample SAMEA2738077) | human oral metagenome | biome: human oral; feature: human-associated habitat; material: saliva | place: China | collected 2212 ... | reverse complement strand
AAATAAATAAAAGATGGCTTTTTTAAGTCATCTTTTTTATTTTAATCATTTCCATAATTAAAGTTTTAGCCTTATCTTTATCCCAAAATTTTTTATGAAAAAAAATTATTTCTTAATTTTAGGTGTTCTACTTGTTTTAGTGGGATGTAGAGAAGATTCTCACAATGAAATCCAAACAACAGGGAAGAAAGAATTTATCAGTGGGTATAACCTTTCCTTCATGGATTATGATATTACAAATCCTTTTGCTTACCCTCTTGTTAAATTAACTAATGATGGCACACATTACACTAAAAAAAGCTATACCAATCCTCTTATTCGTGGTGAAATCAGTATAGATAGTATATATTATGATATAAAGTTTGTATATATTTTATACAGACTTTATTTTTTAATTGTTAAATCTTATTAATACATCTTTTGTTATATATTGGAGTATGAAAATGTTACTTTTATCACGAACAAGTGTACATTATTGCGCTTGATTTTATTTTTTTTTTAATATATAATTGCTTAGTATTATAAGATGCGTATATTTTAGGAGGTTTTTAAATTGGCAGCTAGAAAGAAGAGTACAAAAAAACAAAAACAAAGTGTTAAATTCAATGTTCAATGGCTTATATTAATCTTAGTTAGTTTTTTAATGATTGCTTTTGTTTATTTTAAACAGGGTAAAATTGGAAATGAAGTCAGTTTGGCACTTGGTGGAATTTTTGGATTTATAAAGTATTTTTTACCAGTCGCAATGTTGATTTTTACAATATTTATGATTGCTGAAAATGAGAAAAAAGTAACGTCTAAAGTTTTTGTATTTTTGCTATTTTTCTTAATGATTAATATTGTGTTAGCAACATATCAAATATCTAATGGAAATATTAATCCGACTGATAAAATGTCTGATATTTTATCTAAGGGATATGAATTAGGTACAAGGGATATTGGTGGAGGTGCTTTTGGTACACTTTTTGCAGTTCCTGCTGTAAGGGGAATTGGTGCAATTGGTACATCAATTTTATGTTTTGGAATAATGCTAATTATTATAATAATTGCATTTAAAATCAATGTGGTTGGAGATGTAATTGAGTTTAAGGAAAACCTTTCAGAGCATAGAGCTAGGAATAAGGAATTAGCTATGCAAAATGAAAAGAAAACGCAAAAATTGATTAAGGAACAAAAGATTAAAGAAGATTCGGCTAGACCTATTAGTTCTATGTCTAGGGAAGAAGTTGCTAATCAACCTAAAAAGAGTAAGGGAATATTTAGTGTTTTTACTAAATATTATGATGATAATGATGTTGCAGGTATAAAAAAAGAGTCTGCAATAATGAAGAATATTGCTACTAGTACTGATGTTGATTATGGGGATAGTTTAGTTCAAAATGATGGAAATTTTGAAGATGAAATAAATATTAATTTGCCATTAACTAAGAGTTCGGAAGGTAGCGAACAATTAGAGATTCCTAATATGAAAACTAATACTGGTAGAAAGACAATTAATAAATTTGATAATAATGTTGAAAAAAATAATAAAGCATCTGAAGATGTGTCACCGGAATCTTTAGGATTGAATGATAGTACTTTAAATGTTGAGGAAGATCATTATGAATTTCCACCAATTAATATATTGGCTGATATTGGAGAAACTGAAGATGGGGATATTAGAAAGAGAATTTTAGCAACTTCTGAAAAATTGAGAAAAACTTTACAGAGTTTTGGTGTTTCTGCAAAAGTTGAAAATGTTTCGGTTGGACCAGTTATTACAAGATTTGAAATAGCTCCTGCTGAAGGTGTTAGAGTAAGTAAAATTTCTAATTTGGCTGATGATATTGCGCTAAGTTTGGAAGCAGAATCTATAAGAATCGAGGCTCCAATTCCAGGAAAACATACTGTTGGTATTGAAATTCCTAGAAAAAATAAATCAGTTGTAGGTCTTAAGGATATAATTGAAAGTGATGAATTTGATAGTGCTAAGTCAAAACTTGCATTTGCTCTTGGAAAAGATGTTGCTGGTGATGCAGTGGTTACTGATATTGCTAAAATGCCCCATGTACTTATTGCGGGTAGTACAGGTAGTGGTAAATCTGTATGTATTAATACATTGATTACGAGTATTATATATAAGGCAAAACCTAGTGAAGTTAAATTGTTAATGATTGATCCAAAAGTTGTTGAACTTTCAGTATATAATGGAATTCCACATTTATTAATTCCAGTTGTAACTGATCCGAAAAAGGCTGCAGGTGCATTGGCTTGGGCTGTTCAAGAAATGGTTAGTAGATATTCAAAATTTGCAGAAAAGAAAGTTAGGGATATTAAAGGATATAATCAACAGGCAGAAGAAAGAGGAGAGCCTACAATGCCTCAAATGGTTATCATTATAGATGAGTTAGCTGACTTGATGATGGTTGCTGCTAAAGAAGTGGAAGATGCTATTTGTAGATTGGCACAGATGGCCAGAGCTGCTGGTATGCATTTGGTTATTGCAACACAGAGACCTTCTGTTGATGTTATTACTGGTATTATTAAAGCAAACATTCCTTCAAGAATTGCTTTTGCTGTTTCTTCACAAGTTGATTCAAGAACTATTTTGGATTCTGCAGGTGCCGAAAAATTACTTGGAAAAGGTGATATGTTATTTTTCCCAATTGGTGCATCTAAACCTACTAGAATTCAAGGTGCTTTTGTTTCTGATTCTGAAGTTGAAAATATTGTTAAATATATTAAGACTGATGAAGTTAATGAAAATTCAACTTCAATTTTAGAGAAGATTGATAATATAGACAATCCTGCAAATAATGTTTCAAATGATGAGGATGATGATAATGATCCTTTATTAGAAGAAGCTATTGAAGAAGTTATAAGAAATCAAACAGCTTCTACATCTTTTATTCAAAGAAAATTTAAGGTTGGATATGCAAGAGCTGGAAGAATTATTGATCAAATGGAGCAAAGAGGAATTGTTTCTGGATTCCAAGGCAGTAAACCTCGTGATGTATTAATGAGTAAAGAAAGATGGAATGAATTAAAAAGTGCACCCGGTGCGGAGAATTCTGCGAGTGATGAATAATAAATAGTAAGGAGTTAATGTGCATAAAGATATTGTAAGCTCTTCTGAATTTAGTGAAGAGATGGGAAATTTAATTGATATTAAAAAGTTTAAACCACAGATAGCAAATTTGATTTTAAGTATGATTTATAAAATTGATGATAGTTATGATAATTACAAAAAAATTAAGAGAGTTGTACCAACGAAAAGTAATTTTTTAAATAATATTTATGATGATGTTAAAGATTATTGTTCTGTTATTGATGTTATTAAAATAAATAATGAAAATCAAATTAAAATGAAATCTGAACGTTTGCGTATAAAATCACCTGATAAATATTTGAATAATCCAGTAATATATTCTTTTCCTACTGAAAAGGATTTGTTATATGCAATAACAAAAGCGGAAATTGATAATAATGTTACTGCTGAAATGAGCTTGGAAGAGAGAGCAGTCCTTACTACAGTGGGAATTGGAAAAGCAATTTCAAGGGCAGAAGTTTTAAGGGATTTTAATGGTTGGTCATGGTCTATTGATAAAGCTGAAATAGAGAGTAGTGAATGCAATATTGTTTATATTTTACTTACTTATATTTTGGGTGATGTATTAGTCGATAATTTAAGGAGTGCGGAAGATTTAAAAATTAATCTTCCAGAGCCTTTATGGAATGAATTAGTTAATGTTAGTATGCAATTTTATAAATCATTTGATAAGATGCAAAATGAAAAAATACTGGATATTTTGGCAGTATATAAAAATGAATATTTAAAAATGAGATATCCTTATGAGTATCAACAAGAGATTTTAACAAAGAAGAATAAGGCTTTTCTTGATTTACAACATATTGATGAATTATTACAACAACCTAATAAATTAAAGAATGAATTTATGCTTGTTAATAGTAAATTACCTTCTGATAAGAAAATTTTTGATATTAGAAATTATCAACAATTACTTATTAACAGTAAAGCTAATTTAGAAAAGCAGATTAATGAATATTCAAAGATTCAAGATCCTATGGAATTTGAAAAAATGAAGGAAGAATTAATGCTTAAGATAAAGTACTATGAGGTTAGTACTAATATTTCAAAATTTGAAAAACAATTTTTAGAAGTTTTTGAAAAACAAGTGATTAATGCTTCAGATAAAAAGGAAATATTGGATTTAATTTATCAAACTAGATACTTAAATAATATTCCTAATTGTAAAATGAAGTTGAATAGAATTCAAGAAAAGTTAATTCCAAAAGCTATTGAGTATGAAATAATAAATCCTATTTCAAACAATGATGATTTGGATTATAGAATTTTAAGAGGATTGTTTGATTCTAAAGAATTAAATTTAGAGGAATTGTCTGTTAAATTAAAGACAGTTCCTGAGGTTGAAGGTATTATTGTTGAAATTTATAATTCTACTGAAATGGAGAGTACTTATATAGCAAATACTCCAGAAGGTAGCGAAATTGAAATTAAAACATCAAGAAAAACAAAAATATTTTCTAAATAAATATATTTATATACAAAAGAGAGGTTGATATGAAAGTTAGATTTTTAGGTGCAACTCAGAGAGTTACAGGAAGTAATTATTTGGTTGAAGCGGCAGGAAAAAAGTTTTTGGTTGATTGTGGCTTGAATCAAGGTAGTATGGAAGATGAATTGTTTAATGATCTTCCGTTTGCATATGATGTTAATGAAATTGATTTTATGTTATTAACTCATGCACATATTGATCATTCAGGAAGAATTCCTAAATTATATAAAGATGGTTTTAGAGCTCCTATTTATGCTACTAAAGCTACTTGTGATTTGTGTGAAATAATGTTACATGATAGTGGTTATATTCAAGAAACAGAAAATGAAATAAAAAATAAAAAGCGAAGGAGACTTGGTAAAAAGGCAACATTGGAGCCTTTATATACTGCAGAAGATGCTAGAAAATCGATTGAAGTATTCAAACCTATTAGTTATGATGAAATAATTGATGTTGCTCCTGGTATTCAGGTTAGATTTAATGATGCTGGTCATATGCTTGGTTCTGCAATTATTGAAGTTTGGGTTACTGAAGATGATAAAATGCAAAAAATTGTATTTAGTGGTGATTTAGGTAATAATGATATTCCGTTATTAGCTCAACCTACTATGATTGCTGATGCAGATTATCTTGTTATGGAATCAACATATGGTAATAGATTGCATATTAAAAATGATCAAAAAGCAAGTTTATTCTTGGATATTGTTTATGAAACTCTTGCTAAGGGTGGAACTGTTGTTATTCCTTCTTTTGCAGTTGGTAGAACTCAGGAAATTTTGTATGAATTAAATAAATTAAGGGAACAACATTTGGATGATGAAGAATTTCAACGCAAGTATAGAATGTTAATGGAAGTACCAGTTTATGTGGATAGTCCGCTTGCTGTAAATGCTACAGAAGTTTTTAAGAAAAATATGAATTTATTTTCTGATGATATAAAGGAAGAAATTCAAAAAGGTGATAATCCACTTGATTTTGATGGATTGAGATTTACTAGATCTGTTGAAGATTCAAAAGCTTTAAATGAGAGTACTGATCCATGTATTATTATTTCTGCTAGTGGAATGTGTGATGTTGGAAGAATTAAACATCATTTGAAACATCATTTGTGGAATTACCTTGATACAATTTTATTTGTTGGTTATCAAGCTCCTGGAACATTGGGGAGAAGAATTGTCGATGGTGAGAGAGAAGTTAAGGTTTTAGGTGAAGATATTTCTGTTGAAGCTAGAGTTGAATATATTGAAGGATATTCAGGACATGCTGATCAAGAGGGATTATTGAATTTTGTTTATTCTTTTAAAAATAAAAGACCTAAAAAGATTTTCCTTGTACATGGTGAAAATGAACCTCAAAATGTTTTGAAAGATAAAATTTTGTCAACAATGGATGATGTTGATGTATGTATTCCTAAATTTGGGGAAGCTTATGAATTGGATGGAATTGAAGATGGATGCATTGATTGTATTGATAATCCAATGGATAAGCAAATTAGTAGAATTGAATTAATTGAGAAGATGCAGGCTCTTGAAAAAGAATTGGTTGATATGGAAAATCAATTGAAATTTAATATTGATGATTCTTTGAGCTCTGATGATGGAATAAATAAATTAAATGCTCGTGTAAATGATTTAAGAATGCAAATTATTGAATTAATGAATGGGGAGTAATACAAATGAGAAAAAAATATTATAATGATGCTTTTATTGGCAATGAGAAAATAACTTGCAGTTTTACAAAATATGGTGAGTTATTGCGATTATATTATCCAACTCCTGATTATAGACAGTATTTTGATTTTTTTCATGTTGGTATTAAAGTAAATGATTCTAATATTATTTATCTTCATAAGGATGTTAATAATAGTTATAATCAATATTATGAAGAAGATTCTAATATTTTACATACTGAAATATATAATTCATATTTTAAGTTAAATGTAAAACAAACTGATTTTACAATGATTGATGATGATGTTATTGTTAAGAGATATGCTTTTACTAATAATAGTGATGATGTTGAAAGGGTTAATTTTCTAGTTCATTCTAAAATTATGTCCTCTTTTAATAACATGGCTGGTGGAATGCTTAGAAATGATGTATTATTCCAATATTGTCACAATTATACAGTTGCTATTTTTTCTGATGAGGATATTACTTCTTCACAAATGAATAATGTTAATGCTACTATTAATTCTGGAATTATTCATGATAAGGATTATATTTCTATGTCATCTGATAATGCGATTAGTTATGATTTAGGGAATATTAATCCTGGGGATACAAGATTTTTTAATTTGTTTATTTGTTTGAAAAATGAAAAGAATACTAGATCTGGTATGATGAATTTGGTTCAAAACCTTAAGAAAGTAGATATTGATATTGAATATACTAAGGCATTGAATTACTGGAAAAATTTTTTATATGCTCATGATACATTGAGGTTGAAGAATGATGGAACTGAGTATATGGAAAAATTGATTAATATTTATAAAAGAACTATATTATTTATTCCTTTTTTAGTGAATGAAGAAACAGCAGGTATTTCAGCAACTTTGGAAGTTGACGAAGAGAGGGATGAAAGTGGTAGATATTCATATTGCTGGCCAAGGGATGCAATTATGATGTATTCGTATTTTGATGTTTTGAATTTTGATAATTATAGTAATAAGTATTATGAAATCTTCTTGAGAAATACTCAATTATTGGATGGTATCTGGGAGCAGAGATATTTTACGGACTGCACTTTGGCGCCTTGTTGGGGATATCAAATTGATGAAACAGCAATTGTTGTTTGGGGTGCATATAAGCATTATTTGAATTATTTGAAAAAGTTTGGAAATAGTGATGATACTTTTTTACTTCAAAATGTTGATATGCTTGATAAGGCAATGACTTTTATCAATAAATATGTTGAGTGTAAGTTTTTAAACATTAATTGTGATTATAAAAATGCAATTTATAAACATGAGACTTTTGATTTGTGGGAAAATAATGAAGGCATCAGCATATATGCTACTGCTGCAATTTACGGTGCGTATGATGCAATGGTTAATATATATAAAATTTTGAATAAATATCAAGGTTTCAATGATGAAAATGTTTTAAATAAAATTAAGGATTATGAAAATAAAAAAATAATTGTTAAAAATTATGTTTTGGAGAATTTTGTAGATAAACAGAGAAATATTTTTATTAGAAATTTTAAAGATAGATATATTGATATTTCTATGCTCGGAACAATCATACCTTTTGAAATGTTTGATGTTAATGATGAATTGGTTAGAAATACTGTTGATGAAATAAATAATACATTAAGAACTTATTCTAATGGTTATTTGAGATTCCAAAATGATACTTATATTTCTGGTACTTATCCATGGGTTATTGCTACTGCATGGATGGGAATGTATTATAAGAAGATTGGTAATATGGAAGAATATAAGAAATGCATGGAAGTAATTCTAAAAAGTAGTACACCGCTTGGATTATTGCCTGAACAAATTTCTAGTGATTTTACTGAAAGATGGGTTATTGGTCTTGGTTGGTCACATGCAATGTTTATAGGGCTTATTAGTGAATAATATAATATTTTATGATATTGAATGGAGGAAATATGGCTAAAGTTAAGACTGTTTTTGTTTGTAATAATTGTGGATTTGAGTCGTCTAAGTGGCTTGGCAAATGTCCTTCATGTAGTGAGTGGAATACTTTTTATGAAGAATCTATGAAAAATATAAAAGCTGTTAATGCTAATACTAAATTAACTATTGCAAAACCTGTTAAATTAAATGAAGTTGAAGGTAAGGAATCTTTTAGATTTGATGCTGGATATCAAGAGGTTAACAGAGTTTTGGGAGGAGGACTTGTTAAGGGGTCATTGGTATTAATTGGAGGAGAACCGGGTATTGGTAAATCAACATTGGTGTTACAAATTTGTGATAAGATTGCTAATGATGATGGTAAAGTTTTATATGTTTCTGGTGAAGAGTCAGTAGAACAGGTGAAAATGAGAGCTGATAGACTTCAAATTCATAATGACAATTTAATGTTTTTAGGTGAAACTGATATGGATAATATTGAAAAGGAAATTGAAGATATGAATCCAAAATTGGTTGTTATTGATTCAATTCAAACGATGTTTTCGCCTGAGATCACATCACCTCCTGGGACTGTTAGTCAAGTTAGGGAGATTACTGCTAGAATTATGAGATGCTGCAAGCAAAATGCTGTTACTACTATTTTAATTGGACATGTTACTAAGGAAGGTAATATTGCAGGACCAAGAGTTTTGGAACATATGGTTGATACTGTTTTGTATATTGAGGGGGAGAGATTCTTTTCATATAGGATAGTTAGAAGTGTTAAAAATAGATTTGGTTCGACTAATGAAATTGGTATGTTTGAAATGGATAATGAGGGAATGGTTGAGGTTAAAAATCCATCATCATTATTAATTTCTGAAACGGATGAAAAGCACAGTGGATCTGTTTTAGTATGTAGTGTTGAGGGGACAAGACCATTGCTTGTGGAAATACAAGCATTGACTACACCTAGTGTATATGGATTACCTAAGAGAACTGCAAATGGTTTTGATTATAATAGACAGGCTTTATTGATTGCAGTTTTAGAGAAATGCGCTAGAATTAATTTAGGGAATCAAGATGTTTATTTAAATATTGCAAGTGGCATGAAGCTTGCAGAGCCTGCAGTTGATTTGGGAGTAGCTATTGTTATGGTGTCAAGTTTTAAGGATATCTATATACCAAAAGATGTTTGTTTTATTGGAGAACTTGGACTTACTGGTGAAGTAAGGTCGGTTAATTTGATTGAGAAAAGACTTAATGAAATTGAGAGGCTTGGAATAAAGAAGGTTATTATTCCATATAATAATAAAAAAATGTTGAAAAATAACTATGATTTGAATATAATTGGTGTTAAGAATATTAATGAAGCTTTGAGTGCAATTATGAATAACAAGTTTAATTAATTGGAAAGGAAATGATATGAGCAAAGATAATAAAAAAGAAAAAGTAGAAGTGAAGAAGAAATATAAGGTTCGTAAAAGCGATGAAGAAAATAAAAAAACATTTGATAATGTAGTTTTTATAGTTTCTTGTGTTTTAGCAATATTATTAATTTGTGGAATTGGAGCTACAATTGCTGGTGCTATTAAGAAGAAAAATGAAGTGATTAAGAATCCAATTGCTACAATTGAAATTGAAAATTATGGAACTATGACAGCTGAGTTATATCCAGATCAAGCTCCAAATACAGTTGCTAATTTTATTAAATTAGCTAATAATGGATTTTATGATGGTTTAACATTCCATAGAACAATTCCTAATTTTATGATTCAAGGTGGGGATCCAAAAGGAACTGGTGCTGGTAATGCAACACTTGATAAACTTGGTTATACTTCAACTGAGGATTATTCTATTCCTGGTGAGTTTATTTTAAATGGGTTTAAGAAAAATACTGTTAAACATACAGAAGGAACATTATCAATGGCTAGAGCTGATTATGCCCAAATGGGTCAAAGTTTAGCTAAGAAGGGATATAATTCTGCTTCTGCACAATTCTTTATTATGACTGCTGATAATACACAACTTGATGGTCAATATGCAGCATTTGGAAGATTAATAACTGGATTGGATATTGCGAAGAAGATTTCAAATGTAGAAGTTGAAACTCGTGATTCTAAAGATACTAAGAAAACAGCGGATAAGCCAGTAACTCCTGTTAAAATTAAAACAATTAGAGTTGAAACTTTTGGCAGTGATTATGGAATGCCAAATACATTGAAACCTTTTGATTACTATTCATACATGATGTCTCAATATGGTAGTCAAATTAAAAATTCAGCACAACAACATTAAAATTAATATGAATAAAAATAGAAAGTTATGGTAGATATTACTATAACTTTTTTTATTTATTACAATTACTTTATTTGATTGAATTAAATTGCATACAATGATAGAATTTGATAATTAAGAGAGGATTGATATGAGAGTTAAGAATAGACTTAATTTTAATAAAATATTAAAAAAATATTGGCTGTGGTTAATTTTAGCTGTGGCTGTTTTAATTATTCCAGCTACTAATTCAAAGTATTTATTACAAAAGTCTGCTAGTCTTGAACTTAAGCCTGATAGATATAATTTAACAGTGCCTCAAATTACTACTATGATTTCATCAAGTGCTGATAAAATAAATTTTAGAATTACAAATAGTAATTTATATCCTATAACTTTAGATATTGTTTATAAAGGAAATGTTATTTCAACTGGAATTACGGTTCCAGCAAATACTAATTATGCTGGAACTTTTGATATAACTCAGAATGTTTATGACGAAATTTTTAATGATAATGGTGCAGAGATGGATATTAAAGTGACTAGTCCATATTCTGTTGAATATCCTAATAGTATTATAGTTAAATTACCTGAAGCTAATTTGGCTGGAAGACTGGAAAATAGTGATTTTTTTGGTAATAATTTTGATATAACTAAGGTTGCAAAAGTTAGTTTTTCAGATCAAGGTATAACTCCACCTGCAAGTGCTTTGGGAAGTTTTGATGTATCTGATGGACAGCAGGGCAATGTTGTTGCGTGGTATACAAAGAATGCTAATGATCCTAATATGTATGATGTGGTAATATCTGCAAATGGCAAGGTGAAAAGTAAGAATCCGGAATATATGTTATCTGGATTTACTGGATTAAAAGAGGTTGATTTTACTAATTTTGATGTTAATGGAAAAGCTAGTTTGATGGGATTATTAAAAAATACGACTTCTTTAAAAAATGTTAATTGGGGTGGAATTGATACTTCTTCGGTTATAAAGTTTTCTAAGATGTTTGAAAACTCTGGAATAGAAAATATAGATTTGTCTACATTGGATTGGTCAAATGTAAGAGAAGCTTCTTCTATGTTTTCTGATGCGGGGAAATTGGAAAGAATTAATTTAACCGGTATTAATACAGCTTCTTTGATGAATATGAGTTCAATGTTTAAAGGTACTAAATCTTTAAAATATTTTAATCCGGCAGATTTGAATGTTTCAAAAGTTGCAACATTATCATTTGCATTTGCTGGTACTGGTGGTGCAACTAGTTATGATTTTTCTTCATGGGATGTTTCAAAAGTTGTTGACTTTACACATATGTTTGATCTTGCTAATGATTTGAAAAGCATTAATTTAACTGGTTGGGATGTAAGTAATGGTGAAAGATTTTATAATATGTTTCAAAGAATGGGAAATATTGAAGAAATCGATGTTTCATCATTCCATCCAATTAAAGCTAAAACTATGTCTGGAATGTTTCAATTAAATCCTAAGTTGAAAAAAGTTATTTTTAATAATTTTGATACGAGAAATGTTGTTAATATGGATTTAATGTTTGCAGATAATCCAGAACTAGTTGATTTGGATGTGACTAGTTTTAAAACAGGGAATGTGCAGTCATTTAATAATATGTTTAGAAAAGCTTCAAAATTAAAAAATTTAGATGTTTCAAATTTTGATACAAGTTCAGGAAAATCATTTAGTTCAATGTTTATTAATTGTTTTGAGCTTAAGGAGTTAAATGTAAAAGATTGGAATATGTCCAATGCACAAAACTTGTATGCAATGTTTTTGGGATGTAAATCAATTAAAAAATTAGAATTAAATAATTGGAATACATCAAATGTTACTAATATGGCAGGTATGTTTTCAGCTACAACTAGTCTTGATGTATTGGAGGTTGATAGGTGGAATACATCCAATGTTACAGAAATGACTTCAATGTTTTCTGAAACTAATGTGACTTCATTACTATTAAATAGTTGGAATACCAAGAAAGTTAAATCTATGGCACATATGTTTAGTCGTACTAATTTGCATGTAATTGATGTATCGGGTTGGGATAATCAAGCTTTGCTAGATGGTTCTTATATGTTTTGGATTAATAAAAAATTACATACATTGAATACTAGTGGTTTTACTACACCTAATATTACAAATATGGCAAGTATGTTTTCAAATTGTCCTGAGTTAGTTACATTGGATTTGAGTAGTGCGAATACTTCTAAAGCAACAAGAATGGAATCAATTTTTTACGGAGCTAAAAATTTAAAACACTTGGATATAAGTAATTTTAGAGCTGATGCTTCTCCAAATATTCATAATATGTTTAATTCGTGTTTCTCATTTTTGGATATAAAAGCGGATAATTTTGAATTTACTAAAGCAGTAAATAATTCAAACATTGCATTTCATAATACTGTTAGTAATGACATAGATATTAAAGTTAAAAATGCTGCTGAGAAAGCATGGTTGCTTTCTAAATATCCAAGTTTTACAAATGTACATGAATAATTGATTTAAAAAGTTATGGTAGATATTACTATAACTTTTT
>ERZ772956.2102-NODE-2102-length-12995-cov-2.695209_pt1 | contig 12995 bp, 8 predicted proteins | sample MGYA00580683_ERZ772956 | MGnify/ENA primary metagenome ERZ772956 (study PRJEB29015, sample SAMEA2738077) | human oral metagenome | biome: human oral; feature: human-associated habitat; material: saliva | place: China | collected 2212 ... | reverse complement strand
TGTGCTGGTGAACAACGCAGGTGGCGCGCACCCTGGAACCGGGGAAACCATCACCGACGACGCGTTCCAAGCTGACTTCAACATCAAAGTCCTCTCCTGGCAGCGCACCATCAAGGCCGCGCTCCCGCACCTGCGCAAGAGTGACCAAGCGCGCGTGATCAACATCGGATCCGTGTACGCGCACTCCCCCTCCCCCGCGTTCTTCTCCACCTCCGTGCACCGCGCCGCCGGAGTGAACCTGACCAAAGCGTGGGCGGTGGAACTTGCACCAGACAACATCCTGGTCAACGGCGTAAACATCGGCGTTATTGAAACCCCGCAATGGGCCAACATTCGCGACAAACGCGCGCCTGGCGCCACCATGGAAGAATTCTTCCAGGCCACCGTTGATGCGGACATTCCGCTCGGGCGCATCGGCCAGCCGCAGGAACTCGCCGATGTTGTGGCCTTCCTGGCCAGCGCCCGCTCCTCCTACGTCACCGGCACCATCATTGATGTTGCTGGCGGGATGGGGGTTTAGGGGGTTGGCTGCTGGGGTGCGGCACGTGTAGTTCTGGGCTTATGCCGTAGTGTTCGCTCATCAAACTGTCGTTTTTGGAGCCTAAAAACGACAGTTTGATGAGCATCTTCTATAGGCGCTTGTCCAACCCCACCGTCAGATCAGGGTGGAGATCCCAGCAAGAAAATCCCTACACTGGAAAGGCATCCCAGACCATCGTATGGAGGTTTACCTTGCACACCCGCATTCGACGTATCGGCCAGCGCACAGTCATCTACGCTTCACTCCGCCAAGAACTCATGAAGCAAATGTTTGATGAGAAGGTTGGGACTGACGACTCAGTAAATTACGATGTTGACCTTGGCATACAGCGCTTTGCCATGGTGTCAAACACTGGTGAAGTCACCGCAAAAGCACACCTATTGGCATCAATCGCGGCACAACCACCAACAATTTTGTGGGCCTACGCAGAGCTACTGGCCAGCCACGGCGCCGCAGTAGAACGCGCACAGAAAGTACGAGAATACGGTCTCGCGCATAACGAAGACGAACTCAGCAGTGAAGAGGTCGCCTACACGTTCCCCGCCGGTGCTGACCAAGGAGATGTGATTGCTAACGTCGCCCATGATATTGGCTCATTGGCGTTGACGGTTTTCGGCACCGACTATTACTACTACAGTGCCCCTATTGGTGGTGGGTCGCGCATGGTGCTTTTGCTTGAAAATCTCTCCGAGCCTGTGCCCCCAATCACGCTCAATGAGCTCTACGCCAGGCTGCCACGCTACCTTCAGCAGGTTGACGACATTCCGTGGTCACTGGAAGGATTCGTGGAACTCATGCCCGGTTGGAGCCTGGAGCTCAACGACGACGCCGACGCACACCATGCCTGCATCACCGATGACACCGGCAGAAGCATCCGCGTTACTTACCAGCTTGATCAATACGATCGGCTCACGAGGCTCGAAATGGGAATCGACGACTAGATTTGGTGGCGAGGCAGGGAATATAAACTTATTTTCCCACCCCTCACTCCTCTGAAAGTATCTCTTCAACAAACCAAATTAAATCTTCAATTAACCATTCAGGTATCAATTCTAAATAATAAAGCAACGCTACCATGGCAGTAAATGTTAAGACCTTGGAGGCGAAATTGATCTTCTCCAAACATATAATAGCTTTACTAAATTTCCCAGGTTCTATCCCAGGTCTTTGCACAGCTGATGGACGAATCACCACATCGTCCGCGCCTATACACTCGCTAATAAACATTTCCCTAAGATTTTTTCCAGGACGATCCCACGACAGGGACAGCAGCCAGCGAGGGCTATCCGCCACTTTCGAAAGAAGAGGAACACGTTCTAACAATTCATGACGACAAACCGCATATGGAGGACATTCCGTTGATCCCATCGATATGAAACGTTTATCCCCCCATGTCTCTCGAGCATATCGACCACCACCAAATTTCTTTATTAGAGCCGAGCGCTTTTTTGAATCATTCATTACACTGCGTTGTTTATTTTCATCACCCCACCACCAGCATAAGCGCAGTTTACCATCGCGAGTTGCCACACTGAGAGCCGCTTTACTCCCATCATCACAGGAACGTAATCTATAGAATAGCCATCGCTTACAGTTGATCACCATAACCACAACGCTAGATACTTCATAGATTTGCTTATTATAAATCACCTTTGCGCCATAGTTCAGAATATCCGGGAGAAACTTTACGCCGTAAGGAACACGGTATAACTCATCATCCGACGAAAGTTGCAAAGACCTGAGCTGCAACCGTTTCATTCCATATATACATAGGACAACTATCATCATCAAGCATGGAATCGCATAGTTCAATACAGACAACACCATATCAAATCCCCAATACTATAACGAAAAACCGCAGGCGGCACTAAAGAGGGAATATGCATATGGAATAACTACATATAACATACGCACCCCTAAAATAAACCCACAGCCAGCACAACAGCCTTGGCTCCAGAAAGAATTGTTCCAACCCCCGTTATCGCGGTGAGCACCGCCCAGCCCATCTCGGCGTCAAAGCCCTCGCCATACCAATCAGATTTTTCTGGCGGAAGTATTGTGACGTCATTGGCGGACACACGCCTTCCCACAAATAGTTCTTCCGTGTCGTGGTCGCTCCCATCCCAGTTGGCAAAGAACAACCAGCGCTGGCGCATATCATTGTTAAACAACTTGTACGCAACCGCTCCCCTGCGTCCGTGCGTCAATTCCCCTTCAGCACGATAGTCGCTTGCGCCTTCCGTGCATACGTTATATTTCGAGCCGTCGATAGTAATAGCGAGTTCTTCTGCGCGCTGTCGGGTGTCGCCACGGTTCCACCAGCAGACGTGCAGTTCCCCGTTGTCTATGTGCACACTCAGAGCGTCGTTTCGCAGAATGCCGCCTTCATTACTATGCAGGGCATAGAAATACCAGGGCGCATCGTCGACGGTGAAGACGTACACATCGCGCACCACATACTGCACCCCCGAATAAATCACCCGAGCGCCGCAGCGCATGCGTTCTGGCAGAAATTTGGAAACACAGGGAATACCCGAAAGTTCGCTATCAAGCCCCAGCTGAGGAAGCATGCCCCGTGCACGCCAGAATCTGCGCAAACTCGCTACCGTGCATGCCGCCAGCAACGGCGTGATCACGCACAAGGTGTATAAAAGTCCCACAGCAATCCTCCTGCGGTTGTTGCTTACATGGTGCCCTCCCACTCACTGTCCTCAAAAGGATTGTGAGCGGGAGGACTCCATAACCGCCGTATGTGGGATGCTCTGGGGGTGCGAAAAGTTACATGGGCGCGCTTAACACCATGATGCTGTCGCTGGGGTCGACCTCATTGTGAATGTGATGCGGAGTAATACCCATATCGTCGAGGGCACGCCAGATTTTCTCCAATTGAGCTTGTTTATCCAGGTAGTAGTCGGACTCAAATATGCGAACAAAGCGCCAGCCCAGGCGTTCCAAGTCGCGCTGTCGTCGCAGGTCTTTGTCAATGTATTCCAGCCCGCGCCAATGGTCGCCATCGCATTCAACGGCAAGGCGGGCATCGGTTCCTTGCACAACAAGGTCAATGCGGTAGGGGTGAGCATCGAATTGCGGAATGACGCGGTAGCCGCGGTCCACAATGGCGTTGTATACGCGCTGTTCAAAGAGCGAATTGAAAGGCCCCACGCGATCGTCATCAGATACGCGTTCGGATTTCTCGTCGCTCACGGTGTGGGTTGCCACGCCGTAGGCGTATTTCAGCAGTTTATAGCGCACGTCCTCGGGGTTAGTCAGCTCGTCCATACCCACGGAATGGAATAGCCAAACCTGGTCTTTGGCACGACTAACCGCAACGTTATAGCGCTGAACATATACCTCTGAGGTGAGGGCGGGCAGACGCTTGTTCTCGTCTTTTGCGGCAACCATGCTGAGGAACATCACATCGCGTTCAGCGCCCTGAAATTCCGCCGGCGTACCCACCCGCAAGTTGTGTTTTTCCCACACTTCCGCAGGTAGTTGTTCCATCAGCCGCGTTTGAATGTAGTCGGCTTGCCGGGAGGAACTGAGCAGCGAAATCACACCAATTGTTTTATCGGCATAGGTGGGATCATTAATGCATTCGCAGAGCTGCGCTATCAGCGCATCCGCCTCGCCTCTGTTTACTTTGCCGCTCCTTTCTTGGCGACCGTACGGTGTGTGCACAATCTTGAAAGGTGCGAGCCGATCTGCGGGGACTTCCCGGACGGGAGTAAGGGTAATGTCGTCCGGCTCGTAGGTGAGTTGATTGGAGAATCCGATAATCTCGGGCACGCAACGCCGATGTTCGGTGAGGGTGAGGGTGCCGCCGAACCTGGCCGACGCGACGTCGAAAAGCGAGCGTTTCGGGTCGGCCCAGCCTGCTTTGTCTTCATCATCGTCCAGATAGTGGTCGGCGAGTTTGCGCATGTCTTCTTCCCTCACGCCGACGGCGGAAGGCGAGACTTGTTTATCATCGCCGATCACGATAATGCTGGGCGCGAGGTATTGCAGGAAGCAGGCTTCCGCCCCGGCTTGCGACGCCTCGTCCACCATCACCACGTCAAACATATTGCTCTGCACATCCAGCTGATCAATAATGCGGTGCAGCGGCATAATCCACACCGGAACAGCCTCGCGGCAATTATCCAGCGCCCGGCGAACTTCCCTCAATTGCTGGTCTGCATATTTGCCGGTTCCTTTGCCCAGGCGTTTCACGCTTTGCGCGTATTCCACTAGGTTTTTGCGCATGCGGGCGGTAATGCGATGCCCGCTCAAAGCGTGGTCCCATGCCCGTGCCGCCGCGAGGGTACGCACCTCCTGGTAGATTTTCTCTTCCAGCAACGTGAGTTCTTTATCCAGCTGGGCTATATCCGCGCCTGGACGAATATCCACTTGCTGCGCCGCGCGGAACCAGTTCAGCGCGGGACGAACAGTGCGCAGCCTTTCTATCATCTTGTCGCTGCCCTCGGAGGTGCGGAGATCTTTGGCAAACTGCGGCGACCATTCGGATAACACACCATCGAGCCTATGGAACTCAGCAAACGCCTCATGCTGGCGCATATAAGCCTCGCCCACGCTCAAAGACTCACGGGCAGCGGCAAAATCACCATCCAGCATCACGCTACGGTAGCGCTGTAGCCAGGGAACATCAGGGTGTTTATCGGCCACTTTATTCGTTTGGCGGTGCACAATCTGCAGCTGGGCTTTCTTCTGGTCAATCTGCGCCATCAATGCTGGGGCGCCCGCGTATCTTTCCAGCCCTGCGATCAGTTCCGACAGCTTCGACCCCTCTGGGGGAAACGCAAACGGCGCGAGCAATTGCCGTGCGGGCGGGTAGGCGCTCACGGCATCGATGCATTGGGTGATCTGCGCAAGATCCGCTTCCATGCGAGCCACCATCACGGCCGTTTTGACGTCATTGGACACCGGCAGCCACTGCGGAATTTCCTTGCGCAGCGCATCCAATTCCCAGTGCAATTGGATATGCGCGATCACGGCCTCAACCTGCTCTGCCGTGGAGGGCTGTTCCCCTTCCACGCTCACGGCAGCAAAGAATTCCTTACCGTCTTTGAGCAGTGCTGGAGCGAATACGCCGAGTTTCACTTGTCCGTGCGCGTCGGTTTTCAGCGGTCCTTTTTCGTTGAGGTAATCGCGCAGGCGCTTGGCGTACGGCAAGTATTTTTCCATGTCAGCCGCATTGTTGCCCACGCTGATTTTCTTTACTGCGCCTATGGTGAGAAGCAGCCGCTCTATGGTCTGAACGCGGGTAGACAGCTGGCTAATACTCGTCCGCCAGGCCTCCAATTCGGCGGCGTCATAGGCTTTCATAAAGTCAGCAACCCACGCGCTCCCCGACCGGTTGATCCGCTCAAGCTGCTCGTTCAATTTCACGGCTTGCTCACGAGCAGCAACCCGCGCTTCCTCTGTGGAAGCCTGCAGGGCTGCCCACTGTTCCTCAGTCAATCCGGTTCGATGCGACTCCAGTTGCGCGTTCAGGCCCGCCAGCGCCTCCACCACGTATTCGCATTCGTCGGGCTGCGGCAGAGCATCGAAATCCACCCGCCGCGTCATCTCGATCTGTTCCTTATCCGCGTCACGATAAGCGATGAGCTGCTTGCAATAGCGGTCAATATCTTTCAGGGACAGCGGGAATTTCTTCACCCCGCCAGCGCCCCTGGCCACGATCACCTCAATGGCGTAATCCCAAATCCAGCCGTAGCGTGCGGAATCCTCCTGGACCTGGGCTGCCAATAATCCCGGCGGCAGTTCGTATCCGGGAATGTGCGCAGGTTCGGTTTTCCGGCGAATTTCTGAGGATATCTGTTGTAGCAGCTCCGCGCGGCGCTGTTGGAAGTGATGGAGGTTATCCACGGCGTCGTTAATAGCGCGGCGGGAGACTGTCTGATCAAATTCGGCGGCGGACCGGGCAATGCGGTTCACGGCCAGCCGCAGATCGGCCATATCGTCCGCCGAGGTGCCGATCACTGACACCGCCAATTCCCTAATTTCCTCCGGGAGTTTATCGCGGACCTCGTACAATGCGCGGTCCGCCTCGGCGGTCACCAGCACCCTTTTACCCTGGGCCAGGAAATGCGAGAGCAGCGCGGCGGCCATGTGGGTTTTACCCGTGCCGGGTGGGCCCTGAACCACCACCTGGCTGTGCTGATCTACGCGTTCAATAATGCGCTGTTGAATGTCATTGAGCGGAAGCGGGCTGAAAATGTCGTCGCCAAAAGGCACCACCGCGCCCGGCTCATCAGACGCCACGACCGGCGGTTCCTGGTCTGGGTCCAACAACGACAACAAGCCCGCAGGAACAGTCCCGGATTGCTCAATCTCGGCGGCAATTTTCTCGTACGCCACGGCAAAACCCGTATTCTGGCGCTTACGCAGAATCAGGGCGGGAGCCCAGTTAATCACCGGCGTTTCCTTCGGCTGCGCGCCACGGCCACGCGGCAAATACACCGCCGAGGTGGACAAACTGTTGGCGGTAAACACGCCGAGATCATCAAACAGTTCGATATCAAAAATATGGCCCGCGTACTCGGCGGCCTTGGCGGTTATGTCCTTGACAAACGAACGGTCTTGAAGAGCCTCCACCGGAATGAAATCCACTTCCGCTTTCAACGGCGCGGCACCATCGGCCAGCGAATACCGAATCTCCCCCGTCGTCTTATCCAGCGCAGACGTCACCGTCACTGTAAACAAATGCCGGTTAATCTGCGTGCTCTCGGCCCGCTTCCCTCCGGGTGCCCACGCCAGCAACCCCAAACCCAGCACCAGTTCGAACTCCTCACTGGATTGGCTGGCGTTGATGTGCGCGTCAAACAGCGTGTTATACACGTCCTGATACTGCTTCGCCGCAGCCCACGCGTCCCACTTTTCCAGCCAGTAGTTGGCCTGTTTCGTGGTCTCCTCATCCGCGTCCGGTTTCACCGAGGGTCGACGCCTGTGGTTGTGTGACGCGCCCTCAATCCACAGCTTCAGCTTCTCCGGCAGCCGGGGTGCCTCCATATGTTTCGGACGACCCGCCGCAATGATCACCGCATCCCCCGTGCGGCCGGGATCATCATCAGCATCCAACAAGCCCAGACGCTGCCACAACAGCGCATTCACCCGCACCGGCCACCCGTTGGCCGCTGTATTGTGCGCCACATCCGACAGCCACACCACGCCGCCCCGGTCCTCGAAGCCCTTGATATCAGTGGTGGTGTGTTCACGCAGGCGGCGGACCTGCGCAAGGAACTGGAAAAGCCGCGCCGCTTTGTCCGATTGAGTGGTCACGCCATCACTCCGATCACAGGTTCACAAGATGCTTATATGTCCCTTATATTTTTACTACATTTATGCAGCAAAGCTTCACCAAAACCGAAAAAGCACCCCCTATCAGCGGTTTAATCACACACCTACCTTAAAAAAGCTCAGGCACATGTCGCGCAGTTAGTGGACATGTCCCACACCACTGCTTATCGACGCCCGGCCGAACGGGGTCCGAGCATAAGTTGCGGTGTGCGTTGCTTACCGTGGCGACGTGTCTCCGGCTGATCTACTCCCCAAGCACGCACATGGCGATCAGCATGTCGAGCCGCCGGATATCCACCTGCTTGCCCGTGACAATCCTGACCTTCCCGTACAAGTTCATATTACCTTTAGCATGCTCAGTGGGAAGACCTATAGTCGGTCAAAAAGTTCCCCTGAACGTCACAGCGCCACAAGTATAACGAGGACATTCCAACCAGCCGCTCCACACAGCAGAGCAGCATCCAATCTTTTTAGTCACGTAACGAAAAATTAGGATACGGAAAACCTGGTACCCTAAAATTACAGCGTTGTAACAACCTTACAGAGCGATGTATAGTAAAAGTGTCATGCAAACAGCCCTGCGCCGCAGGGCGACGCAGGGCCTAGTTTGCTGAGAAACTTTGGTCGGAATCTCACCTAGCTACGGTACCAGCGTTTAAGCCGCATGCGTTGAAGCGGGGTCAATATCCCCCAGAAAGGGGTACCTCTGGTGCCTAGAAAAAATGTACACGTTACAAAACGTGCAGACGGCTATGCTGTAATTTCTGAAGGCGCAAAACGCGCTACTCGGGTCGACTTGACCCAAGCAGAAGCTATCAAGATAGCAAAGCAAATCGCTCAAAATAACCGAGGCGAACTTTTCATTCACGGGCAAGACAATAAAATTCGTGAACGTAACTCCTACGGAAACGACCCGTATCCTCCTCGTGGATAGCAACTAGTTGATGGGGTGTATCACCTAAAATGATACACCCCATCAACTAGCTAAATTTATACAACTGCTATGCTGCAATATAAGTATCCGCAAGGCGCCTTCATAAGTTACGATCCAAGATTCCGGCGGTCGCGAAAACACTTTCCAGGCTTTTTACAAAAGCCTCACAATCGTCACTATTAGATGCCCCCAATGTCAGAAAAGCCTGTGCAACAAAATCTCTGCCCAAGTAGCCAAAATCCTCACCAAGCTGACTAAAGATCATATGCCGATCACGATTCGTAAAGTGCCTATTCTGCACCTTTTCGATAATTTCCTGTTGCCGATCAGGAGTTCCATAAAATGCCACAGATAGCTTAGCTGAAAAAAGACTCACGTTATCAAAAACATAATCAAAGACATATTCCTCAGGCGATGTCTCTCCCGGCAGCAAAAATATCCGAGATTCAACAGACTCACGACCTTTTTGATCACCGTCTAGTATGCAAATTGACGAAAAAGATCGAGCAGGGTCAATATTTCTCTGTTCGTTAAATTTAATAGCATGGCCAAAACCACCAACGCCATGGATCTGTAGCATATCAAGTGGGATACCTTTTGATCCAAGTGCAGTTTTTACCATCATCACTGCAAACGCATCCTCGACATATACAGCTAGTTTCGTATCAACCTGACCAGAGAGAACACGAAGCGTACGGACATCCAAACGACCCTGAATCACGTTTCCAGAATAAGCAGACCAAATAGCTGTTTCCGAAAGCGGCGCAATAGCATCATTACTATGAGTCGTAAATATGACCTGTACATTTTTACGCTTGGCGACATCCAACAAATACTCCACTAAGCGTCTTGTTGCTACAGGATGAAGACCATTTTCGATTTCTTCAATCAAAATAAGACTATTGTCATCAGCAGACTCAATATCCGCAATCATCTTAATGACAGAAGCTTCCCCCGCTCCAAAATGAAATTCAGAATATCCAACACTCGGATTTTTTACCGTCAACAAGGTAACGGTTCCCGATTTATCAATTGATAACTCACGAAAGTCCCTGATGGATTTTCCCAAAATATTTTCGGCAGATTCCGAAACTTTATCTGCTAAAAGATTTTCTCCTAACGCCACAAACTTTGACCCTAAAGCTTTTTTTAGTTCAGATCGTTCGCTCGCAGGAAGAGTCCTTGCAACACCAAAAACTAGAACTTCTCTATCTAGAGCGTCCCTGTTCCAACGGCGACGTTTAAAACTTGCAGTTCTTTGAACATCGGATTTAGCAGATTTTATGTCATGATCAATCAGATCATATTCTATACTCCAATTCAGCATACTTTCGTCATACTTTCCACTTTTTGCGAAAAAACGACGTGGAGGAATTTCTTTATAGAGAAGACCAGCTGCACCAAGGATTGTAGTCTTCCCTCCACCATTGGGCCCAATCAAAGCGGTTACCGGAAATTCAAACACAATTTCCTGATCACGAAACGATCTAACTTTAGTTAGCTTCATTCTACGCAAATATTTTCGGTAGTTACGCTTAGAAACTTTTTTCTGCAGCAACTCAATATCACTATCTCTAATTTCGCTTTTAACGCTACTCATTTCATTCCTCCCTTATAAGAACATACAATATTCGAAATTTATCGTAGGGGTTAGCACCACTGTCCGCTGCTATAAGCTAGTTAACTAGCAAGCTCTTTCTCGAGCTTATCGACATTCATAATAATCAATTTTTGAATCAGACCTGCATTATAGACGTAATCTCTGGTAGCATTCTTAATCTTCCTAAAATTATCTGACGAATTATACTTCTTATAATAAAGTGATACGGTCACTTTACACTCTTTACCACCGGTCCTTACACCTTCAATTTTAAGTTGATACATTCGATGACGTTCGTTAAATTCTTTTTCTTGAGCAATTGCGCCGTCAAGTTTAGCTCCACTACCCTCAAATATGATTAGATCTTCTTTTTCCTCCTCAATTCGCCAATCTATAGTTGGAGTTTTCTCATCTATATCAAGCCTAAAATCTCGCACGTTTTTATAACGTTGTTCTGGCTCGTTATCAAGACATTTTTCCACCGCCTTGCGTATCGCTTTTGGAACAACGTCATCCCACACTATCGTTTTTACGCCTCCCTCTCTTATAGCTTTAGCACTCCCCCACTTTCCAGAATTAAGAATATCTAGAGAAAGCAAGCCTAAAGTCCATACCTCTCCGGCAATATTCAGAATCCCAATTTTTCCTCCACTTTCCGGAGGAGCAGTTTCTATATTTACACCTTCATAATTAGCTTTTCCTTCATCAATATCTTTATTACATGAGGCTAAGCCAAAATCGATCAATTTAATTTCATTACCATCATTTTCACATATAAATATATTATCGGATTTCAGATCACGGTGGAGTATGCCTTCGGAGTGGACTGCTTGTATCGCTTTACAAATTTTCGACAGTATTCTAACCCTAGAACGGATTCCAAGGTTTCGAGCTTCAGACGTAAGGTAAAAGTCTAAATTTTTCCCCTCCAACCATTCCATGTAAATTTTTCGTTTCTGCCCGGAATCTTCATATCCAAGAAACCTTACCACTCGTTGATTATTAAGTTTTATTAGGTTAATAACTTCTCCCTGAAACGCTTCTTCATCGTTACGGGATGGGTATAATTCCTTTACTGCGATTGGGATATCTTCCCTTCCGAAAAGATTTCTAACATATACCTTACCGTAGCCACCTTCGTAGCATCTATCTTTCATCACAATATTTCGATTCGAAAAGTTCATATTTTTTATTTTCAACAGAAAAAACTGCAATAATAGCACCATAAATTTCAGCCATTTCGATCGCGTATTTAGCGCGATTTCGACTAGCTTTCATTCTGTTATAAAAAATTTTATATTTCGCTTCTGGAAGGAAATCTATCAGTTCCGATATTTCTTCACTAATTTCCTCAAGAAATTCGCCACGATTAAGCGCAGGTGGTGCTATAGTTCTTTTTTCTCCGTCTATAGAAACATCAATTGATTTTGTTCGTATCCTTATCTCGACAGAAGAACACTGTTGCTCCTCCATCCTCTACCCCTCATCTGTTGACAAAGCAGCAACAAACGCTTCTTGAGGCACGGAGACGGACCCGATACTCTTCATGCGCTTTTTGCCTTCTTTCTGTTTTTCCAGAAGTTTGCGCTTCCGGGAGACGTCTCCACCATAACACTTTGCGAGCACGTCTTTGCGTAAAGCGCGAATATTTTCTCGGGCGATGATTTTTGAGCCAATGGCGGCTTGGACTGGAACCTCGAATTGTTGACGTGGAATCAATTCTTTGAGCTTAACGGTCATCTTGTTTCCGTACCATTGCGCATTGTCTCTGTGCACAATGGCAGAGAAGGCATCAACGGGTTCTCCCTGGAGCAAAATATCCACCTTGACCAGGTCAGACTGCTGTTCGCCGGCTTCTTCGTAGTTGAGTGACGCGTACCCTTTTGTGCGCGATTTGAGCATGTCAAAGAAGTCGAAAATAATTTCGCCTAGGGGCATTGTGTAGCGGAGTTCTACGCGATCTTCGGAGAGATAATCCATTCCCCCCATTTGCCCCCGTTTGGACTGGCAGAGTTCCATGGTGGTGCCAACATATTCGGCGGGAACAATGATGGTTGTTTTGACAATGGGCTCCCACACTTCCCGGAGTTTCCCGCCGGGCCAGTCGGAGGGATTGTGCACAATGAGTTCACTGCCGTCTTCGGTAACTACGCGGTAGTTCACAGAAGGCGCGGTGGAAATGAGGTCCAGGTCGAATTCGCGCTGGAGTCGGTCACGGGTGATTTCCATGTGCAGAAGTCCCAAGAATCCGCATCGGAACCCAAAACCGAGGGCGACGGAGGTTTCGGGTTCGAAGGTGAGCGCGGCGTCGTTAAGCTGTAGTTTCTCCAGCGCGTCCCTCAAGTCGGGATAGTCGGCCTGGGAAATGGGGAACAGTCCCGAATACACCATGGGCTTGGGTTCTTCGTAGCCTTTGAGGGGTTCTTCGGCACCTTTGGTGGCCCAGGTGACGGTATCGCCGACTTTTGATTGGCGGACATCTTTTACGCCAGTGATCAAATAGCCGACTTCTCCTGGCCCCAGCCCGGAGCATTTCTTGGGAGTGGGGCTAACGATGCCTATTTCCAGCAATTCGTGCGTAGCGCCCGTGGACATCATGCGGATTTTCTGGCGCGGTTCCAGGC
>ERZ772956.2100-NODE-2100-length-13005-cov-4.725328_pt1 | contig 13005 bp, 12 predicted proteins | sample MGYA00580683_ERZ772956 | MGnify/ENA primary metagenome ERZ772956 (study PRJEB29015, sample SAMEA2738077) | human oral metagenome | biome: human oral; feature: human-associated habitat; material: saliva | place: China | collected 2212 ... | reverse complement strand
GGTTTCATCTTTGTTGGTGAAACCACATGCTATGCCTTTATGCAGTCTATGGGATTGGTGGACGATCATTTAAATGATTGTCCTTGCAAAACTCGCTAGTGTTTATGCTGATCGCGCTCCCATAAATCGGCGTATTTTACAAAGGTTGAATGCGCTGATAACACTGCTAATAAAAATCCTTGTTTGCCATCTAAAAAACCCGCTTTTAACAAATACATCTTCACAAAACAACCGAGCGCATGCGTGATTCCCTGCCAAAGTGTCGCTTTTTTTCCTTTTGCTTGGCGTTGGTCTGCCCACGCTTTTGCATAACCCGCTGATTTCACTAGATAATGATGGATGCTTTTATAAGTGAAATGTTCTAAATCCCCCGTTAATTTTTCTACTTTTGTCCCAGCTGGAAATTCGACTTTTTCATGTACAAGCGAATCGTTATATTGCGCATAGTTTGTGCGGTAGAGGCGAACCACATAATCGGGATACCAGCCTGAATGGCGAATTTCACGCCCAAATACCTCACTCACTCGTGGAATTTCATAAACGGTATTTTCTCGATCATTTTTAACTGCATTTAAGATAGCCTGTTGTAGCTTGGGCGTAACGCGTTCGTCAGCATCTAACCAGAGTACATAATCACTGGTTACATATTGTTGGGCTAATTGGCGTTGTTTACCAAAGCCCGGCCAGTTGCTATTTTCATAGAATTTTGCTCCATAATTAAGCGCAATTTCTTTGGTATTATCTGTGCTGCCAGAATCTAGAATGATAATTTCATCCACCCAATCTTTTACGGTATCTAAGCAATTCGCTAGGTCTTGTGCTTCATTTTTTACAATCATCGCAACGCTAATTGTAGGCATATTTTCAATCCTTTTTTTGCTATACTAGCCGAAATTTTTTCAAGTATAACCGAATTTCATTTATGTGGCGTTTTTTTTATACGAGCTTGATGTATCTGATTCAACCGTTGGTGCTGCTCTTTATGTGGCTACGCGGATTTAAGGCTCCGAATTACCGAAAAAGGCTTGGTGAGCGTTATGGTTTTTATGCCTCACTGACACCTCCTAAGGCTGGAGGTATCGTTATTCATGCGGCATCAGTGGGTGAGGTTATTGCTGCTACACCACTCGTGCAAAAACTCCAACAAAATTACCCGCACTTACCGATTACTTTCACTACGGTCACCCCTACGGGTTCTGATCGTGTCAAAGCGGCTTTTGGCGATAGCGTTTTCCATTGCTATTTGCCTTACGACATACCTTGTGCCATTAATCGTTTTATTGACTTTGTTCAGCCAAAACTTTGTATTGTGATTGAAACAGAACTTTGGCCAAATTTAATTCAACAATTTTATCACCGTGACATTCCTTTTGTGGTGGCAAATGCACGCTTGTCTGCTCGTTCAGCGCGCCGTTATGGAAAAATTAAACCGCATTTGCAAAATATGTTTTCACAAATTGATTTAATTGCACCTCAAGACCACATTAGTAGCAATCGTTATTTGGATTTAGGTTATCGCAAAGATAAATTGAAGGTGACGGGCAATATTAAATATGATCTTTCCATCACTGATGAGTTACGTGAAAAAATTGATGCTTTACGAGCACTTTGGGTAAAAAATCGTCCGATTTGGATTGCTGCGAGCACCCATGAAGGCGAAGAGCAAATTATCTTACAAACACATCGCCAATTATTGGAAAAATACCCAAATTTATTGTTATTGCTCGTTCCGCGCCATCCAGAGCGTTTTAATATGGTGGCAGATTTACTTAAAAAAGAAAAATTCCAATTTATTCGCCGTTCGACAAATGAGTTACCAAATGAAAACACCCAAGTGATTTTAGGCGATAGCATGGGCGAACTGATGTTGATGTATGGTGTTTCAGATATTGCTTTTGTGGGTGGAAGCCTTGTGAAACATGGTGGACACAATCCGCTGGAACCTCTTGCGTTTAAAATGCCAGTGATTACCGGCAAGCATACTTTTAACTTCCCCGAGATATTTCGAATGCTGGTGGAGGTACAAGGTGTGTTGGAAGTTAATTCAACCGCAGACGCCTTAGAACGTGCGGTAGAAGCCTTATTAAATTCAAAAGAAGTGAGTGAACGTTTAGGCAATGCTGGCTATGAGGTGCTGATGGAAAACCGAGGGGCATTACAGCGTTTGTTAGATTTATTAAAACCTTATTTGGAGCGCAATGTATGACGAGCGTGATTTACCCCGGTACTTTCGACCCGATTACGAACGGTCATTTAGACATTATTGAAAGAAGTGCGGTGATTTTTCCTCGTGTTTTAGTGGCGGTGGCGAATAGCCCAAGCAAAAAACCACTATTTTCTTTGGATGAACGCGTGGAGCTTGTTTGTCAATCTGTTGCGCATTTATCCAATGTTGAGGTGTTTGGCTTTTCTGATTTGTTGGCCAATGTGATTAAACAGCACAATATTTCCGCCATTATTCGCGGCGTACGCACAACAACAGATTTTGAATATGAACTTCAATTGGCGGCACTGAATCGTTTACTCACAAAAGGCGTAGACAGTCTGTTTTTCCCACCAGCAGAAAAATGGGCGTTTGTTTCTTCCACCATTGTGCGTGAAATTTATTTACATGGCGGTGATGTCGCTGAGCTAGTTCCTGTGCCTGTGTTTAATGCGTTAAAAGCACGATGATAAAAATCTTTATTTTTTTGACCGCACTTATCGCTTTATCTGGTTGTGGTTCCGTGGTTAAACTTATCGATCCAACAGAAAAATATACCGCCTATGCAGGGGCTGCTTATGATCTTGAAATGGCTCAACAATGGGGATTGCCAATCTTAGATTTGCCCCTCTCATTTTTATTAGACACCGTATTACTGCCCTATTCGTGGGCCCAATAATTCTTATGAAACTCAATCCTCAACAACAACAAGCCGTTGAATATGTTACAGGCCCTTGCCTTGTACTTGCTGGCGCTGGCTCAGGCAAAACTCGCGTAATCATTAATAAAATTGCCCATTTAATTGGAAAGTGCGGTTATTCTCCGAAACAAATTGCCGCAGTGACTTTCACTAACAAAGCCGCACGCGAGATGAAAGAGCGTGTAGCACATTCCATTGGCAAAGAACAATCTAAAGGCTTGCTTGTATCCACTTTTCATACGCTCGGTTTTGACATTATTAAGCGTGAATATAAAGCGTTGGGCTTTAAATTGAATATGACCTTGTTTGATGAACATGATCAATTTGCGTTGTTAAAAGAGCTAACCGCTGATGTGTTAAAAGAAGATAAGGATTTATTGCGTGAGCTAATTTCAGTGATCTCTAACTGGAAGAACGATTTGATTTCGCCAAAACAGGCATTTGCGTTGGCGCGTGATGCTAAATATCAAACTTTCGCAAAATGTTATGAGCGTTACGCCACACAAATTCGAGCCTACAATGCCCTTGATTTTGATGATTTGATTATGTTGCCGACATTGTTGTTCAAGCAAAATGAAGAAGTGAGGTCAAAATGGCAGGCAAAAATTCGTTATTTGTTGGTGGATGAATATCAAGACACCAATACCAGCCAATATGATCTGATTAAACTTTTAGTGGGGGATCGTGCTTGTTTCACTGTAGTGGGCGATGATGACCAATCTATTTATTCGTGGCGTGGCGCACGGCCAGAAAATATGGTGCGTTTACGCGATGATTTCCCTCGTTTGAACGTGATTAAGCTAGAGCAAAACTACCGTTCAACCCAGCGTATTTTGCATTGCGCCAATATTTTGATTGATAACAATGAGCACGTGTTTGATAAGAAACTCTTTTCAACTATTGGCGAAGGGGAAAAATTGCTTGTTATCGAAGCAAAAAATGAAGAACACGAAGCCGAGCGGATTGTCGCCGAGCTGATCGCTCATCGTTTTAGCCGTAAAACCAAATATAAAGATTACGCGATTTTGTATCGAGGCAATCATCAATCCCGATTACTCGAAAAAGTACTGATGCAAAACCGTATTCCTTACAAAATTTCGGGCGGTACTTCTTTTTTCTCCCGTGCAGAAATTAAAGATATGATGGCGTATTTGCGCTTGGTGGTGAATCAAGATGATGACGCTGCATTCCTGCGTATTGTGAATACACCGAAACGTGAAATTGGTACCGCAACGTTACAAAAACTTGGAGAGTTGGCTCAAGAAAAACACATTAGTTTGTTTGAGGCTATTTTTGAGTTTGAGCTTATTCAACGCATCACACCAAAAGTCTATGATTCATTGCAAAAATTTGGCCGTTGGATTGTAGAACTTAATGATGAAATTCAACGTTCTGAACCAGAACGTGCGGTACGTTCTATGTTATCCGCGATTCATTATGAAGAATATTTGTACGAATACGCAACAAGCCCTAAAGCGGCAGAAATGCAAAGTAAGAATGTCGCTACGCTATTTGACTGGGTTGCGGATATGTTAAAGGGCGATGAAACCAATGAGCCAATGAACCTTAATCAAGTAGTAACCCGCCTGACATTACGGGATATGTTAGAGCGAGGCGAAGACGATGATGAGAGCGATCAAGTTCAACTGATGACATTACACGCATCTAAAGGATTGGAATTTCCTTATGTTTATTTGATTGGTATGGAAGAGGGCATTTTGCCCCACCAAACTAGCATTGATGAAGACAACGTGGAAGAAGAACGCCGCTTGGCTTATGTGGGTATCACAAGAGCGCAAAAAGAACTCACTTTTTCCTTATGCCGGGAGCGCCGTCAATATGGTGAATTAGTTCGCCCAGAACCGAGCCGATTTTTAGCTGAATTACCCAATGACGATGTGTTGTGGGAACGTGATAAACCAAAATTAACCACCGAGCAAAAACAAGAAAAAACACAAAATCAACTTGATAGATTGAGGGCGATTTTGAAAGGAAGCTAGAAAATCTAGCTTTGAATTACAAAATAAGAAATAAAAAGGGGCTGACGTAGATTAGCCCTAAACACCACACCATTTTCTCAATATTTTAAGCTGTTCTTTTGGTGCTCCAAAGTTAAACCGAAATTCACAAAGAATAAAGGAAAGTTTTTTCGGTCGATTTCATTATATTTTAGGAGAATTCTCTTCGCCTGACTCCAGAAATTTTCTATTCCATTTATGTGGTTTTGTTTCACCGCAAATAGTTCGGAATGATTGATTCGTTCGTGGTGAAATTTGCTCACATCAAGAGCATCATAGCTTCGATAAGTATCGGTATAAACCCAGCTGTCAGGCTTGATTTTCCTCACAATAACAGGCATTAATGTCTCTGTTCTGGTATTTTCTACCACTACCGTAAATACTTTTCCTTGTCGCTTTAATAAACCAAATACAGCAACTTTTCCTGCTGCGCCTCGACCTCGTTTTCGTTTACGATGACCGCCAAAATAGCTTTCATCAAGCTCAATTTGAGCATCAAAAACCTCATCGGCTTCAAGAGCTAAATGATGGCTAATGACTTCACGAATTTTTCGGTAAAATAAAATCGCTGAATTGGCTTGGATACCGAGTAAATCAGCAGCTGCTCGGGCTGTCACTTCTAATACAAAAAATCCAAGGAGCTTATTTTGTATAGATTTCTTTAATTTACAATGAGTTATCTTCATTTTTATAGACTAGCACACTTGCTAATCTACGTCAGCCCCTTTTATTTACTAGATACTTTTTCTGCAATAATGATATAGTATAGGAGGTAAATAAGGAGTTAAAATGGGCTTTTTCAGTAATTTTTTTAAAAAAACATCAGATGATGAAATACTATTTTCTGGAAAAAATAAGCATATTCAGTTTTTATTCAGTAAGATTGAAAAATTAGAAGAAAAACTTGAGAAACTTCAAGCTGAGAAACTTGATTATGAATTAATGATCATAAATTTAAAGAATGAGTTACTTTCGTTAAAAAAAGATAAAGAAGAACTACAACAACGACTAATCCAAAGAGATAAAATATCTTCATTTTCTTCACCTGAACCATATGATGAAGACCATATTTTTACGCCATTTAATGAGAAGGAAGAACCTTTATATTCTGATGAGAATTCTCCTTCGCAAGAAAATAATGAAATTGACGGCGTTATTCTTGATAAAAACAATCTTGCTTTTATAGATGCATTTGACTCTATTAACAATTCTAATGATAGTCTATTTTTAACCGGTAAAGCAGGTACAGGTAAAACAACATTTTTAAAATATCTAACCTCACAATTAAAGAAAAAATTTATTGTTCTAGCTCCTACAGGAATGTCTGCAGTTAATGCAGGTGGTGTTACACTACATTCTTTTTTTCAACTTAGTTTTAGTCCTTATTTACCTAATGATTCAAGATTAACTATAGAGGAATTAAAATTTAATAAAGATAAACTAGACATTATTAAAAATGTAGAAACTATTATTATTGATGAAATATCTATGGTACGTTGTGATATCATAGATGCTATTTCACAGATTCTTCAAACATTGAGACATAACAACAAACCATTTGGTGGAGTTCAAATGGTATTTATTGGAGATTTATTTCAACTTTCTCCTATTGCAGATTCTCGATTTTGGGAATTTCTTGGTGAGTTTTATAAAAATGAATTTTTCTTTGAATCTTATGCATTTAAAAATAAAAAATTTAAATATATTGAATTAGAAAAGATTTATAGACAGAGTGATCCGATCTTTATTGATTTATTAAATAGAGTGAGAGAAAACGAAACAACAGTATCAGATTTACAGTTGCTAAACTCTCGATTAAGAAATATCAATAACCATTCTCTAGATGGTTACATTACGCTTTCAACACATAGAAAAGATGCAGATTCATTAAACTCTATAAAACTAGCAAAACTTACAACAAAACTTTACTCTTTTAATTCTATTATTACAGGAATGTTTGATGAAAAATCGGCGCCTGCAGATATATTGCTATCTATAAAAGTTGGTGCTCAAGTGATGTTATTAAAAAATAACCTACCTGATTATTATAATGGAAGTATGGGGGTTGTTGAAAAAATTGAAGAAGAAAGATCTATTAATGAGAATGGAGAAGAACTTATTGAAGATGTTATTTATATTAAATTGTACTCAAATAATGAAGTTGTTAAAGTTTTCAGAAACGTATGGGAAGAACATAAATATACTTATAATAGAGAAAAGAAAAGAATTGAGCCTGAAGTAATTGGTACATTTACACAGTTTCCGATCAAATTAGCGTGGGCTATTACGATTCATAAAAGTCAAGGTTTAACTTTTGATAAGGCAATCATTGATGCTGGGAAAGCATTTACCCATGGACAAATCTATGTTGCATTAAGTCGATGCCGAATGCTAGATGGCATATTATTAAAAACAAGAATCGATCAAAAGTCAATTCTTGTTAATAAGGATGTCCTTGAATTTATGCAACAAATGAATGATGAGAAAGATTATTTTGATGATGATATTCCGTTCTGATAACTAATAAGAGATTTAGAAAACTAAAACTAATACGTTATTAACCATGATGAAATTATATATGCTATGGTAGAAAGTATTTTATCAATATCAGCTTATTTTAAATAATCCCAAACAAATTTTAATTAAAAGGAAATTTATGTGTAAGTTTATTTGTAGAATCTTTTCAGCTTTATCAAAAACAGTTTCTGTTACAGGTAAAACTATAGAGACGGGATTGACTTTAACTACTTCAGGATTGAATGAAGTAAATAAGGGATTAAATAACTTATCAAATAACTTAGAAAGAAAAAATAAATTATATGATATAGCAAGTAAAGTATATGATGGAAAATTAACCAAAAAACAGGCATTACAAGAAGTCAAAACTTTTTTTGGCTCTGATGCATATCTAGATTTTGAATATGAATTGAATAAATTTAAGAGATTAGAGTTTAAAAGTGCTATCTATGAAATATTCCCATTAGGAGATGAAAATAAACAACCTAAGACAAGAGAAGATATAGTTAACTGTCTAACAATTAAATATGGCTATGTAGATAAACAAGAGTTTGATAACTATGTAGAGAATAAGAGGCTAAGAATAATGGATCTTTTAGGTGGGCGGTTTGATTATAAAATTCGTTCATTAAGCGATTTAGCACTATATGAAGAATATAAAAAGAAAATTATTGAAATTGATGAATTTATGAAAGTATTTGATAATTCATACTTAAAAAAATAGAACTTAAATAGATGTTTATGAGAAAATAAAATTTTCATGAAATAAAAAAGGCTTAATAAGATACTGATTAAGGTATAGGTTTTTTATACTTTATACAGTATTTTATCGAATCGTTTCATATGCGAGTACTAAGTGAACTTGGGTTTTATGCTGTAGCAAAGAATATTTCATTATTTCCTATTAGTAAGAAATGTTGTTCATAAAGTGAAGTCATTATTACAACCAGAAATTGTCGAGCAAAAAATACGTTTAAAATCGACCATACTTCCCTAGATCTATACCACTACAAATGACTTAAAGGTATTTCAAGTATCTCCCCAATAAATCCCCGCAAACTCAAGCATCGCACGCCTTCAAATGTGTTGCCGTCAAATTCATCTAGGGTGATCACATATTTCGGGTAGTTATCTCCAATTTTCAGCAGGTTGCCGAATTCGCGTTCTAAGGTTTTTTCTTCGTTAATGGTAAGTGTTGCTTGAACGTAAATCCGTTCGCCGTTTTTCTCAGCGACAAAATCGATTTCTTGGTTGTTCAATCCGCTGATTTTGACGTTGAAACCGGCGATTTGCAGATGGTTGAATATGGCGTTTTCCAATAGTTTTCCGCGATCTTGCACGCGATAGCCGATGAGGGCGTTGCGTAGCCCTAAGTCTTCAAAATAGTATTTTTCACCAATTTCGAAAATCCGTTTCCCGGCGATGTCATAGCGTGGCACTTTGTGGATGAGAAAGGCGTTGGCGAGATAGTCGGCGTAGTTTTGCACCTGTGTTACTGATGTGGTAATTTTTTGCGATTTGAGAAAGTCGGCAATTTTTTTGCGGAGAACAAATTGCCGATATTGTCGGCGAGAAATAGTGTCAGTTGTTCTAAAAATTGCGGATTTCTCAAGGAATAACGGTTCACGATGTCGCGGATGGCGATGGTGGAATAGATGTTGCGCAGGTATTCAAAGATGATGTTATCTTGCAGCGTCAGGTCTTTCAAATAAGGCAAACCGCCATATTTTAAGAATTGCGCCATGGCTTTATCACTGTCTTCAAGGCGCATGAATTGTAGAAACTCAGGGTAAGAAAGGGAATGGACGTGGATTTCCACTGTGCGACCACTCAATGCGCCGATAATATCGCATGAAAGCAGATGTGCGTTGCTGCTGGTGCAATATAAATCCAGCTCATCATCTAGCAACAATGAGCGCAGCGCAGCTTTAAAATCTTGGATTTCTTGAATTTCATCAATAAAAACATAGTTTTTCCGACTGCTCTTTTTTTCGGATAATACAAAATCCGCCAGGTCTTGCGCCGTTTTCAAATGAGAAAACGTTAAGTCTTCTTTATTGATGTAGATAATCGGCGCGTGTTCGTTAGCTGAGCGGATTTCCTGCATTATTTGGAACAGCAGATAGCTTTTGCCCACACGTCGTTGTCCTGTAAATACTTTAATCAGTTGTTTGCCGATGTACAAGATGTTGCTCATGCTTGTCAAATGCTACCAAATACAAAGCTTATCACAGTGCACATGGATGCGGTAAACCATATGTCTGTTTACCTTAAGGATTTACGCCAATTTGTCTAAGCAAACAAGCTTGAAAATGTAGTAATTCCAGAAGATGGTAAAACGGTGAAGTTTTAAAATAAGCACTGATTGAAAGGTAAAAACACATGATCTCGCTTACTTGGAATGCCTGGTTGAAGCCTTTACTCGTGAAGGCGACTTCTTCGAAGGCAAAGGCGTAGATGCTGTGTACATACCTTTTCCACAAACTCAACGAGTTCATAGGCTTGACCCGTCTGCCGACATTCTTATGTAACGATGTGATTAAAAATCCACAAGTAGAACAATACTTAGCAGACTACCAAGCACACTTGGAAAAAGTGTTTGGATTTTTTGTTTATTTCGTTGAGATTGTTGTTATTTAACAACTTCCCCACAAATCATATTCATCAGAATTTGTGATGGTTACTTTAATCACGTCGCCGACTTTTACATTGATTCCGCTTAAATTATCAACATAAACTAACCCATCCACTTCAGGGGCATCAGCTTTGGAGCGGCCAATAATGCCTTCTTCGTCAATTTCATCCACTAATACATCAAGAGTTTTGCCGATTTTTTGTTTTAAACGGTTTGCAGAAATTTCCTGTTGTAGTTGCATGAAACGATGGAAACGTTCTTCTTTCACATCTTCTGGTACTTGGTCAGCCATCTCTGTTGCAGGTGCGCCTTCAACTGGGCTGAATTTGAAACAGCCTACGCGATCAAGTTGGGCTTCTTTTAAGAAATCGAGCAATAATTGGAAATCTTCTTCTGTTTCACCTGGGAAACCAACAATAAAGGTGGAGCGTAATGTTAAATCTGGGCAAATTTCACGCCATTGTTTAATGCGTTCTAAAGTGCGGTCAATACTGCCTGGTCTTTTCATTGCTTTTAAGATTTTCGGGCTGGCGTGTTGTAATGGAATGTCTAGATACGGCAACAGCGTACCATCAGCCATTAACGGAATTAAATCATCCACATGTGGATAGGGATACACATAATGTAAGCGAACCCAAATGCCAAGTTTGCCAAGCTGTTTACAAAGCGTTATTAAATCATTTTTAATTGGCATGCCATTCCAGAAAGCTGTTTTTACTCCGCCCTCTTGGCGTTTTAAATCCATGGAATAAGCGGAAGTATCTTGCGATACCACAAGTAATTCTTTTACGCCTGCTTCGGCCAAACGTTTTGCTTCGTCCAAGACTTGCGTAATAGAACGGCTTTCTAAATCACCACGCATAGATGGAATAATACAGAACGTACAACGGTGATCACAGCCTTCAGAGATCTTCAAATAGGCATAATGTTTTGGTGTGAGTTTTACGCCTTGTTTTGGTACTAAGCTGGTGTAAGGGCTATGTGTCGGTTTTGGCACGTATTTGTGAACTTGCGCCATCACTGCTTCATAACTGTGTGGACCGCTGACTTCCAAAACTTTAGGATGCACTTCACGAATTTGGTCTTCTTTTGCCCCCAAACATCCAGTTACAATGACGCGTCCATTTTCTTCCAATGCTTCGCCAATCGCTTCGAGTGATTCCTGTACCGCGCTATCAATAAAGCCACAAGTGTTCACAATCACTAAATCCACATTTTCATAGCTTGGCACAATGTTGTAACCATCGGTGCGTAGCTCCGTTAAGATTCGTTCAGAATCTACTAAGTTTTTTGGGCAACCAAGGCTTACAAAGCCAATGCTTGGAGTTGAATTTTGCATAAAAATAACCGTTCTTTCGCTCTATAAAATTTCAAACGCAAGATTCTACTCAATTTTCGCAAGAAAGGCGATAAATTAAAGGCTTATAAGGGTAAAGATTTTAAACTAAGTGATGTAGAATAGACGATTATGTCGGACTTATTTTTATCATTATGGAAAATTCATCTTTACTTTTAACCGCACTTTTCGATCCTTATCACTTAATTATTTTTAGCAAAATGCTATTGGCGATGGTGCTTGGTAGTGTTATTGGCTTAGAGCGTGAGCTTAAGCGCAAACCTGTGGGCGTGAAAACTTGCGCCATTATTGCCGTCACCACTTGTGTGCTAACGATTGTTTCGATTCAAGCCGCAGAGCACTATGCGCAAGTTTCAGAAAATATTCGTACGGATCCGATGCGTCTTGCGGCGCAAGTGATTAGCGGCATCGGTTTTTTAGGTGCAGGTGTGATTTTACATAAGAAAAATGATGCGATTTCAGGTTTAACCACGGCGGCGATTATTTGGGCTTCTGCGGGGATTGGTATTGCTGCTGGGGCAGGTTTTGTATTTGATGCGGTCATCGCAACGGTGATGATTTTGGTGTCTATTCGATTAAGTCCGTTGGTTCAACGTTGGGTACATCGTAAATCACAACGTCGTCGAACAAAATTCAATATTCTTGTTAATAGTGCGGAAAGTATTGGAAAAGTCACCCAATTGTTAGTAAACAAGCAGTATCGTATTGAACATATACAGGTGAAAGATCAAAGTAGTGGTGAGGTACGGTTACAAATTCGCTGTTTTTCCATTGATTCCACAATGTTGAAAGATGCGTATGCATTGTTGAAAGCGGAAGAAGGTGTGATAAGTGTCGAAGTAGATAACTAGAAAAAGAGCGGTCAAGTTAAATTTTCTTTTAAATTGACCGCTCTTTTTTATTTCTTATTTAATTTTTTTCGTAAAATGTAAATTTCCATGAAAAATACTTGATTTTGCTAACGCTATCTTGTAATTAATAATTCCATTCAAACACAACAAACTAAGGAAACAACAATGAAAAATGTAGGCTTTATCGGCTGGCGCGGAATGGTGGGTTCCGTATTAATGGATCGTATGTCTCAGGAAAATGATTTTGTGAATCTTAATCCCGTATTTTTTACAACTTCACAAGCTGGTCAAAAAGCTCCTGTATTTGGTGGCAAGGATGCAGGCGAACTTAAAAATGCATTCGATATTGAAGAACTCAAAAAATTAGACATTATCGTGACTTGCCAAGGTGGTGACTATACCAATGAAGTTTATCCAAAATTAAAAGCAACAGGTTGGGACGGGTATTGGGTTGATGCCGCTTCTGCACTACGTATGAAAGATGATGCAATTATCGTGCTTGATCCGGTAAATCAACATGTGATTTCTGAAGGGTTGAAAAAAGGCATTAAAACTTTCGTGGGCGGGAACTGTACCGTAAGCTTAATGCTTATGGCTATCGGCGGTCTATTTGAAAAAGATTTGGTGGAATGGATTTCTGTGGCAACTTACCAAGCGGCTTCAGGTGCAGGCGCAAAAAATATGCGTGAATTACTTTCACAAATGGGCTTATTAGAACAAGCGG
>ERZ772956.2097-NODE-2097-length-13014-cov-2.572421_pt1 | contig 13014 bp, 9 predicted proteins | sample MGYA00580683_ERZ772956 | MGnify/ENA primary metagenome ERZ772956 (study PRJEB29015, sample SAMEA2738077) | human oral metagenome | biome: human oral; feature: human-associated habitat; material: saliva | place: China | collected 2212 ... | reverse complement strand
TGTATTTTGTATATAGTAAGCAAACTTTAATCTTCTTTAGTTAGTAAAACCTAACTAAATTAAGAAAATCTATGCCTTTATTTACTTTAGGCCCCAAAATTTACATAAAAAGAAGAGAGCACTAACCTTTCACATTAATGCTCTCTTCAAAATATTCCTGGCTCCATCGATTAATCCTCGCTTTCATAAAGAACCTTTTTTCTATATTTCTGATGTCCTATCACGATTTTACCGGACATTCTATACAGATGTTCCTATTCAGTTTTTAATTTTTCCCCTCCTATAAGCTTCCTTTCACATCTAATACATGGTTGTTATCAATCTATCTACACGGTCCATCTCTCATTCAAATCCTACTTTCTCGTCATAAAACTTGTATGAGTACTATCCTAACCGATTTTTCAGATAGTAACTTTTAGAGTTTTCAATAATATATTATCTCATTAATCTTCTTATAGGTTCCGGATTAGATCAAAGTCTAATCATTACTTAAGTTTTCTTTGGACTGTACCTCTCTTTCTTAAATTTCCACTTTTAAAGTCTTTCTACTTTTTCCCTGTGGATATGCATTCATCAAACTTTTAAGAATATATTCTCTCTTTGTTTATGTCTACAGTATATCAGATTTTTTATTTATGTCAATACTATTTTCTTATATTTTTGATGTTTTTATTATTTTATTTTATTATTTGCTTTGAATAGGTATTTTAATCTGTGTTAATTGTATATATTGTTTTAATTATCTGAATATTATACATAATTTAAATAACTCTTTAAATCAAAAAGAGCCTCGGAAAACTTAGTTTCCAAGACTCTCTTTATCTAAAAATCTTCCCTTATAATCTCCCAAACCGCCTCTATACTATGCTTATTCCTTACATAGTCATCTGCCGCCTTACTCATAGCTTTAAGGGCTTCTTTGTCATTATAAAGGTTCACACACTTTTCTACAAAGTCACCCGGCTCATCTGCTACAAGCATTTGATTATAGGAATTGTCTATACCCTCTGCTCCCACACTTGTGGTTATTACCGGATCGTTGTAGTATAGAGCCTCTATCACCTTGCCCTTTACTCCTGCTCCGTATCTTAGAGGTACCACAACAAGTCTTACCTTCTCATACAGTTCTTTCAGCTCTTCTTCACTTACAAAACCTTTAAATATAATTCCTTTGGCTTCATTGTGAAGGGCCTTTATCTCATCTGTAGCATTTGAACCGACTATATAAAACGGTGCTTTTATCTGTGCATAGATTTCATCCCACATATTATCAAGGAAATACTTCAGTGCATCTGCGTTTGGCGGATGTGAAAATCCTCCAACAAACAGCACACCCTCTCTGATATCGGGATTATAGTCAATATTGCCAAACTTTTCAAAAACATAGGCTGTAATTGCTTTGGCATTTATCTTCTTGTCAAAGGTATGTATATAGTCCACCTCCACATTTGAAGGATAATAACTTATGCTTGCCTTTCTCATAAGGTCAAGCTCCATACTCTTCCAATATGCACTGGCATTTTTTCTTTCCACATCACCTGTAAGCTCATACTCTCTTCTTTCACGCAGGAAATGCAGGTCATGACCGTAATATATTACCTTTATATTTGTTTTTTCTTTGATAAAATCAATATACTTTGTGGCTATATGAGGTCTGTTAAGATATGCAATATCGATATTTGCCTGATTATTTTCAATCCATTCAAATATATTTGTTCTCATTTCATTGCCGTATAGCACCTCTACACCCATTTGTTCCAGTATGGAAGTATATGGCTCGGACTTTGCAAAGTTGTCCGGCAAAAACTTCACCACATATCCTCTTTCTATAAACATCTTTATATACTGGAAAGTGGTCTTTGAGCCGGCGTCCTTATCAAAGGTAGGCACATAGTGATCCACAAAGAGAATAACCTTTTTATCTCTGCTTCTTTCTCTGGCTCTGAATGCATTCGGTACACCCACATTGTCGTACTGGTTTTTGAACTCCTCACTCCATTTTTCCTGAAGCTTTTTATTGTTCTCTACCTGATATCTCTTAAGGCCTGTACCGTTGACATCTGTACCGTTTGATACTCCCTCAAAGTGAGTTACCACACTGAGCGGCTGATATACCACTCTTAAGCCTCTTTTTCTCACCTCAAAGGCAAGGTCGGAATCTTCACAATATGCAGGTGCATATCTCTCATCAAATCCTCCGATTTCTTCCCAGAGCTTTCTGCTAAGCATTATTGCCGCACCTGATATATAGTCAACATCTCTTACATAATTGTACTCAGGCTTATTCGGATCATCACATCTGCCATAGTTCCAGCCGCTGCCGTCACTCCATATAATACCGCCGGCCTCCTGCAATCTGCCGTCAGGATATATAAGCTTTGAGCCTACCATTCCTATACTCTTATCAGTCTCAAGTAATCTTATCAGTGGTGGCAGCCAATCCTTTTGTACCGTTGTATCATTGTTTAAAAAGAATATGTACTCGCCTCTTGCTTTTTTTGCCGCATTATTGCAATTCTTTAAAAAGCCCTGATTACTTTCATTTCTTGCAATCACAAGCCCGGTTACGAACTTGTCGATTTCCTTTGTCGCATCTGTGGACACATCATCCGCAATAATTATCTCATAGTCAAACCCTTCAGTATTTTCTAAGATTGATACCAGACAGGCATAGGTATAATGTACTTGGTTATACACAGGTATAATAATACTTACCTTGGGATTTTCTGCATATGGGAAGTTTATCTTACCCTTTTCTCTGTATAAATCACCTATCTTAAATTCACCCTCTATAAGGTTTCTTCCTTGCTCCGAATGAGTCAGCTTAAAATACTTTATAGGGTGGAAAATACTCATAAGTCTGTAGTTTAATTTCTTTCTTTCCACACTTCCCTTAGGATATTTCTTATTATAAATAGTACTGAGCTTTCTTCTTATCCTGAACGGAATAGAGAGATTGTTATTATAAACATTTAAAGTCTTTGCAAGCTCTTCATTCTCATGCCTTAAATTATCTATTATAATACCCAGATTGTTTACATGATTATCTGTAAGTGTCTTAAGCCTGTTCATCTCTTTTATGGCAAGCTCTCTGTCTTTATTGATTTCTGTAAGCTCATTTATTTTGTTTTTTGCATCCGGCAATTCGGCAAGTGCTACCAATCCCTCGTTTAGAGTTTTATGGCTTACAGTCTCTACAAAGTAATTATCCAGATAAACTTCCTGATAATCTCCATGTATATAATCTTGGAATCTTCTTTCGATAAAGTCCATTCCGTCAATATCATCTATACAAAAACTTGCCATAAAATCAGTTTCAGTTAAACTGAATTTATTCTGAATCTTATCTGCATTATTTTGATAGAAACTGTGTAATGCACGGTATTTTATAAACAGCTCTCTGTCCTTTATAAAGTCCATTGACTCGTCAAATATCCACTCGCAGTCTATTGCTGTAAGCTTATCTCCGTCCAATATAAAATTATCAAATATAGCATCCAGATTAAGGGCATCTTCATCCACTATCTTTTTAAGATAATCTTTAACGCCTTCTATAAATCCGTCGATATCCTTTTTTATACAGTCCTCACAAAGCCTGCTTAAAGACTTTCCGTTTACAAAAGGAAAGTTTATCTCTCCGGCATTTTTAAAAGTGCCTTCAAGGACTGTTACACTGTCATTTCTGATAAGCTTTGCGCCGTCATACATACCCAAAATATGTGGAATACCCTCTTTTTTCAGAGCAGACTTTACAACATACTTTTTACCGTCTCTAAGTCTGATTTCCGTCTTTATCTGATACTTTGGAAGTCTGGTTCTGTTGTATTTGATATAGACATTCTCCTCAGTTCCACCTGCAACTATAATATATGAGTTTGCAAAGCTGTCAAAATCTCCTGTTTTTGCAGCCTGTGAAAATCTTTCGCCTATATCCTTCAGTGCAAACTTTGGATAATCATATGCCTTTATCTGCGCAAGCTCACCTGCTCTCGGCATCTCCTTATCTGAGAAGAGCTTATATACATATCTATAGTTCGGATATGGATAGTATGTGGAATGCTCACCTATCCACTCTCTTACAGCTTTTACACTTAAAGCTTCTTTATCCCCAAACTCCTCTTCAAAGTAGTTCATTCCGTATTTATTATCAAATATCAAAACCAACTTTGTGTTCGGCTTTTCTCTTTGCATTAACTTAGACACCTTTTTGCTGCCATAGGCAATGACGGTGTCAAAATCATTAAAATTTATACTTTCAAAATCGGTTATATATTCTATATCGATACCGAAAACAGCCTGTATGCTTCCAAGCCTTTCCATATCGTCTTCATAAATATATACTTTTGATTTTTTACATAAATCATCCAATATAGCTATTTGACTTCCTAAAAATAATGTCTTACCCTTTATATCTATCCATTCCGTGTTTCCAAGGGATAGGGATGAAAAGAAAGACAAATTTTTTAAACCGGGATTTTCTTTCAAAAGACTATATTCATCTTTTCCATACTTTTTTGAAAGTTCTAAAAGACTCATTTTCTCTCCCTTTTAATTACTCTTTTGAGTAAGATTTACTTTTGATTCCATATCATAAACACCCACAGTATTCTTGTTTGAAATAACTGTTATGAATGTAACATCATAGAGTCTGTGATATACAACATGTGTGCCGTTTTCAAATCCGGTACAGCTCATACTCAGAAGATACTCTCCGCCCTGTAGAGTCATTTTCTGCTTGAATTCCACAACCGCTTCATCACCCGGCTTTACAGGTTTTACTTCCACTCCTTCAAACATGGTATTTGTACCGCTAAGTTCCGTTCCTTTTTTATCTTTAATGGTGAATGTAAATATAGGAGATTCTATATTTGCATTAAATCTTATCTTTTCTCTGATAGTAAACTCTTCGCCCTTAAGCAAGAGATTTGTAAGCTCTCCCTTGGAATCTAAAAGTCCCAGATCGTATATCTCAGCCCTACCGTCACCATACTCTGTTTTATTAGGATTTATGGAAATCTTATCCTTCATAAGACCATGATATTCTTTTGCATGTGTCTTATTGATATCATTGTTTAATTCCATCATATCTGAGAAATTACTGTCAAGTCTCTTAGCAAGATCAGCTTCCAAATCGTCCATTCTTCCTGCCAGTATCTTCTTATAAAGATCCACCATTTCCCCTGCAGGACCTTCCGCCAAAAACTCTCCCTTATTTAAAAGTATTACCTTATCACAGTACTTTATTACGCTTCCCATATCATGGGTTACCATCAATATGGTAGTACCGGTCTTTCTTATCTCTTCCATTCTTCTGTAGCATTTTGCCTGGAAGAAAACGTCTCCTACTGAAAGTGCCTCGTCAACTATCAAAATCTCAGGCTCTACATTTATTGCAAGTGCAAATGCAAGTCTTACAAACATACCTGATGAATAGGTTTTTACAGGCTGATACACAAAGTCACCTATATCGGCAAACTCTAAGATCTCAGGAAGCTTTGCCTCCATCTGCTCCCTGCTAAAGCCCATCATAGTTCCGTTCATATATATATTTTCAATGCCGGTATAGTCCATATTAAAACCGGCACCAAGCTCTAAAAGTGCGGAAATATTTCCGTCAACTTCCACACTTCCTGTAGTCGGATTTAATACTCCGGTTATGATTTTTAATATAGTTGACTTTCCCGATCCGTTTGTTCCTATAATTCCCACTGTAGAACCCTTTTCTACAGAGAAGGATATTTTATCCAAGGCAAAGAATTCCTTGTGATATTTTTTGTGTGTAAGGGAAATACTCTCCTTTAACCTGTCTATAGGCTTATCATACAGTCTGTAGATTTTGGTAACATCACAGACATTTATCGCTAAATTGCTCTGCATACTTCTCCTTATAATACATCTGAAAAATGTGGTCGTAACTTATTAAACATTCTAAGTCCTATAAATAACAGTATTACGGTAACCACCCAAAAATACACTGTAAGTCCCGGTCTTTCAAAGAAAAAATTTCCTCTAAGTATGCTGTCTCTGTATCCGACCACAATATAATATACCGGATTTAACTTCATTATCTTTTCAACCTTTGCAGGGAAATATGCGAACATTGTCGGATCCCACATTATAGGTGTCATCCACATTCCAAACTGCAATGCAATTCCCACTATCTGTGACATATCCTTAAAGAATACATTAATTGCACAGGTTATATATATTATTGCAAGTGCAAATATTGACAAACAGAAGCTGTAATACACTATTCCTATCCAACTTACCATCGGTAATCTGCCAAAGGCCAAAGTCATGGTTATCATTATCACGACAAAAATTCCATGCACTATAAGGCATGAAATCACCTTGATAACAGGCAGTATTGATACATTAAACACTACCTTCTTAACAAGGTAATTATATTCTGAAAGTACACTTGTTCCCAAATTTAGAGTCTCTGCAAAGAAAAACCATGGCACAATGCCCGGTACCAGCCAAACCACATAGGGAACTCCCGGTACCGGAGGTGTACTCTTAAATCCCATTTGGAAGATTAAAAAGTATATAAGCACGGTAACTACCGGCTGCACAAACATCCATGCAATGCCAAAATAGGACCCGACAAAGCGTTTCTTAAAATCAGCCTTTGCCAAATCCCATATGATTGCTCTTGATTTTAATATTTCTCGTATAAGCGATATTATATTCATATCTTTTTCCATTCATTATTCTTACAAGGTTTTATCAACAATTATGTCGGAAAACCTGTGAACTCACAGGTTTCCAACATTAAAATCAATCAAACTTAAATGTTTCTTTAAGACCTTTCCACTTTGTATCCTTATCAGACATTATCAGCTCAATTCCTTCTATAGGCCAGTCAATTCCTATATCCGGGTCATTATATATAAGACCGCCCTCATCATTTGGATGATAAAAGTCTGTACATTTGTATGCAAACACCGCCTCATCTGAGAGTACTACAAAACCGTGTGCAAAACCCTCAGGTATATAGAACTGCTTTTTATTTTCATCTGAAAGACGTACTCCGAAGTACTTTCCGAATGTCTTTGAGTTCTTTCTAAGATCCACAGCCACATCATAGACTTCACCGCTTAAAACTCTTACAAGCTTGCCCTGTGGATGCTCCTTTTGGAAATGAAGTCCGCGAAGCACTCCCTTTGATGACTTTGACTGATTATCCTGTACAAAGACCATATCAAGTCCCGCCTCTTTGAAGTCGTTCTGATTATATGTTTCTACAAAATATCCTCTGTCATCTTTAAATACTGTAGGAGTGATTACACATAACCCCTCTATTTCACATCTCTCTACTGTGATTTTTCCCATATTAATACACCTCATTGTTTTAGCTTTATTACTGTTCTAAATTATACTTCACAGTAGTATTTCAGTCAAATACGAACGTAAAAAAAGCCACCAAATAGTGGCTTTCTCTTATATTTTATTTATTCATTGCCGCATCAAAGGCTTCCAGTGCTTCCTTTTGTTCCTTTGTAAGCTTTGTAGGTACCGATACCACCAAGGTTATGTAGTGGTCACCTCTGTTATTTTTATTTCTGAGGAAAGGTACTCCCTTGCCTTTTAATCTTACTCTTGTATCTGTCTGAGTTCCGGCTTTTACCGCCACTTCCACTTCACCGTCTACAGTCTTTACTCTGATACTGCCGCCAAGTGCAGCCTTTGCAAAGCTTATAGGCACTGTTGAGAAAATATTGGTATCCTGGCGCTTAAAGATAGGATGAGGACTTACAACCGCCTCTACAAGCAGATCTCCTCTCGGACCGCCGTTTATTCCCGGTTCTCCGCCTCCTGCCATTCTTATAGACATACCGTTATCTATACCTGCAGGTATATCCACCTCAAAGCTCTTCTTCTTTTGAATATATGCCTTACCGTTACAATCAGGACATTTATCCTTAATAATTTTTCCTGTACCGTTACATTCAGGACATGTCTTTACATTCTGCATAGTGCCAAACAATGTCTGCTGTGAATATATCACCTGACCTTTTCCGTTACACTTCGGACAGGTTGTAGGCGATGTACCCGGCTTTGCTCCCGAACCGTGACATGTAGCACATTCTTCCTTGAAGTTTACCTTAATTTCCTTCTTACATCCGAAAACACCCTCTTCAAAGGTAAGTCTTACAGATGCTCTTACATTTGCTCCCTTCATCGGGCCTGTTCTTGTGGCTCTGCTTCCGCCACCGCCAAACATGCCTCCAAAGAGATCTCCGAAAATATCCTCACCGCCAAAATCAAATCCGGAGAAGCCTCCGAATCCGCCGGCTCCGGCACCTGCTCCACCATCAAAGGCAGCATGACCGAATTGGTCATACTGTCTTCTCTTATCAGGATCGCTTAGCACTGAATAGGCTTCACTGGCTTCCTTAAACTTCTTTTCAGCCTCAGGATTATCAGGATTTGAATCCGGATGATACTTTTTTGCCAGCGCTCTATATGCCTTTTTTATTGCAGAGTCATCAGCGTTCTTATCCACGCCAAGTACTTCATAGTAATCTCTTTTACTCTCTGCCATCAGTTGCTCTCCTTATTATACCTCTTTAAAATCACCGTCTATAACATCATCATTTGAAGATGTGCCGGCATCCTGTGCTCCTGTTGTATCTGCACCTGCTGCACCTGCATTCTGAGCCGCACCTGCCTGCTCATATACCTTTGCAAAAAGCTTCTGAGCACTTTCCATAAGCTTCTCTTTGCCTGCCTTGATATCATTTATCTGATCATCTGTCATAGCATCAATCGGTGCTCTGTTGATAGCCTCTTTTAATGTGGTAAGATCAGCCTCAACCGCAGCCTTGTCATTTGCATCAAGATTGTCACCAACCTCTTTTAGAGCATTCTCTGTCTGGAATACTATAGAGTCGGCTTCATTTCTTGCATCAATGCCTTCTTTTCTCTTCTTATCCTGTGCCTCAAACTCTGCAGCTTCCTTTACAGCCTTGTCAATATCACTGTCTGACATATTTGAACCTGCTGTAATTGTGATATGCTGCTCCTTACCTGTTCCAAGGTCTTTTGCAGATACATTAACGATACCGTTTGCATCAATATCAAATGTAACCTCTATCTGTGGAACACCTCTTCTTGCAGGTAAAATACCGTCAAGTCTGAACTGTCCTAAAGTCTTGTTATCTCTTGCAAACTGTCTCTCACCCTGTACTACATGGATATCAACAGCTTCCTGATTGTCTGCAGCTGTAGAGAATATCTGGCTCTTCTTTGTAGGTATTGTAGTATTTCTCTCGATAAGTCTTGTAGCTACACCACCCATTGTCTCGATTGAAAGTGAAAGCGGAGTAACATCAAGAAGCAATACATCTCCTGAGCCTGCTTCTCCGGAAAGCTTACCGCCCTGAATACCTGCACCGATTGCAACACCTTCATCAGGGTTGATGCTCTTTGAAGGCTCCATACCTGTAAGAGCTTTTACCTTCTCCTGTGCATTGATCATTCTTGTAGATCCACCTACAAGCAATACTTTTCCAAGGTCGCTTGCTGTAATACCTGCATCCTTAAGAGCGTTCTGTACAGGTACAGCTGTTCTTTCGATAAGGTCAAGTGTAAGCTCATCAAACTTAGCTCTTGTAAGAGTAATATCAAGGTGCTTCGGTCCCTCTGCTGTTGCAGTGATAAACGGAAGGTTGATATTTGTTGTTGTTGCTGTTGAAAGCTCTTTTTTAGCCTTCTCTGCAGCTTCTCTAAGTCTTTGAAGTGCCATCTTATCTGTTGAAAGATCCACACCCTCAGCCTTCTTAAACTCACTTACAAGCCAATCTGTAATTTTATTATCAAAGTCGTCACCACCAAGATGTGTATCACCGTTTGTAGCCAAAACTTCTATAACACCGTCACCAATCTCAATGATTGAAACATCGAATGTACCACCACCGAGGTCATATACCATAATCTTTTGCTCAGCATCATTGTCAAGACCGTAAGCAAGAGCTGCGGCTGTAGGCTCGTTGATAATTCTCTTTACATCAAGACCTGCAATCTTACCGGCATCCTTTGTTGCCTGACGCTGTGCATCGTTGAAATATGCAGGAACGGTAATAACAGCCTCTGAAACCTTCTCACCCAGGTAACTCTCAGCATCAGCCTTCAACTTCTGAAGAATCATTGCTGAAATCTCCTGTGGTGTGTATGACTTACCGTCAATTGTCACCTTATAATCTGTACCCATATGTCTCTTAATTGAAGAGATTGTTCTGTCTGCATTTGTAACCGCCTGACGCTTTGCAGGCTCACCTATAAGTCTCTCACCTGTCTTTGTAAATGCTACTACTGAAGGTGTTGTTCTTGAACCCTCAGAATTTGGAATAACTACAGGCTTTCCACCCTCCATAACTGCTACACAGCTGTTTGTTGTACCTAAATCTATACCAATAATCTTACTCATTATTCTTTCCTCCTAATAAATCAAAATTTGTATTTTCTAAATTTATATAAAATATCTCACTTTGTCTTTACAAAGCAAAATATAGTCTTAAAAATTAATTTGCAACCTTTACCATGCTATGTCTAAGAACACTGTCCTTGTACATATATCCTTTTAAAAGTTCCTCAGCAACAACATTTTCACCTAAGCTTTCATCTTCTATATGCATCACTGCATTATGTAAGTTAGGATCGAAGTCTTTGCCTACACAATCAATCGGCTTAACTCCCAAATCCTCAAGAGTCTTTGTCATCTGATTGTATATCATTGCTATTCCTTCAGCAAAAGCTTTGCCTTCACCCTCTGCAGGTGCTGCAAGCATTGCCCTTTCAAAATTGTCAACTATCGGCAAAAGTTTCTCAGCCACACTTCTTGCTCCCATATCAAACATGGTAGCTTTTTCTTTTTCACTTCTCTTTCTGAAATTATCAAACTCCGCCATGCTTCTTTTAAGTCTGTCCGTCAAATCTGCAATGGCAAGGTCTTTTTTATCAGGCTTTCCTTCAAGGTTTTCATCACTAAAAGCTTCTTCCACCTCAGCCTCCATAGCTGCAGCCTTTGCCGCTACCTCCTCAGGTGTTTCTTCGGCTTCCTCAACAAATTCCCCTGTCTCTTCGCCTTCTAAAACCTCTTTGTTCTCTTCCTGTTCTCTTTTTAAATCTTTTTCTTCCACAGCCCTCTCCTCTATTCATCATTTTTAAACTGCTCATCAAGCGATGCCATTACAGTTTTTATAGTTTTTAATACTTTCTCATAGTCCATTCTCTTCGGTCCTACTATACCTATAGAGCCTCTAAGTCCTTCGCCTATTTCATAATTGGCTGTAACTACGGAAAGATCTCTCATATCTGAAATCGGCACTTCATTTCCGATATATACTCTGATACCGTCATTATCATCATCATTTACCCCTGCAAGTATTTCCTTCAGCTTATCCTTTTCTTCAAAAGCGTTTACAAGCTGACTTGCTTTCTCTCTGTCTGAGATCTCAGGGTACTTGAAAATATTTGTGGTACCGCTTGTATATATCTCAAGATTGTCGGTAGCACTTTCAAACACTGCCGCTACTTCTCGTAAAACCTTATCTACTATATCACTATAAACTCCTGCATCCGTTCGTAACTTATTCATAATGCTTAAGTTTATCTCTTCCACAGTAAGTCCGTTTAATGAAGTATTTATAAGCAGATTCAGGTTTAAGATTTCGCTCTCCGATATTTCGCTGTCGATATCTATTATCTTATTGTTGATAATATTACCTTCGGCAACCGCCACCAAAAGGAGCTTGAACCTATCTATCTTTGAGAGCTGCAAAAACTTTACTTTGTTAGAGTGTATTGTCGGTCCTGATATCATCGCGGCATAATTGGTGTCTCTTGCAATAATCTTTGCCAACTGCTTCAAGACATTTTCCAATCTGTCCACTTTTTTAAACATCAAGTCCTTAAATGCCTCAGTCTCTATCTCCTTTTCTCTCAAAATCTCATCTACATAGAATCTGTATCCCTTGTCTGAAGGTATACGTCCTGCAGAAGTATGGGGCTGTAAAATATAACCCATATCTTCCAAATCGCTCATTTCATTTCTTATAGTAGCAGAGCTCAAATTTAACTCAGGGAGCTTTGAAATAGTTCTTGAACCTACCGGCTCCCCGGTTTCCATATAATTCTTTATAATAGCTTTTAAAATAATCAAAAGTTAAATTAGCATATATCTGTCTTAAAAATCCACTATTCCCATATTTTAATAAAAACTGATAATGTTCATCACAAATATCAATATTATTTTGTGATAAAAAGTTATCCAATTCTTGTTTGGGAACTGGTACTACTTCTACTTTTTCCAGCATTAGGTTGATAAGTTGGTCTAAAATAGTCATATATTTACCTTATTTTTTACTAGAGTTATTAATATACTGCTCATAAATGTCTTTATTGAATTCACAAGTTGCACACATATACATTTAGTTAGAGCTTAAACCACGCTGTTTGGCTTCATCTTGTTTGATTGGAAGGGGTTATTATCTTTTCCACGCCACATAATGGCAAAGCCTGTTACTGGACTGGGGTTATCTTTTGCAGCAACAGAGCATTTGGGTTCAGCACAAGTCCCTACTTCATTGCTACCACCAACTTTTTTTAAACCCTGTGTACCATTTAAGGTATCGGCACTTACTATATATTTACCTGCCCCGTATTTTTTATCCAAGGCTTGTTGGGTTGCTTGAATGCGTGCTAAGGTTTTAGAACTTCCTAAATTGCCTGATAATCCTACACTAACCGTACCATCTTGATGGAGCATAATATTGACTGTTTGAGAATATTTAGAAGACACCACCCCCTCCATTGCTTGAATTACTTTTTGCCCCTCTCTATCCGCTGCCACCGTCCTAAAACTTTCGTCATAGACATTGTGTCCATATCTGATATTTTGATAGTTTGGTTCTGATTTAATTACCTGCTGCCTCTGTCTATCATAAACATTCCCCAAATCCCCATCACCATAGACATTAGGCAAATTTTGACTGGCAGGTACATTAGTAT
>ERZ772956.2093-NODE-2093-length-13031-cov-2.440737_pt1 | contig 13031 bp, 7 predicted proteins | sample MGYA00580683_ERZ772956 | MGnify/ENA primary metagenome ERZ772956 (study PRJEB29015, sample SAMEA2738077) | human oral metagenome | biome: human oral; feature: human-associated habitat; material: saliva | place: China | collected 2212 ... | reverse complement strand
CGGTATACTTCGTATTATAAACGATGCGCAAAGTCTTGACTGCCAGCTCTTGTGCGTAAAGATCTTGCAAGAGTAATACAGATAAGGTAAGGTAGAGGATACGTATCATATTTGCTATTTCTTTTTTACTCTATTGGAGAAAAATGCCCTACAAATTTAGCTTGAAATGTAGGGCATTTATTCGATTAATGAGATTTATTTGGGGAGATTGTTAATACATTTCCTGCTTCATCTACTGCATATTTGATAACCTTTCCACTGCGAGTTGTTGCTTCTATCACCGTGTAAGTGTGATTAATTGTTGTAATTATTTCTGTTACTTCTACAGCTTTAAAGTGTTCGTAAATAATAACTCCAGGCATAGGTCCCCCTCCTGTTCCGGGAGGAATGCTTGCACATGCTTTTGAAGGAATAAACGCTACCGAACTCAGCATTAAACATGCTAAAACTAAAATCTTTTTCATTTTAGGTTGTTTTTTTATTACAAATGGACTATTCCATTCTGCTGCAAACTTAAGAAAACAATTTGATGTGCCCAAAAATGAAAAGAAAAAAATAAAAATAGCGATTTTTTTGCCAAAATACTTTGCTCGCACTGATTCTCTGCTTAAGTTTGTGATGCCTAAAATTGCGTACAGCTATGAATCAACCAAACACGCCCTTCAACCGGCAGCGGAAGTCAGCCTTTCGTCTCCTTTTTGTGCTTTTGCTGACAACCCTTGCTTCGACGCTTTCCGCACAGACGTTGCACGGTATTGTGACAGATGGTAGTAATCATCGACTGAAAGGCGTTTCCGTCTCACTTTTAGACTCCACCCGACAGATTCTCTCCTTTGCGATGAGCACGGCGGATGGGCGCTTTTCGCTGGAAGTGCCCGAGGGGAAGCGTGGAGCGCTGCTCCGCTTCAGCAGAATGGGTTATGCCGCCGACACATTAGATTTACAGGCGTTCAAAAACGGACAAACCGTAGTTTTAGGCGCACGCGAGCAAGCTTTGCGGGAAGTACAAGTCAGGGCGCAGGCCATTCGGCAGCGCGGCGATACGATCGATTATCTCGTCAGTCGATTCAAAAACGCCCAAGATCGCTCTATCGCCGACGTACTCAAGAAAATGCCCGGCTTGAAGGTGAGCGAGGATGGCGGCATCTCCTATCAAGGCAAGCCGATCAATAAGTTTTACGTCGAAGGTATGGATATGATGGGCGGCAAATACGCTATGGTCAGCGAGAACCTATCGGCCGACAAGGTGAGTAAGGTGCAAGTGATGGAGAATCATCAGCCCATCAAGGCGCTCAAAGATGTCTCTTTCAGTGAGAATGCTGCGCTCAACATCATCTTGAAGCCCGATGCCAAAGACGTATGGCAAGGCGCTTTAGACGGTGCTATCGGCTGCCAACTACAAGGCGATAAGGACCTTTTGGGTGATGTGCGGGCCATAGCGATGCTCTTCTCGCGGCGCAAGCAAAGCCTTTCGATGTATAAATTCAACAATACGGGCAAGGACATCCGCCAAGAGATCTCCCAAAAGTCGATTTTCGATGTCGCAGCGCCTACGGCGGGCGGATTTGTCTCTAATCTTTCGGCCGGCAGCGACGTTTTGAGCAATGAGCGCACCGCTTTTAACCGCACGCATATCTTTGGCAACAGTTGGTTGTTCAAACTTAGTAAAGATGCCGAACTGCGCACACAGTTGACCGGCCTTTGGGATAAAAGCGCGGTTCGGCAACAATATCGCACAATCTATACCGACGTTGTCGGCGATTCCATTATCGACGAAGTAAGCAGCGCCAACAGTTACCAAGCAGCGTATAGCGGCGAACTACTTTATATTATCAATTCCGACAAACTCTATTTGCGCAACACAGCGTCGGGCTACATCGACTTCAACCATAGCTTTGGCCAAGCGCAGCTCAACGGGCGCAGCGTCGTGCAGGCTGTCAGTCCGCACCGTAGCTATTTTAGCGATTACATCGACTTTGTTCGCAGATTCAGCGGCGGCAAATCATTCGGCATGAAGGCCTATTTTTCTTACAACTATCTGCCTTCTTCTCTCTTGCTCGCCGATAATTCTTGGCAGGTCCTCAATCAACACGCGCTCTATTGGGGCTTGTCCACCAACTTCCGCCATCGGCTCTTCGGCTTCAATATTACGTACGATGCAGGGCTGGATGGCGTGCGTCAACAGCTGCGTCTGCACAACTTTATGGCCCATCAGCGCTATATCGCGGCTGACAATAAGGCCTACCTTATCCCGCGTTTCGCCTACAAGACCGAGCGTTTTGAAGTTGAGCTCGATGCTGACGTCAACCTCTACCTGCGCCGACTCGACGACAAGCGGAAAGTCGACCTGACCGTCAATCCCACTTTTTTATTGACCTATAAACCGACGGCCCGCTGGAGCTTTCGCTGCGTTGCCGGACTGTATAAGGGCTTGCTCGAAGGCACGAGTGCCCTCGAAGCCCCGATTTTTACGAGCTACACGAGCCTGCGCTGCGGCAACGGGAAGCCCGATTTTGTGCGTTCGGCCAATCTTACGGCCACGATAGCTTATAAAAATGTGCTCAAGGGTTATTTTGCCAATCTTAATATGCATACGAGTCGCACGGGTCACGTGTTGCTCTATCGCAATGCCTTACATCCCACTTACTTTTACTATCAAACCGTGCCGACCGACCTGCATACGCACAGTTCCAATTATGGTTTGGAGGGCGAAGTCAGCAAAAGTTTTGATTGGAAACACTTGCTGCTTTCCCTATCCGGCCAACAAAGTTGGAGCAATAATAATATGCTGCTCCAAACCTCCATCATTCCCATCCGTATGCTCAATGGCGGCGCCAGAGCCTCCGTCTCTATACGTCCCGTGGCTTGGCTTTCATTGTTTGGCAAGACGGAATTTTCTTACAGCAAGCAGCAACGGCGCGATGCGCTCCGTGCGGCTTCGCCCACCTACTTATATTATCGTCATGCCCTGCGGGCCGGCGTCGTTTTCGGTGCGTGGCAGTTGAACTGGAACAATGAATTGTTTCACGACAACGATGATGCCTCCTCGGCCCACTTTTTTGCCGACGTGGATCTCCGGTATGTCAAGAAGCAATTCGAAGTAGGCTTTTACCTGCACAATATTTTCGGCCATTCCACCTTTGAGCGCCGCTACATTACTTCGACCCAGCGCTCCTATACGCTCACGACGCTCCGCCCGCGCGAGTTCCTCGTTCGTGCAGCCTTTAGTTTCTGATGCGTACGGCTGATTTTTGTTTCCTTTTGTCCGTATAAGCCGGCAAAGATTCAAGCCTTTTGTCCACCTAAAGTGGAATATTTTCTATCCTCCACCACAAATATTTTTATCGACTTAATGCTTTGTTCGGTTGATGTTGCGCCTTGCGTGCGTCACGTCGTCAATATTTTTACCCCGTTTCCTCTTCGTTCGGTTGGCGTGTGGTTCTCTTCGACCTTTCCACATAAATCGGCTCCATCGAGCTTTGCTGATTAGTCATTCAAATCAGATTTTCATTTGTGTTCTCCGTTGGTAAGCTCATCAAACTTTGGTTTTTTCCTCCAAGCTACACTGCCCAAAGTTTCCCGCCTAAAATACCCTCACCAATCCTCACGTCTTGCACCCAACAAACCCCAAACGCCGAAACGAATCTCCCAACCTCCACAACCAGCATCGCAAATAATCCGCACAAACTCAATACATATTTCGCGCAACTCCTCCCTGCCAACAACTTCCGCCTCAAATAACTCTCCTCAAAATCGCTTTACACGCCACGCAATTCCTCCGCCATCACCATCCGCCTCAAATAACCCCAACGGGGTTAGTCTTTTGGTAGGGCAGGGTTAAAATGCGAAGCGTTTTAACCCTGCCTAACGTCACCCGCAATTGACAACCCCTTAGGGTTGGTCTTTAAAAAAGGCTGTTTGTTGAAAAATACACTATTGAGCACATATTTTACGCTATTAAGCGCCTAACCAACAAAGCTAAAGGCATAAATACTAATACGAAACATCTACTAATATACGCTTTATGCCTAAACAACCTCTAAGGGCTCGTCTTTCAAAGCACCCAAGGCTTGGATTAAAAAGGCAAAAATCACGAAAACGTGCGCACGAGCACAACCAATGGACGGGTGAAAATCCAAGTGGGGAGTTTGCGCTCGTGAGGTGAAACCTTTTTTCTCGTGAGGTGAAGCCCTTTTTGTCGTGAGCGCAAACCTTTTTTATCGTGAGAACAAACTCGGCAAACCAACCTTTGAGGCTTCGTTTTCCTCCTCTGCATGCTCTCATTGCCTGACTTTTGCCTTAGATAAATAGATTTTTTGCCGATAACGTTTGTACTTTCATGATATTTTTCTAATTTTGAGCGAGCATACAAGCTCCTGACTATTCGCATCTCTTGTTTCGCAGCTTCTTGCTTGCAAGAAAGTGGTAAACGACATTATCTTATGCAAACTCTAACCCTCACTTGCCGAATTAAAATCGTTTGTTGTCTGCTGCTTTTTGCCCTGTCTGCAATGGGACAAAAGCAAAAGGCCATGCGTATTACCTACAAAGTTGTCTATACTTATAGCTCGGATTTAGCTCCTCGGCACGATGTAAGTTATTTAGACATACAAGCTGACGGCGTCTCTTGCTTTTACAGTCATTATTTTGTAAAAAGTCAGGAGATTCAAGACAGCATCAATCGTAGAGGGAGCGTTTCTGATGATATGGTGAGTAAGGCCATTGCGCCTTACGATGGTGGGCAACCCAACTTTGTATATAAGCATATCCCCTCTGAAGGGAAGTTGACGTTTACCACTTATCACGTAGATTGGTTCAAATATAGTGAGCCTATTCCTGCATTGCAGTGGAAAATAGAAGGAAAAGATTCGGTCATTGCCGGTTATCATTGTCAAGCGGCTACGACCTCCTTGCGCGGACGTCGGTGGAGGGCGTGGTTTACTTTGGACATCCCTGTATCTGACGGGCCTTGGAAGTTGTGCGGCTTGCCCGGCTTGATTCTGCGCGCGACGGATGAGCAAGGATATTTTGATTTTGACTGCACGGGTGTTGCTTCGATTGAAATTCCTCCTATTGAATTAGCTAAAAACAACTATGTAAGTTGTACGCCCGAGGAGGCTTTCAAAATGGAGCAGGAACGTCGAGAAAATCCTTTAGCTTTTTTAAATCGCCAATTTGGAGGTCAGCAGCAATTTCCTGATGAATTGGTACGCAAAGCAGATCGCAGCAACAATGAGGAGGCAAAGAAAAAATTTACCTATATAGAAAGGTATGATTTGAAAGAGACGCATTGAATGGTATCGCGTAGTTAATCAACAAATAGGGAGGCAAGCTCGGCTTGCCTCTTGTCATAATCAGCCGTTTTTTGTACATTCGCCCAAGAATTTAAGCAGATAAGGTATGAAAATAGGAGATAAAGTGCGCTTCCTCAATGAAGTGGGAGGCGGTATCGTCGTGGGATTTGAAGGAAACAAGACGGTCATCGTGCAGGATGAGAGTGGCTTCGATATTCCCTTTCCCATCCATGAGGTAATAGCAGTAGAGACGAACGATTATAACATTGCGAAAGTAAATACGCGGAAGTCGGCCGAGCCAACGCAGGTTGTGGCGGCGCCGCCGACGGAGGTGGAACCGGCCGATCGGCCCGTCACGTTCAAAGCAAAGCCCCAAGAGCGCCGTGGAGCTGAGTTGCTGAACCTCTATTTGGCATTTCTGCCTGCGGAGGCGGGCAGTGAGACGTCGGAATTTGAGGCTTATTGGGTGAATGATAGCAACTATTATGTGCGTTACCTGCTGCTCAAGCAGGAGGGTAAGGCGTTTAGCGTGCGCCACGAAGGACTGATCGAACCCAATACGAAATGCTTCATCGAAACTTTTGACCGCAGCGAACTGGAACAATGGGAACAGCCAACGATACAGGCGCTGGCTTATAAAACGGAGCGAACTTTTTTGCTGAAAAGTCCGCTTAGCGTGACACTCAGATTGGAGGGTGCAAAATTTTATAAGCAGCATACGTTTAAAGATAACGATTTCTTTGACGAACCGGCACTACTCTTTGACGTAGTGCGCGATGATAAACCCGTGCGTACCGTCTTCGTAGATGCAGAACAGCTCAAAGAGGCTATTTTGGACCGTCCGCAGCGCCCGCAGAAGGCGCCGGCGCGCAAGGAAAAGGCAGCTCGCAACGCGGTGATAGAAATTGATCTGCACGCGGCCGAAGTGTTGGAAACGACGGCGGGCATGCAGCCAAAGGATATCTTAGATTATCAACTGGATATCTTTCGTAAGGCGATGGAAGAACATAAGCAGGAGCGCGGCCGCAAGTTGGTCTTTATCCACGGCAAGGGCAACGGCGTCTTGCGCAATGCGATCGTGGCGGCCTTGAAGCGCGAATATAAAACTTGTACGTTCCAGGATGCTTCGTTTCAAGAGTACGGCTATGGTGCTACGCTCGTGAAGTGCTAAGCGCGGCAACTGATCTTGCCCCATAAAGCAGGCGGCGTCGGGAAGCAGACTTCCTTGGCGCCGCCTTTTGTAAAAAGCAGCGCCGCGCAGGCCTTTGATCGGTTGCGCGGCGTTGTTTATATTATGTATCTGCGTTGAACTTAAGCGATACCCGGTCTTTCGAGGTAAGCTAAGACATCGCCTTTGGCCACGTGGCCTCCTTGCTTCGCGGCAATCTCTACGAGTTTTCCGCCCAAGGCAGCCGGAATCTCCAAGATGCGCCCGTGGTTGTTCTCAATGTAGCAGAAGAAATCGCCCTCTTGATATTCTTTGCCCAAGAAGGGTTCGATACTCTTCACCGCCTCACCATCGCCGTTGATTTCCCAAAGGACGATGCCACTTTCAGGTGCTACAACGGCGTCAGCTTTGGCGTGCTTGGCAGCAGCTGCTTCTTCGGGCGTCATACCCTTGGCCATCGCTTTATCTTTAGCGGCTTGCAGGTCGGCCAAGAAGCGCTTCTTCGCCTCGCCGCTCTTATAGTCGCGGTATTGACGCTCGTGCATCGCAAATTCATAGAGTTCCTCGTCGTCCGGCCCGAGTTCCCAACCGTTTTCTTCCATTTCCTTGCGGAAATCTGCGAGGCAGTTGGGGTAGAGTTCGTGCGGGTTGCCCGTATAGAACTCCTTGCCTTGCTCTTCTGCGAGTTTGACAATCTCCGGCGCCACCGGGCCGGGCAGTTTGCCACTCTTGCCGAGGATCATACCCCACATATTCTCGTCCATCATAGAGAAACGCGGCTTGCCCATCGACTCTGTGAGCAGATTCATCAAAGCGATGTTCTTTACATATTGACTGAAAGGCGTCACCAAAGGAGGATAGCCGACGCGCGGCCAAACATAGCTGACCTCGTCGAAGAGCTTGATCAACATTTCGTCGTCAGTGAGCGCTGCTTCTCCTTTCTTCTCCCTGTTGGCATTGATGGCGCTCATTGCACCTTTGAGATCGGCCATCATTGACCCCATCATGCCGCCCGGAAGTCCGCATCCGAGCAAGAGAGACGTCATAAAGTGGTTCTGCGGATTGATGAAGTAGCCCAAGAAATCGTCGATGAACTCCTGCGTCAAGGCGCGCGCCTCCATATAGGCATTCATATTGATCTCCGGCACATCGAAGCCGTAGTGTTTCAACATACTCTGAACGGAAATAATGTCCGCGTGGCCTTTACCCCAAGAGAGCGGCTCCATCGCTACGTCGATGATGTCTGCTCCGTTTTTGCAAACTTCGAGAATGCTGGCCATTACGAGTCCGGGGCCGTTGTGTCCGTGATACTCTACAATGATTTCCGGATGATTTTTCTTGATCATCCCGCAGAGTTTTCCGAGCAAGGCGGGCTGTCCTATGCCGGCCATATCTTTCAAGCAGATTTCCGGCGCGCCCGCTGCGATGAGTTCGTCTGCAATAGCGCTATAGTATTCCGCCGTATGAATTGGTGAGTTGGTGATACACAGCGTTGCTTGCGGCGTCATGCCGGCTTCTAAGGCCCATTTAATAGATGGGATAATGTTGCGCACGTCGTTGAGGCCGCAGAATATACGCGTGATATCTACACCTTGAGCGTGCTTAACCTTATATTGAAGTTGCCGTAAATCGTCTGCACACGGGAACATTCGCAGCGCGTTCAGACCGCGGTCAAGCATATGCGTCTTGATGCCCACCTCGTTGAAAGGTTTCGTAAAAGCACGAACTGCGTCGTTAGGATTCTCACCATATAGGAGGTTAACCTGTTCGAATGCGCCGCCATTTGTTTCTACGCGGGCAAAACATCCCATCTTGATGATCACAGGTGCGATGCGCTCGAGCTGATCTTTGCGTGGCTGAAATTTCCCGTAGGACTGATACATGTCGCGATAGACGAGACTGAATTGGATTTTACGGTTTGCCATATTTGTCTTGATTTAATTCGTATTTTGCTTTGAGACCTGCAAAGGTAGCGTATGAAGAAAGAAATGCAAAGCAAAAATCTATTTTTCGCTTCACATTTCTTTCTTTTTTGTGCAAACTGCCAACGCTGTAAGGCAAACTAGCCACTTCGGCCTTGTCGGCCACTTTTATTTTTTGATAATCTTCTTACCATTAATAATGTATAGGCCGGCGGGGAGCTTTGAGAGCGGACCTTGCTGCAAGTTGCCGTTCAGATCATAAATGCGTTGTTTGCCGGCCCTTGATGCTGCGTCGGTTTCGATTTGATGGATGCCAACGGGTTCAAACTCTTCGATGTTGGGGGTAAAGTCGGCCCATTGTTCGGCTGCTTCATAGAGCGCTTTACTGCCAATGGGGACGCGTAGCGTGCAAGGCACGGCCGAAGAACCTCTGAAGAAAACAATCATACCCATTTTAATGGTCGATGGGTCGGCAACGCTGACCGTGAGTTGTTTTAGATTTTTGCACCAACCAAAAGCAAAATTGCCCAACTGACGCAAACCGCCGGGCAGTTTGACGTATTGTAGCGCCTGATTTTCAAAGAAGCCGAAGTTGCTGACAACTTCCAGTGATTTGGGGGCTCTGTAAAGCGTCTCTTGCTTGCCGGCCGGATACTGTAGAAGTTGGGTCTTTGCCTTGTCATACAAGATTCCGTCTTCAGAAACATAATTGGGGTTGGCCTCTGCTACATTTATGGTCGTAAGGCTCAAGCAATCGTGAAATGCAGATTCGCCGATCGACTCCGTTTGTGCCGGCACGCTGATCGCTTTGAGTTCGTTGCAGCGAACGAAAGCGAAAGCGCCGATCCGTTTGATCTGCTGGTGAATCATCGTCTCCTTGAGCGATTCGTTGCCGCCAAAGGCATAATCGCCGATCTCCGTAATGCTGCTCGGAATGGTAAAGCTTTCATCCGCCTTGCCCGCAGGATATTGCAGCAAAATCGTCTTTGCTTTATTGTACAATATACCATCTTCGTCGACATACGCCGTATTGCCGGCCTTTACGTTGATGTGCTTGAGCTGTTTGCAGTCACTGAAGATGCCATAACCTAATTCGTTGACACTTGCGGGAAGCGTAACCTCCTGCAATGCCTCGCAAGCGTTGAAGGCCGACTCTTCGATGGCTTGCAAACCTTCAGAAAGGTGCAACGCTTGCAATTGGCTGCACGAGCCAAATGCATTGTCGCAAATGCGCGTCACGCCGGCCGGTATTTCGAGCGTCGTGAGTTCGGAGCAACCGCCAAAAGCCCAGCGCCCGATGGTGCGGAGCGTCGAGGGGAAATTTATTTCGCTCAACTGTGCGCACTCTTGAAAGGCAAAACCATTGATGATCTCCAAGCCTTCATTCAGCTTGACGGTCGTCAAGTGTGAGCATTCCTCGAAAGCGCCCTCGCCGATGCTCTTCACGCTTTCGGGCAACGTGATCGATTCTAATGAAATGCAAGTCTGAAACGCAGCTTCACCGATGCGCGTCACCCTATTGGGCACGTCGACTCCAGCGATTCTGACGCAGTTGCAAAACGCATTGTTACCGATGGCGGTAATGCCTTCGCCAAGTTTGATGCTCGTAATGTCTTCTTTGAAGCTCGCCCAAGGCGTCTTGTCAAATTCGTAGTCGGGTATTTCGCCCGCGCCGGTGATGACAAGTGCTTTGCTGCTTTCATTGTAGTTCCACGACAGCGATCCTGTCGTCCCACTCGTTTGCGCCGAAACTTCGACGATGCTCAGGGCCAATCCGGCCACGACTGTAAGCACAGCTTTCATAATGATGGTTTTTGTTGTGCGCTACCTACGCCTCTTGTTGTCTCATGTCTTAGTCTCTGAAGGTTAAAGGGCGTAGACAGGCAGGTTAATAAAGGGATTTTTTAGGTTTGTACTAAATTAGCGACCGTAAATATAAAGATTATTTCGATAAATGCGTGATCGATTTGTCTGTTTTAGCGATATTTTGTGCGTTATCTTTGGCTTTAATCTAATAATTCCGACAATTATAAAGTTTTTAATCTGCAATTCATTTCTCATGTGAGCATTTGCTCTGCGCAACGTAGGGCGGCGGCATATAGTAATAGGACGGAGGATGGATAGGATTTAGCAACTAATGCTGAAGGCGCAGATAGGAGACCAAGCGGCCTCTCTTGCTTTCGCTCGCGCTTGATGGTTGTAGAGAATGTGCCAATAATGCGCCTGCTTTTCTTTGATCATAGGATACGCAAAAGGCGTAGCCGTTTCGTTTGCCGGCAGCAAACGATAGTTTGGTGGGAAGAAACGATGGTTTGCCGGCAGCAAACGATAGTTTGGCCCGAGCAAACAATATAGCGTCTTGCTGCAAAGTGGTGGCAGACGATGATTAGCTCAGGAAAATAGGCCGTAGATGGTTGTGAATGTAGCAAGGTCGATGCGGATTCTGGTGTTCAAGAATGCCTTGCGTGATGAGCGATAAAGAAAGCCGGTGTAGGAGCGTACTGCCACGGACTCATACGATGAAAAGCGGGAGGTAAGTTTATGAAATAAGGGGAAATGCCCGCCTGCCTCTTGGTTGAGGTTAGTGCATTTCCCCTTGTGGTATTTTGATAGAAAGCGCGCGTCAATCGTCGATAAAGCGGCGCGTCAAGTCGGCGAAGGCTTCGATGCGTCGATCGCGCAGGAAGGGCCACCAGCGCCGCACGCATTCGCTGCGATGCAGATCCAGCGTGACGACGACGACTTCTTCGTCTTGCGTAGAGGCTTGCGCGAGCAGTTCGCCTTGAGGTCCGGCTACGAAACTTGAGCCCCAGAAAGTGATACCTTTCGTCTGGCCCGAAGGATCTGCTTCGTGGCCGACGCGGTTTACGGTGATCACGGGCAGACCGTTGGCCACGGCGTGGCCGCGCTGCACGGTCGTCCACGCTTCTCTTTGGCGCGTCTGCTCGCCCGGCGTGTCGGAACTTTCGTAGCCTATCGCCGTCGGATAAATCAGGAGGTCGGCTCCCTGCAAAGCCATTAGTCGGGCGCCTTCGGGATACCATTGATCCCAGCAAACTTGTACGCCTAATTTGCCAACGCTCGTGGCTATCGGGTGAAAGCCCATATCGCCCGGCGTGAAGTAGAACTTCTCATAATAAGCCGGATCGTCGGGGATGTGCATCTTGCGATACTTTCCCGCAATCGTGCCATCCTTTTCCAAGACGACGGCCGTATTATGATACAGACCCGGTGCGCGGCGCTCAAAGAGGGATATGACGAGCACGATGCCGTGTTGTCGCGCCAATTCGCCAAAGAATTCTGTCGACGGGCCGGGTATAGGCTCTGCCAAATCAAAGTTGTCGACATTTTCTACTTGACAGAAGTAAGGCGTATTGTGTAGTTCTTGAAGCACCACGAGTCGGGCGCCCTCTTTAGCCGCAGCGGCGATGTGTTCAGCCAGTCGTTGGCGGTTGTCATATCCGTTGGCCGAGCAGGCTTGTTGGATCAAGCCTACTTTTAGTTCGTTTTTGTTCATAAGTGTAGGATTCCTTTTGGAAATTGCATAGTGGCGCAGTGGAGAGAGCCGTGCTGCTTGATTAGCGGACGGCAATCGATGCCCACCAAGTCATATTTTGGGAAGGCTTGGTGCAAGGCTTTTTGCGCCAAATCGTCCTTAGCCGGTTGCCCATAAGTAGGGAAGAGCACGGCTTTGTTTATTACGAGGTAATTTGCATACGTTGCGGGCAAGCGTTCCCCATCTGCTTCGCACGAATCGGGTAGTGGTAGGGGAATAAGTTCGAACGGCTCGCCGTCGGCATTCTTGAATGTTTTCAATTCTGCTTCCATCGCGCACAGATCTGCATATTGCGGGTCGCTTTCGTTGGTGCACTGCACGTAGACCAGCTTATTGCCGGGGCAGAGTCGGGCCAAGGTGTCGATATGACTGTCGGTGTCGTCGCCGATGAGCGCTCCGTGCGATAGCCAAAGCACGTTAGGGGCGCCAAAATAGTCTTGTAGCCTCAGCGTAATCTGCGCTTGGTCAAGGCCCGGATTGCGATTCGGATTCAGTAAGCAGGCTTTCGTGGTGAGAATCGTTCCGCAGCCGTCGCTTTCTATGCTTCCGCCCTCTAAAATGAAGTCGAGACAATCAATATATGAGCCTTCGAGGCGACCGCTTGCGTAGACGCCGCGGTTGATGGCGTTGTCGGCCGCAGCCTCAAACTTCCCGCCCCAGCCGTTGAAGCCAAAGTCGAGTAGTTCGGGCTTTCCCGTATCTAACACCGAGAGAAAGGCGTGGTCGCGCGCCCACGTGTCGTTCGTGGGGCAGTCTATATATATAATATTGTCTGTCGCCCGCTTCGGCAATTGCTCTTCCAGATGTCGGCGCACAGATTCCGTGTCGGGCGCAACAATCAGGAGCAGCTCACGCGTGGCAATTTCGTAGGCCAAACGTTGATAAAGTGCCGTGATTTCGGGCAGCATATAAGCCCAGTCGGTATCGGCGTGAGGCCAAGTGAGCTGCACGCCGCTCTGCGGAAACCATTCCGGCGCCAGCATACGCTTGTAGCGCCCGATGGGATGCTCCATTTTCTTCCCGCGCAGGAAGTTTTCCAATTCTAAATCAGCGCGTGGCGGTGTCGGGGGTAACGTAAAAAGAGCCATATT
>ERZ772956.2092-NODE-2092-length-13031-cov-11.973798_pt1 | contig 13031 bp, 10 predicted proteins | sample MGYA00580683_ERZ772956 | MGnify/ENA primary metagenome ERZ772956 (study PRJEB29015, sample SAMEA2738077) | human oral metagenome | biome: human oral; feature: human-associated habitat; material: saliva | place: China | collected 2212 ... | reverse complement strand
AAATGAGGACTAGCACCTCAAGCTAGCGCGTCTGCCTATTCCGCCACCCGCGCAGATGATCGGTGCGAACCGTTGTGATCCGCAAGCGAGTAGAAGCTTAACACGATTACATCGACATGCGCCAATCGAAACTAGGAATCGGTTTTTTCGCCCTTCAGACGGGAGTCCAATGTCGAGAAAACCTTTGCAATTGCTTCAATATCGGCATCCGTCATGCCGTCTAGGAGATACTCAGCCACCGTCTGCTGATGCAATTCTGTGGCAGCAAGCACAGTCTGGATTCCCTGAGTGGTCAGGCATGCGTCGTAGCCGCGGCGATCAACCTTGGAAGGGATGCGCTCGACCCAGCCGTCACGGGAGAGGTTAGAGACCAGGTAGGTCACACGCGACGGCGAGTAGACGACGCGATCAGCCAACTCACCCATGCGCAAGCGATGGCTGGGAGCCTCCCACAGTGCCAGGAGAATGTTGTAGTCGGGCATAGATACGCCATAGGCGCGCTTTAGACGTGTTTCGAGGATTCCCTGCAGGCGTCCGGACGCCTCGAAGAAGACTCGCCACGCGGCTGCACGCGCGCTATTGGCTTGAACGATCGGGGTGAGCCGTGCTCGCGTTTCCACGTATGCCTCTCTCATAGTCGTTTCGGGTGTTTCTCTCGGGATAATAGGGCATAGTGACTAAGAAAGCACCAAGAACCAGGGGATTTTATGTCTTTGACTTTTTCTGCTGTGCTGTTTGATGTTGACGGGACGATTGTTAATTCTGCGCCCGTCATCATGGGAGCATTCCGGAGCACATTGTCAGACTTTGGACTGGAAATTCCAGATGATCAGCGCCTTCGTACCTATGTTGGCCCTCCCTTGTGGTACTCGTTTGGCGACCTGGGTTATTCGGGGCAGCTGCGCGCGGATCTGGTTTCGCGTTACAGGGAACGCTACATGGACCACTATCTTGATCCTGAGCCTTTCGACGGTGTGTGTGATCTGCTGTGGGATCTGCACCATGCGGGCGTTCCCCTGGCGACGGCCACATCCAAGCAGACACCGATGGCGATCGCGCAGATGGAGCATCTGGGCCTTGCGGATGCCTTCGACGTGATCGCGGGGGCGACGCCGGATCCGGGGTCATCGAAGACGACGGTCATTCACGAGGCCATAGCTCGCCTGGGCGCGATGGGTGCGGACGTGTCGCATCCCGTCATTGTTGGCGACTCTATCTGGGACGTGCGCGGCGGCCACGAGGCCGGCATCCCCGTCATCGGTGTCGGTTGGGGGTATGCGACGGAGGACGGTCTGGATGACGCCGAGATTGTGTGCGAGACGGTCGAGGATCTTCGCGCGCTTCTCATGCCGGCCGGCTGCTGAGGGACGTTAGCGGAAGTCGCGCGAGCGCACCTGGATGGGCAGATGCACGGGAGCGAGCCGGAAGGCTCGCACGTTGACCGCGCCGTCACCCCACTCGAGCGTGCCGCGTACGAGTAGGGCACCCGACTCGAGGCCGATGCGTCGAAATTTGTTCCAGGTACCCACGGCCACCGAGACGTTAACGAATCCGGACTCGTCTTCGAGGGACAGGAAAGTGACGCCGCCGCCGGTGTGGGGGCGCTGTCGGTGCGTGACCAGCCCAGCCACGTCGACGATCCTCCCGTCAAGGTGGGCGCCGAGTTCTGCGGCGCGCAACACGCCGGGCGACAGGTCCCCTCTCAGATAGGAGAAGGGGTGTTTCCCGGGGGTGAGTCCGGTTGTCTCGATATCGGCGCGCATCTGCTCGGTGTGCGTCAGAGGTGGCAAGTCGGGGACGTGGGTGCCTACTTCGGTACCCGGTAGGAAGGGCTGCCATTCCCCCTGCCGCGCCGTCGGCGCGGCCAGCGCCCCCGCGGCCCAGGTTCCCTCGCGTCTGCCCACGCCCAGGCATTCCAGCGCTCCAGCCATGGCAAGACACTCCATGTCCGATGCGCTCAGGTGGGCGCGGTTCGCCAGGTCCGCTTGGGAGGAAAAAGCTCCCGTTTCTCTCACTCTCACGATGCGCTCGGCAGCCCGCCCCAGGCCTCGTACCGACGATAATCCGATGCGCACCACCAGCTCCTCGTCCACGTCCAGGGGGATGACCTGACGCGACGGGAGTGGGTCGGGGCGGCCCTCCCGATACTCCTGATCCCCGGGAACGCCGGGTGCACATTGCACGCCCGTGTCCAGGAAAGAGTCGTTGACCGAGGGTCCCAGGACCGTCACTCCGTGCCTGCGCGCGTCCTGGACCAACGTCGCCGACGAGTAGAAACCCATCGGCTGGGAGGAGAGGATCGCCGCGTAAAAATGCTCGGGCGCGTGAACCTTGAGCCACGCGGAGGCGTAGACGATGTGCGCGAAAGAAAAAGAGTGTGACTCGGGGAAACCGAAATCCGCGAAGGCTTTGAGCTGATCGAAGATGCGTTCGCGCGTGAGCGTGTCGATCCAGTGCTCTTCCATGCCCGCCATAAGTTCTCCCTTAAGGGCTTCCATGCGCTCGGGGCTACGCTTGGCACCCATCGCTCGGCGCAGCTGGTCAGCGCGTGCCCCAGACAGGCCAGCGGCGTCCGTGGCAATGCGCATGAGCTGCTCCTGAAAGAGGGGCACCCCGAGGGTTTGGCGCAGCACAGGTTCGAGGAGCGGGTGCAGGTAGGTGACCGGCTCACGTCCCGCACGCCGACGCAGATAGGGGTTGACCGCATGCCCCTGAATGGGGCCGGGGCGCACGAGTGCTACTTCGACGACGATGTCGTAGAAACAGCGTGGTTTGAGGCGCGGCAGCGTGTTCATCTGCGCGCGCGACTCGACCTGAAACACACCCACGGTGTCGGCGGCGCAGAGCAGGTCGTACACACGCGGGTCTTCTTCTGGCAGGGTATGCAACCCCAGAGGCTGATCCCGGCGTCCACGCAGCGAGCGCGGTGCCCACCCGCGCAGGTGCGGATTCGCCGGTCCATTCGCTCGAATGTCGTCGGCTTGTAGTTCGTCAAAGGCGACGCGCAGCGCCGTGAGCATACCGAGGGAAAGCAAGTCAAACTTGACCAGACCAGCGTCCGCGCAATCCTCCTTATCCCACTGCAACACCGTGCGTCCCTCCATGGCAGCCCATCCAACCGGACAGATACGAGAGACCGGCTGGTCGGTGAGCACCATGCCGCCCGAATGGATACCCATGTGCCGGGGCAGGCGCGACAGGGCCCGGGCGGCGTCGCCAACGAGTGCTGGCACTTCCCCCTTTCCCCGCGACCACGCCTGCGCGCTGCCCGCCGGGTATCCCAGCGCCCGCGCCGCGTCACGCATCGCCGAACGTGGTCGATAGGTGATGACGTTAGCGACCTGTGCCGCGCGGTCGCGCCCGTAGAGGTCATAGATGTGCCGGATAACCTCCTCACGCCTACAGGCCTCGATATCGACATCGATGTCGGGCGGCCCCGAGCGCGCGTCCGACAGGAAGCGCTCGAAAAGGAGGTTATGGCGCACCACGTCCACCGCCGTGATGCCCAGGCAAAAGCACACAGCCGAGTTTGCGGCACTGCCCCGCCCCTGACACAAGATGCCGCGCTGGCAACAAAAATCGACGATTTCCTTCACGATCAGGAAGCACCCCTCGAATCCGAGGCGCTCGATAATGCCTAGCTCGCGGTCAATCGTCTCCCATGCCCGCGGGTCTTCCTCCCGCGGGCCGTAGCGCTCGCGGGCTCCCTCGTGAGCGAGATAGGCGAGCCAGCTGCCAGGAGAGTGCCCCTCTGGGACGTGGATGCGCGGAAGCCGGGGAGCGACGAGACGTAGGTCGAAGGACGCTTCCTCCGCGACCTCGCAGGAGTGCACGAGTGCCTCGGTGTGAGCGGCATGCAGACGGGCCATCTCTGCGGGTGAGCGTAGGAAGGGTCGATGTGCGCCGAGGTGAGCCACGGCCTCGTCCAACGAGGAACGCAGACGGGTCGCCGCAAGGATGTCACCGAGGGCACGCTTGGAAGGCGCAGACATGCGCGCACCCGTCGTGGCGAGCAGTCGAACCCCCATCCCCTGTGCAAGCTCGGCGAGAGTGTCTCCCGCGTCGAGGCCGTCTCCGGCTGCTGCCTGCCACTCGATGAGGAGGCGATCCACCCCTCCAACCGCCTCCGCGAGCGCACCGGCCACGCGCCGCGCCCATGTGGGACCACCGGTGTATAGGGCGCGCATGAGGGGGCCGCGCCTCCCGCCGGTCATGATGAGCAGGTCAGCGCCAGCCTCGCTCACGTCCTCGAGGGTAAAACGTGGTGTGCGCTCCCCCGTCTTCGATAGCGCGCGCTTGCTCATCATGCCGACGAGGTTTTCGTAGCCGTGGGGGCTTGAGGCCAGGATGGGGAGACGGATCCCCGGCTCCTCCGCGCCGGGGGCGAGTCCCCAGCCACTCGTCTGAGCGCCTGGAACGACCGCTCGCAGAGTGCTCGGGTCCAAGGTGATCTCGGCCCCGTAGATAATCGGCAGGCCGCAGCTGCGCGCCGCCATCGTGGTCTGCACAGTCGAGTACATGCCGTCGACGTCGAGAATAGCGAGAGCATCCAAGCCCAAGCGCGAAGCCTGCGCGACCATATCCGCAGGCTCGTCGGTGCCCTCCAGGAAGGTGAACGCACTGTGAGCGTGCAGCTCGGCGTATCGGGGTTCAGCGGTCACCCATCCATCATATCGAACATATGTTCGATAACGCTGCGTCGACCCGCATTGCCTCCGCACAACCGAATCTCCTCCGAGATCTACAAGCCCTATCCTGGTCGCATGGATTCCATGCTCGCAGCGTCGCTTCCCTCACCCGGCTCCCTCACCCTGGTTCGCCGCCCACTGCCAATCCTGGGGCCGCGCGACGTCCTCCTGAGCGTCGAAGCCACGACCCTGTGCGGCACGGACTTACGCATCGTCACCGGACAAAAGACGCACGGCGTCACCCCCGGCGTGATCCTCGGCCACGAGATCGCCGCGCGTGTGTGGAAGCTCGGCGCGGACCTTCGCCCAGGAATCGACGCGCCCGCACCGGGAACCCAGGTGGGCCTCGCCCCGGAAATCACCTGCGGCCATTGCGTGCCCTGCACGGCCGGACGTTCAAACGTCTGCGCGAACATGGCGCTCTTTGGAACCGGAGTGGACGGCGGGCTCGCCGACGTTATCCGCGTACCCGAACGGGCGCTGGCATGCATCACCCCCAGCGCCCGCGAGATTGCGCCACCACTCCTGGCCCTGGCCGAACCCCTCTCATGCTGTCTGCGTGCCCGCACTCGTCTCCCCATCACCTCAACCTCGCGTGTCCTCATCCTGGGCACAGGCCCCATCGGCCTCATCCACTGCGCGCTCGCTGCCGCCGCGGGCGCGTCCGTCATGGCGTGCGGGCGCCCCGCGCGTTTGGATCCCGCGCTCGCCCTCGGTGCGAGCACTGTGACCGCCGCGCATGGCGATGAACTCGTCGCGACGGTCCGCGAGTGGAGCGGTGGAGCTGGCGCGGACGTCGTCATCATCGCGGTGGGCGATCCCGGCCTCGTCCCCATCGCCGCCCGGTGCACCGCCATTGGCGGCTATATCTCCTGCTTCGCGGGCTTCCCCGCAGGAACGCTCGCCCAGATCGACCCGAACCTCATCCACTACCGAGAGCTCACCATCTCGGGCAGCGCGAACGCCACTCTGGAGGACTACGCGGCCGCCGTTGCCACCCTCTCAACGGGCGCGCTCGACCTGTCCCCACTCATCACCCACGAGTTCCCCCTCACCCAGGTGGAAGCCGCGCTCGACGCCGTACGCTCGCGCGCCGGCCTCAAGGTCGTTGTGTGCCCCGGACGCGGCAAGCCGACCGAGTGCTAGTCAAGCAGCCCCCGCAGGTCCGCGGCACTGAGTGACGCACTGGCACCCGTCCCATTCATCACCGAGGAAATGAGCCGACGCTTACGGTCCTGCAACTCCACAACCTTCGCCTCGATCGTGTCAGCGGCAACCAGACGATAGACATTCACCTTCTTCGTCTGACCAATGCGGTGCGCGCGGTCGATCGCCTGCTCCTCAGCAGCCGGATTCCACCACGGATCCATGACGAAGACATAATCCGCCTCCGTCAGGGTCAGGCCCGACCCACCCGCCTTGAGAGAAATGAGGAACACCGGTGCCTCACCCGAACGGAAGCGCTCGATAACCTCCGTCCGGTTGCGGGTCGAGCCATCCAACTGCACAACCGACACGCCACGCCGCTCCAGCACGTGCCGAATACGCGCCAGGAACGACGTGAACTGGCTGAAAATCAGCGCACGGTGGCCCAGCGGCACGATCTCGTCGAGGCGGTCCGCCACGTACTCCACCTTCGCCGACCCCACATGTATATAGGACTCCTCCACCAGAGCCGGGTCGAGCGCGAGCTGACGCAGCCTCGTGATCGACGCCAGAACGCTCATGCGATTCGCGTCCGGATCCACCAGCAAATCGAGGATGCGGGCGCGCTCGCGGGCCAGATACTGGTCGTAGATGTGGCGATGTTCCTTGCCCAGGTCGACGCGCACGACGTCGACGATCTTGTCGGGCAGGTCGGTGGCCACCTGTTCCTTCGTGCGCCGCAGGATAAAGGGCGCAACGTAGGAGGTCAGGCGCGCGAGCATGTCGGGATCTCCACCCTCGATGGGCCTGCGCACCTTCTGGGTGAAGGCCTCCCACGGGGGCAGTAGCCCCGGGCAAGTCAAGGACAGGAGAGACCACAGGTCGCCCAGGGAATTCTCGATGGGGGTACCGCTCACTGCCAGACGCCAGGGGGCGTCCATGTCGCGCAGCGCACGGTATGTTGCCGTGCGGGGATTTTTGACCGCCTGCGCCTCGTCGATGACGACGCCGGACAGGGCGACCTCGCGCCACTGCTCAGCTTCGAGGCGCACCAACGTATAAGAGGTAACGACGATGTCGCAGGCCTCGGCTTCCTCGCGGATCGTCGTTCCCCGTCGCGCGGCGGTCTCAGCGACGCAGCGCATGCGCAGGCCGGGCGTGAACGTCGCGGCCTGCTCCGCCCACACGCCCACGACCGAGGTAGGAGCGACCACGAGGACCGGGCCGCTCCCCACCTCTGCCGCGCGCAGAGCCGCGATCGCGGACAGGATCTGCACGGTCTTGCCCAGGCCCATGTCGTCGGCCAGGACCCCACCCAGTCCGGCGGATAGACGCGAGGTCAGCCAGGCGTGCCCGTGCCGCTGATAGGGGCGTAGAAGCGAGGCCAGGGCAGGGATGGGGGCCAGCCCATCTTCCGAGTGCTCGCCACGCAGCGCAGCGATACGCGTGCGCCACGACGCCGAGAGCGACACTGAGTCGGCCTGCTTCTCGAAGAGCTCGTAGAGGCCCACCTGCATGGGGGTGAGGCGCAGGCCCTCGCCCTCCCACCCCGCAAGGGACCGAGCCTCGTCCAGCAGAGTAGCCAACGCGCGGATGCGCGGGCCATCCAGACGCACCCACACGCCGCCGCGGGCCTCAACATAGTCGTCACCGCGCGCGATTGCCTCCAGGGCCTCACGCACACTCAGCAGATGGTCGCCAACGCGCACACGCACGTTCAGATCGAACCAATCCGACTCCGCACTCTCGACGGACACGTCCACATCCATCCCGTCTTGCGACACCTCGATGGCGCGCACGTCCTGCGCGACGTCCCACACGAGGCCGTCCACGCTCTCGCGATCAACGACGGTTGAGAGAAACTCCGGCACACGCCACGGGTCAATGCGCCCCGAACCCGGCAACGGCATCCACAGGTCTGCTCCCACCGAAGTACCCCACCTGTTGACGCGATCCGCGAGGGCGGCCACCGCCTCGTCCCCCATGCTGTGGGCGAGCGGGGCACGCGAGCGCGAACGTCCCTCCTCGTACTCCGTCCACCAGCGCACGACGACGGAGTTTTCGTCGCAACGCAGCGTGCCCACAACCGCGACTTGCGGTGTCGCATCGGCGTCGAAGCTCCCATCTGAAGAACTCATGACGAAACGCCGACGCAGCGCCGTCAGCCACGTCCCTCGGAATTCCGCCACATCTGCGGCTGGAACAACCAGCGGTCGATCCAGCGGGAATCCTTCCAACGCCTTCAAGCCTTCGATGCGCGCCGCGCGCATCCCCCCATCAAGCAGCAGCAACCCCGTGTCGCGGTCAATACGCGGGTGTGCGACGACCTGATCACCGTTGCGAGCGACAACCCGCATCTCAAGGCCTTCTTCGGAGGCCCTCACGTCAACATCCGCATCCCACGTCGCATGCGACAGCACGAAAGGTTCACGTCCGTCCACCGACGCAAAAAGCTCCACCCCCGCGCGCACCAGGCGCATCAGCCACGTGTACGCGTGCTCCCCAAGCGCCCCGAGCGTGACCTCCGTGCGCGCATGCCAGGACTGGCCCTCGTGGGCGAGACGATACCCCTCACGCAGGAGCGAGACGTGCGTCGGATCCAGGCCGTCCGTCACCGACGTCCACTGCGTCGCCGTCAGGTCAAGCCAGGATGCCCGCTTCGTACTCCACGCGCCCGAGGACGTCCTGCGCAAAGGAGTCAGCGTCGTCTCCACGCTCGGGTCGTGCGCGTCAATGACAAGCGCGAGCGCCTCCCCGCTGCGCTCACGGGTCGCGCCCAGCACCTGGCGCAGGACGCGGATCCACTCGGGCTCAGACGGGCGCGTCTCGCGCAGCTCCTCGATGGCCTTGAGCAGCGTGGCGACGGTGTGCGGGCAGTCCGAGCGCAGCCGACAGGCGCACGCCAACGACGGGCGCACCGCTCCCGCGGTAACGCGCACGCGGTAGGACAGCCCCTTGTCCTTGACGCGCGCCTCCAGGGCGCTCCCGTCATCGTCCCACGTCAGCTCACCCACGGCCCCGGAGGCGGCCAGGCGCATGCCGTTCGCCCAGGTCGCAGGACCGACGAGGGCAATGATGTCGTCGTCCGACAGGGATGCGAGAGTGTCGCTCAGGGACAGATTTACCATCCTTTCAGTCTACGGCACCGCAACTAGCGCGGCGCCGTTAGCTGTCAAGCCCCTCCGCCATCCACTCACCTGCGCTCCACACGAGCAAAACGACGCGGCCGTCCTCGAGCGTGGCACGCACGTAGGCGCGGGCGCGCTCCCCCGCCCACCAGCGCCCTCCCACGGGCCAGGGACCCTCGATGGCACGGATCTGCGTGCGCTCACCGGGAGCCAGCAGGTCGGCGCGATGCGCGTGGCCGGACGTTCGTTCTCGCTTGCGGGTGGACCCCGCGAGGAGGTAGCCGGGGATCGCGCTCAGCGCCCCGCGCTGGTCGACGCACACGTCGGCGCCCGCCCCAGCCGCGGTCGTGAGGCGCACCGGCACGGGTTCGTCAAAGAGGGTGGCCGGCGGATCAGTGATGGCCCCCTCCCAGGCTCCCGCGCGCGAGCGCAGGGGCTCGTTCTCGCCCCATCTGGCCATGACGATGCGACTACGCGGGTCGTAACCGCCCTGGACGCGCGGGACCAGGAGGGAGTGCGGGCCAGCCAGGCCCTGGATGCGCACAGCGCTGCGCGTCACGTCCCCCTGGCGGTGCCCGCGCCCCCACAGGGCCGAGGCCCCCTGGCCGGGATGCGGGTCGCAGGCAGTCAGGCGAATCGACCGGATCGCGCCGCTGGGGCCCTGGTCGTTCGACATCCACCCCGTCAGTGTCCAGCGCACGCGCAGCGCGATGTCGGCGGGAACCGACAGGTCGCATCCGCTCCACGTGCGGGCGCGTGCCCCTGCCCCCGTGTCCTCCACATCGATGCGCAGCGTGTGCGACACCAGGCCTGAGCGCGCGAGAAGACCCGCGATCTCCTCAGCCGCCAGGGCCACGGGCATCGTCACGGTCTCGACGCTCTCACCTCCGCTGTCGATGTCACGCTCTACCGAGATATCCGGCTGGGCGCGCCCGGTGGACGGCATCGCGACGTCGCCTCCCGAGGCCAGGGTCCACAGGCGTTCGCCGACGTCGCCGAAGCGCTCGAGGACGGGTCCGCGCCCAAGCGCCAGCAGGTCCGCACAGCTCGTGATGCCCAGGGTCGCCAGGAGTTCGACGGTGGCCTCAGCCCGCTGGCGCATGGACACCGGCACGCACCCCAGGGCGCGGGTCAGCCCGAGTGCCGCGAGGAAGTCGCGGGTGTCCTCGGCGGGTACGATCATGCCAGACCTGGCCGCCTCAACGCAGGCCAGTGGCCCGTCGGCGATCCCAACGAAGCACTCGACGCCCACGGCCGCCTCGACCGCCTCGATGAGTCGGGAGGCAGCCTCCTCCTCGCCACCGGCCCAGCGCGCGGGTCCGCGCGCCCGGCATCTGGCCAGGCCCGGGCGCAGACATTCAACACCGGCCGCGACCGTGTCGAAGGCGTCGATGACAGAGCTAAAGGCACGGGCTTCCCGGTCCCGATCGCGCGGCAGACACACCAGGTCCGGACACAGGTACGTTGCCTCCCGCACGCTCATGCCGGATCGCACCCCGCTGCGCCTGGCGGCGGCGCTGGCAAGCTCGACGCGATCCGCATGGACAACGGCGCCGTGCCCGCCCGGTGGTAGGTCGACCACCAGGCAGTTGACGGGCCAGTCAGGCACCCACAGGGCCATGTAGCGCACTTAGACCACCAGCTTCATCTGGCTGGACGCATTCACGCTGCGCGAGAGCCCAGGCCAGGCGCGCAGCGTCACGAGGGTGCGCCCCAGAGATCGCGCTCGGGCCGACAGGGTGCGCTGCTCGGCCCGGCTCAGAAGAGGCAGATCCAGGCACACGACGTCGCAGGCGTCCAGGAGCAGCGCGCACAGCTGTCCCACGTTCGCCCCCTCGCCCGGGTTGAGGACGAGCACGCGTTCCAGATCCATGCCCTGTTTCTGCGCCCACTCCCACCCGATATGCCCCACTCCGCACAGCCCGATCCACCCCTCAAGGGGGCAGGCGTCGATGAGGAGGCGGATCAGCTGCCCCCTTTCCACTGGCCCCTGGAGCACCGGGGCACAAGCGCCCGGGGAACGCGACTCCTCGATGGCGACGCGCCCACGCAAGCCGACCGAGTTTTCTGCGCGGCTCAGGGCCTGGCGAGCCTGCAGCAGGCGCACACGAGCGTCGGACATCTCTCCTCCTTCCCCAACACTTATAGAACATCTGTTCGATAGAAGGAGTGTAGAACCCCGCTCACACATCTGCGTCCCGAGCGCACGTTCCCCTTCTCATACGCGACAATGGAGGCACAAGAAAAGGAGCACACATGTCCATCGATACTCGCCCCCTGGCCCCCGTCCCCTTTGAGGGCATCGATATGCCCAGCTTCACCCTGACCTCGTCCACCCTCACCGACGGCGCGCCGATGCCAGAGTCGGCGACCGCGCGCGCAGGCTCACTCTCCCCCGACCTGGCCTGGGAGGGCTTCCCCGAGAACACGGCGAGCTTCTTGCTCACCTGCTTCGATCCGGACGCGCCGATCCCCTCGGGCTGGTGGCACTGGGCGGTCCTGGACATCCCGGCGTCGATGACTCACCTGGAAGCGGGAGCCGGAGCCTCCGACCTCATGCTCGACGGCCCGGCATTCCACCTGCGCGGCGACGCGGGCGAAGCGTCCTACTTTGGCGCCGCTCCGCCGGCCGGGGACCGCCCGCACCGCTACATTTTCACGGTGCACGCCCTGGACACGGACTCCCTGGGTCTGGACGACGACGCGACCCCGGCCATGGCCTCGTTCGTGGCGCTCAACCACACGATCGCGCGCGCGTCCCTGACCGTGACCCACCAGGCCTGAGGACATGCTGCACATCATTTTCTGGGAACCGGAGATCCCCGGGAACACGGGCGCAGCGATTCGCCTGTCGGCCTGCACGGGCTCAATGCTGCACCTGGTGGAGCCCCTGGGCTTCGACATGGACGACGCGAAGCTGCGCAGGGCGGGATTGGACTACCACGACCTCGCACACGTACGCGTCCACAAGTCTTTGGACGAGGCTCTCGCACAGGTTCCGGGTCGCGTGTGGGCGCTGACGGGCCACGCGAGCACCATGTATTCCGACGTCTCCTACGAGGACGGGGATGGCCTGCTCTTTGGGCGCGAGTCGGTGGGACTGTCCGAGGACGCCATGAATCACCCGCGCGTGGCGGGTCGCGTGCGCATCCAGATGGTGGAGGGGGTGCGCTCCCTCAACCTGGCAAACTCGGCGTCCATCGTCCTGTACGAGGCCTGGCGTCAGCTGGGCTTCCCCGGCGGCGTGTAGCCCCACCGCACACAGACGAACGAGGCCCGGGTCGGATTGCTCCGCCGGGCCTCGTATCGCGCGCTCACCTCGGGGACGAGGCCTGGGTCAGTTCGACTTCCACAGCGGGCTTTGACGCTCGACCTGTTCGGCGAGCGAGACGATCCTGCGTGGATTCGAGCGCCACATCCACACGACGCCGATGAGGGAGACGAGCAAAGGCAGGTAGTAGAAGTCGACGCCCATGCCAGTCCAGGCCGAGCGCGCCGAGTTGAGCTCCTCAAGGCCAAGCGAGGCGACCCACAGGACGATCGGGACGGCAATCGACAGACCGATCGTCACCCAGCCGACCTGGCGCATGCGCCTGCCGTTATGCGTCAGGGCGACGGCGGCAACGAGGTAGTCAACCCCGGCCAGGAGCGCAACGATCTGCGGCCCCCAGGGCTTGCCCTGCCCATGGAAGAGATCAACGATAGCCGTCACGAAAATCCAGGCCCCGAAGAGCCAAAACAGCGCAATAATAATGCGCCCTAGCCCAAGGGAGGGCGGGCGCCGATCACGCGCGCCACCGCCGTCATGAGTCGTGTCTTGTTCATGCACGCTCCGATCCTACCGACAGGTCTGTCGCGCTGCACCGCGTTTCATTTGTCAGTCGAACCACGGCAAGTCGTGTGGCCTGATACACCGTGATGGAACATCGAGCTTGGAGACAGCGTTGCACAAACGTGGGACAATAGGCCTATATGGACCGTGAGGCCCGTCATGCAAACAATCACCTGAGCGTCAAGCTCATCAACGAGGAGTTATCTACCTTGAGCGAATCGACCTACGACATCGTCA
>ERZ772956.2082-NODE-2082-length-13085-cov-9.152187_pt1 | contig 13085 bp, 9 predicted proteins | sample MGYA00580683_ERZ772956 | MGnify/ENA primary metagenome ERZ772956 (study PRJEB29015, sample SAMEA2738077) | human oral metagenome | biome: human oral; feature: human-associated habitat; material: saliva | place: China | collected 2212 ... | reverse complement strand
GTTGTCTGATTTCCCTCTCTATCAAGCGTTCCCCCTTGACTTGAAGCAATCCTTTGGGAATTTCATAAGACAAAGGAGCAAAACGACTACTCATTCCAGCAGCCATTATAATAGCATTTTCTACTCGATAGGGTTCTAAAACGTTCTTGCCTAGTTCATTTAAGTGATGTTCCTCATCAATCCACTTCTCTTCTTTAAGTTTTCCAACCAATGCATTGACTGTTCCTAAAGATAAATCTAGCTGTTCAGCCAATTGTCTCTGCGTAAAGTTTTCGTCTTTGTGAATCAACAAAAAACGTAAAAGTTTAAATTGTTTTTCTGATAGCATATCCTTAACCTCTTTCGTTCAATATTTCTATCCATTCGATTATACAATGAACATTTGTTTTTGTCAAGTTAGATTCTATATTAAGAAAACAGGGAACTATAATATTTGCAGTGGGTAAATTCCCTATAGATATTATGAAGCCTATTTGTTGTAGAAAAAGTTCCGTAATATCTAGAATGAAAAATGACCAAACCATCATTAGAAAGAATCGTATGGAACAATTAAATTAACAGGGATACCCACAAGGAAATCATCGCTAAACTGGATAATGATGCTCTATCTCGTCCTAATTGCGCTAGCCAAATTAAGAAATATGAGTTTCAAAAATTGTCTAAAATTCCTTACCTTGAAACAATTGGTATCCCCAATAGAACCACTTCTTAGAAAAGCTGTTTCAAGTGCTATCATTGCTCGAAAATGACCCTCTCCAAAACTTCTCTCATCAATAAAAATTGAGCAAAAGTTGATTGAAAAGACTTCTATGACTGATATTGCACATCAGCTGTCCAGTTCAACTTCAACTGTCATTCGAAAACTCAATGACTTTCACTTTAATCATGATTTTTCTCGTCTTCCTGAGATTATGTCTTGGGACGAGTATGCCTTCACTAAGGGAAATATGAGTTTCATTGCGTAAGGTTTTGACAATCTCAATATCATCACTGTTCTTGAAAGTGGAACACAAGCTATCATAAGTAATCATTTTCTGCGCTACGATAGAGCCGTTTGTTGTCAGGTGAAAATCATTACTATGGATATGTTTAGTCCTTACTATGACTTGGCTAAACTGCTTTTTTCCATGTACTAAAATCGTTCTAGATCGTTTTCATATTGTACAACATCTCAGCCGTGCTATGAGTCGTGTCCGTGTTCAAATCATGAACCAATTCGAGCGAAAATCCCATAAATACAAAGCTATCAAACGTTACTGGAAGCTTATACAACAGGATAGTCGTAAACTGAGCGATAAGCGATTTTATCGCCCTACTTTTCGTATGCATCTAACCAACAAAGAGATTCTAGATAAGCTTTTGAGCTATTCAGAAGACTTGAGACACCACTACAATGTCTATCAGCTCTTGCTTTTTCACTTTCAGAATAAGAAGCAAGACAAATTTTTCGGACTTATCGAGGACAATCTAAAGAAAGTTCATCCTCTTCGTCAAACTGTCTTTAAAATCTTTCTAAAGAACAAAGAGAAAATCGTCAATGCCCTTCAATTACCCTATTCCAACGCCAAATTAGAAGCGACCAATAATCTCATCAAGCTTATCAAACGAAATGCATTTGGTTTTCGGAACTTTGAAAACTTCAAAAAACGGATTTTTATCGCTCTCAACAATCGAGTAGGAGATAATCTCTAGCTCCTCTCACACCACCGTACGTGCCGTTCGGCATACGGCGGTTCAACTAACTTTTAACGCATGTCGTTCAAGGTAATAATCCAAACACGAAACCAGTCCACGTTTTTCAAGGACTGGTTTTGATATCGCACGTTTAAGTACCAACTTCTGAGCTACTAATTGATAGTGGTCACCCCAGCCAGATACCTTATCTGCTATCCATTTAGGAACCCCTAGTTTCAGTAATCCCCATAGTCGTCTAGATTTCTTCTTCCATTACTTCCAGATAATCACTCGTAGGCGAGTACGCAAGCGCTCATCTATGCTAGTGACTATGCGCTTCATATTTCCCAGCGAGAAATAGTTTATCCATCCTCGAATAGACAAATTCAGTTGCTCAATACGTCTTGTTAAGTCTATACTCCATTTCCTCTGTGTTAGTTTCTTCAATTTAAGCTTAAATCTCCGAACACTATCTTGATGGGGGTGGCTTTTCCAACCAGATGATGATTTCCAGAACCCAAAGCCTAAGTATTTCAACTCGCTTGGTCTGGGAATCTTAGTCTTGGTCATATTTACTTTCAAACCTAGCCGTTTCTCAATAAAACGACTGACTGAATATATCACACGCTTAGTGGCTGCCTCGCTTCCGACCGTAATTACACAATCATCTGCGTAGCGCACAAATCGAAGTCCCCTCTTTTCTAATTCCTTATCCAATTCATTAAGCATGACATTGGATAAGAGAGGAGATAAATTTCCTCCCTGTGGTGTACCAACTAGCGTTTTATGACGCTGACCGTTAATGATAACACCTGAATGAAGATACTTACGAATCAAGGATTCCGTATCTCCGTCTTCGATAATGTTATGTACTAAAGACATCAATCTATCTTGAGGAACCGTATCGAAAAATTTCTCTAGGTCTATATCCACTATCCACTCATAGCCGTCATTTAAGTACTCTAAGAGCTTCATGATAGCTTTTTCACACGACCTATTTTGTCTAAATCCATAGCTCGTATCTGAGAAATGGGGTTCACAGATAGGACTAATGACTTGAACAATGGCCTGTTGAATCATTCTATCCATAACTGTTGGAATTCCTAGTTGACGGATGCCTCCGTTTGGTTTGGGAATCTCAACTCTAAGAACTGGTTGAGGCTTATATTTTCTCTGTTTTATCAGTTCCTTAGTCAGGCGCCAGTTGTGTCTGAGATAGTCATCCATCTCTTCGATAGTAATTCCATCAATCCCAGCTGAGCCCTTATTGGATTTTACTTGATTATAGGCTTCAAGCATATTTTCGCGTGATAAAATCTTATCTAGCAATTTTGACATGTGCGTATTCCTTTCTTGTTTTGATGCCTGAGGGACATTTTATATTGGTGAACCTTCACCCAGTCAATACGTGACAGAGTCCAGTTCTATAAAACTGCTCGTTTTACAGACACAAGTGAAGTAGGATTACTTCGATTAGTTAGTCACCCCTTCGCTCCACTTCCATTACAGAAGCTTCCTCACTACTATGGGCTCGGCTGACTTCTCATAATTCGTTGTTACTACGCTTTCAGCGCTCATGAGACCTCACGGGATAAGTCGTACATCTTTCCTCGTTTATACAAGATACGAGGACGTTAAAAGGTTACAGTGAAAATAGGAAATCTGACGCAGAGTCTTTAGACTCTAGGAAGATTTATCTTTTTCACACAAACCTTAGTCCGAATTCAATTACTCTCGTGATTTACGCATATAGATTACGACTACCTTTTTGTACTTTAGAGTTTTAAGCCCCCTTATCCACTATATACGCCTTACTATCACGTTCCTGTTCGTAGAGCCACGATTTCGCTATCCCTTCCTCTGATGATTCTTATTTCTAGCGTCAGACTTAAAAAAGAAAGGACAAAATGTGTCCTTTCTCGATCTTAGCTTTTCTTAAACCCACTACAGTTTACAAAGAGTTGACATATGTACATAATCTAACTGATAATTTCAACTTCCTTATAACTACACAAGCGATGAAATACTTCGCTTAAACTACTTCGATATTGATTATAGACTACTTTTCGTCTATATAAGATGTGATACTTACAGCGCCACTTTGTGTACGATAAACTATGAGACTTTTGTACCATATTTTTTCACTTTTCGATTTACAGAAACAACTTTATTGTATCGCATTTGAAGTTTTTAGGCTATAACCTTCGACGCTCACCTAACGGAGCGAGAAGGATCAATAGTCACATAATTAAAACAAAGTACCCTTAGCTTTCTAAAAGAATAGTATAACTCCCTGACTTAGATTTTACATTAATAAAGTGGATGCGGATAATTTGGCAGCCATATTTAAAGGACATACAAGAAAACTAAATAATATTAAATTTCTTATCATTATGTTCTTCATGTATATCACACTTTCCTTTACCATCTCTACAGACCACAATTTGCAATATTTTCTGCTGATGTATAAAAAATTGGTCTTAGTAAACTAGAACTCCTTTTTGTGTCCAAGCTTGTATAAGAATATCAATGTCCTAATCTCCTCAATAGACACTCACAAGATTTGTTCTCTCATAAAACAGAATTACTTCTCCACCTTGCGAAAAGCTTTTATACTATGACTATACCACTCCTGCATTTTTTTTGAAGGAAAAGTCATGTAATCGCCATACATCTGGGTTAAAAAGACATCATAATTTTTAGGAATTGGTAACATTCTTCCCTCAAACTCTGTTAAGATTAACTCTTTGAAAGTATTTATTTGGAAAACACCCTTCATTCCCTCTTTATCAACTCCAACCATTCCCTCATATTTCGGCTGTTCTACAACACTATTCTTAACTAACTTATCTATTTTCTTATAGAAGTATCTCGGATTGACAAATCTGAGAGCGTACCAGCTACATAATCTAAGAAAATCTTTTAGTTTGCTGTCACCGTGAACTGCGCGTGATTTTTTGATATAAGCCAGTTGACGAAGAGCCACATACTTATAGCTCTTGTCGACAATGCTCAAATCTGTAAAGCGATCAATTGGGAAGACATCGATAAAGAGACTGGTGTCATGGCGCTTGTACTTAACATGGTCTTCGATAACAGTAGAAGTGTCCAAAATCGATGCGAAATTATGGAAGTACCAAGAAGAGGTATCGTAGGAAAGAACCTTGTAGCGAGGGTGATTTTCTTCCTCAATAATCTTCAATAAGCGCTCATAATCTTCACGATAAAGGGAAATATCAATATCATCGTCCCAGGGAATCATACCTTTGTGGCGGATAGCTCCAAGCATGGTTCCATAACTTAGAAAATAAGGAATATCATGTTTCTTACAAGTCTCATCAATATAGTCTAGCAGGGCTAGTTGAATATCTTTAATTTCTTCTTTTTCTAAATATTGCATCCTAATCCTCCAATTTATAAGCGTGAAATTCATGACTGTAGAAGCGTTTTTCTTCTGGTGGTAGGGTCATATAATCTCCATAAAATTGTGTCAAAATAGTATCAAATTTTTCAGGTGCTGGAAGGCTTAAATTCTCAAATGGGAGATTGATTGTTTTATCAAAGGTACCACTTGGGAAGACTTCCTTTTCCTTAGATTTAGAAGGGATAAAAGCCATATACTGCCCATTATCACGACTATATTTTTGAATTTCTTTCTCGATTTTATTTGCAAAATAACGAGGAGAAACAGGTCGAAGGAGCAACCAAAAGGCTGTTCGTATCCAATCTTTTAAAAGGCTATCTTTATAGACAATATTTTTATGTTTGCTGAAAGACAGAAGTTTGAAGCTTTCCAGCTTATAACAAATATCAATGACCTTAGGATCATCAAAGCGATCCATAGGGAAAATATCGATAAAAACACCAGACTCATAGGTTTTTGTATTCCGAGTATCAATAATTTTAGTTGTACTGTCTGTTATTTTGATAAAGTTGTTAAAGTAGTTCTTATCTGTTTCTAAGGATAAAAGTTTGTATTTACTTTTTTCCTTTTGAAAAATGTTTATAAATCGTTGGTAGTCTTCTCGAGGCATGGACAGATCAATATCGTCGTCCCAAGGAATAAAGCCCTGATGTCGAACTGCCCCAATCAGAGTACCGTAGTTAATAATATAGTTGATATTGTGCTTTTTACAGAGAGTATCAATATAATCCAAAATTTCTAATTCAATCTGTTTGGCATCTTCAATGGTTAGTTGTTTCATTCTAAACTCCTATGATCTTTTGAATTTATTTTTTAAGGCTAGGACATGGTTTAAAAATTCATAGAAAATGCTATCTTTGGTGAAGACAAGTAGACCAATATAAGAGATGGCTGATAGCAAGACAATCAAACCAGTATTAATCAAAAATGGCAAATTAATGACCATATCCACAGGATACAAGAAATTAATCAGGAAATAAATTCCTACAAAGGAAAGTGAAAAGAGCGAGTATCGAACAGTATAGCTAAAGATATGTCCTAAGTGGATGAGCTGTTTTCTATGGATGAAAATGATATAGAAAACAAGCAGAGAGGCCTCTGATAGCATAGTTGTCAGTAAGTAGTATTCAGGAGCCACGATATGGTTGAAAAAGAGGAGACTATTTAAGCCCAAATTGAGCAATCCAGCAAAGACTGTATAGACTGTGATACGTTTTTCATAGCCATTTGTAAAGAGAATTTGGGAACCAAGAATGGTATCCAGTGCCAGGATGATCGTACGAAAAGCGAAGAGAGAGGTTAAGATACCGCCTCCGATATATTTTTCACTACCATAAAGTAGGATAGCATTTGGTCCTAAAACCATGAGTCCAAAACTCAGTGGAATGATAAAGAAGTTAAAGATTCGACTACCTCTATTAACTAGGGAAACATAGGCTTCTTTGTCTCCTTTACCCAAATAGTAACTGAGACGAGGCACACTCACTCCGATAGCTCCTGTTACAACCCCAGCTATAACGGTCACAATTCGTTGAGCCATGGTATAGTAACTAACGTTGACATCAATCCCTGTTTTAACGAGGAAGAGACGATCCAAAAAAGTGAAGAGCATATTGGCATTTGCAAAGACTAACATGGCTGTTAGAGGGAGAAAGAGCGGTTTAAAATCACTTATGTGAATCTTAACAAGCTTAATGTCTCTTTTAATCCAAAAATAACTAATCAGATAGTTAATCAGTGTCGATAAACTCATCACAAGTGTATAGACAACAATATCGTGTTCATTTTTGACAAACAGGAAAATAGAGACCAGCATCAGGATACGGATGAAGGCAGTCTTGTAAAAGAGAAAACTGTAATTTTCCAGAGCTTCATTGACCCACTCGATTGAAAAAATCTGGGCAATGAGCTGAATCCCCATAACAAGGTAGACTTTTTTGACGATTGGATTATCAGTAAAGAAGAGAGGATAAGCTAGGATATAGACAGCAGTAGTCAAAATTGTACAAGCTATGCACAAATAAAAAAGACTAGAGAAGGTTCTATTCAGATCTTTTTTGTTATCCTTGACATTACTGATGGCCCGTAAACCGTAGTTATAGACCCCATAAGTCGCAAAGGGCAAGAAAAATGACAAAATAGTGTCAACTGAGTTGAAGTAACCATAGTCAGTTCGGTCCAAGAGACGCGCGACGTAGGTACCAGTTAAGATGGGAAAAATAATATTCAAGACACGAATTCCCATGTAAGATAGAGCATTTAATTTTATACTTTTCATTCAATTTACCTCGTTTTTCATTATATCATAAAGTTAGTTAAAATAACTCTTTTGTTTTCAACAACTAGTCTTTAATTATTTTAAAAAATTTTTAGGAACTCAAATCCTCAAAAATTTAAGATTAAAAACTAACTTTTTGAGGATTTCAAATAAAATTTATTGAACTTTAACCAAGGACAAATATATCGTTAAAAAAGCAAAAACTCCAATTGGGATTGAAAATACAAAAATTATTAAGTCTTAATTATTTAGTTACAGTACGATAATTATAATAAGATTTAAAGTTTATGATTTATATCTTTCATAGAAGTCTTTTCAATTAACTTTTAAGTAATCTTTGAATTGAGAATCTAACGGATTTGTTGATATTCTTTACTAGAGGACTCTCCGTGACTACCATCTTCTAACAAGACAACAAAATAGACTCCATAATATCTATAGGGAGGGTACCCACTACAAATATTATGGAGCCTCAAAATCGACTCTTTGCCAACTTTAAAGACACAATGTATCAGGATGCTTATAATTTAAAGGTTGCTACACCGAGGATAGAACGATTTAAGTTTCGAAGAATTTGAAGACTTTGTTCAAATTTCTTATAACGAGTCACTCCGTATTCTTCAACAAGAAGGACTGTATCTCTTTCTAAAAGAGATGGTACATCTTGTAAATCTACAAAATGCATTCCTTTCAAAATCTCTTGATTTTGTTTTAATTTATCTAGAATAGCTTTATTTGAGCTAACAATAGTCAATTCTTGTCCAGCATTTTTGTATGATAGAATATCTGCTAGATTAGCAATTGTTGTAATCTCTGTTACAAAATCAATTTGATACTGAGAAAAATCACCTGCTCTATTGATTGTTGGATTAAAGAGATAAACCAATACATTTCCCATCACAACCAAAATCACACAGACAACCCCAATAACTACTAAACGAAGAATTAGATTTTTCACGTTTAATCCAAGCGCAGTCTCACCGTTTGCATTCAATTCTTTAGAGTTGATGGTTTCCAATTTTTCAATTTTCACGTTTGCATAGGTATTTTTAAATTTATCAACCAGTGCATCAATCTTTTTCTCTAACAAGTCATTGGCATCTTTACTTGGTGTCAAAATTTTCACACCAACCCCTGCATCGTCAATCATATAGTAGACGGTCAATTTTTTCCACCAATAGTCACTTGTAGAATTTTTCAAAGTTGTCTCTGTAGTATCCAATTCACTAGCAATTTTCTTCAACTCATTCGGTTCTACATCATTGAAAAGATAAGCTCCATTCAAATTCCCATCAATCAATTTTCCGTAGAAATCACTATAACCACCAATTTGATGATTCAAAATCGTTTTAGCTGAATCTTCCGGAGGTGTAATTTTATAGCTGATATAAGTTGAATAACTTGTTGTGTCTTTGACAGTATTTTTATTCTTAACTGCTTTAATTGTAAATGGTACAGCAATGAGAGCAAATAAAGCGATGAGAGCTAGAATATTTGCTTTTCGTTTTTTGTATAGATTTGCAAACAAATCAGCTACTGAATAATGTTCAAACATGATTTTTTTCTCCTTTGTTTAGTAGATACTGGTTTTCCTTTGTAAGCATTTTCGCTACGAATATAATCACAAGAACAATTCCCCAGAATTGCATTGTAAATAAATTGAAGAAACTTTCTGAAAAGCTACTTCTTGGCATAAAGAATAGATTATTCAAGATGAGTAGGGACAAGGCAAATAGGATTGTTCTTGAGCGATAGGCTACTTGTAGCATGGCTATAAATAACACACCGAGTAAGAGACTAAGTAGAAAAACTCCTATCATACCATAGTCTGTATACAACTCCATGATATAGCTACTTCCAATACCATGTCCTTTCAAGTATTCCTTGTTCAAGACAAGATAAGATAGATTGTGGGCATAACTATTACTATCAATAGCTAATTCCACACTATTAGTTGTATGTTCAAAGGCTTTTCCTCCGAAGATAGCCCCCAAACTTCCCCTTGCAAAATAATCAAGAACAGGCCCAAAAGTAAAATTACGGAAATCTCGGTAAGGGAGGCTACTGTTAAATAGAAAACCTCTAGCCAAAACACCAAAACTGGTTCCTTGTTTATAGATAAAGTCAAGTAAGATATCCCAGAAACCTGTATGGGAAACTTGGACATTATCCCGTACATAATTGAGCACTCCCATCGCTAACATGAGAATAGGAGAACCTACAAAAATCGCTAACTTTTCTTTAAATCCAATCCATTTTCCCTTTTCTGTTTGCTCCCGCATAAAGTAATAAACGAAAGCAAATAAAATACTTAAAATAAAGGGATTGCGTGTCCCGATTGCCAAATGAATAGTATTAGCTGCAATAAAGGAGACAAGCACTGCTGTTGCCTGCAATTTCTTTGGCTTGGTTGCCAAATACATACACATTGCATAGACCGTAAATGTTGATAAGATATAGGTAAAATAAGGCAGTTTACTTTCAAAGTTTGCATAGTAGGCATAGTAGGAAGTCTGCAAGCGATACAGGAGCCGTTCAAATAACCGAATGAAATAGAAAGGATAGGTTAGAAGAAAAACTCCTAGCGATACAAAGCGCAACCGCTTGATGTAAACATCTTTTAGAGAACTTCTTATCTTGGGTACTTGTATTTTCTTTCTAGCTATAAAATAGCGAGCTAGGAGCCCCCCTGTGGTCAATCCCAATATCGAAACCATGACAACTATAAAGGCAAAGCGATAGGCTATGGGATGATAGGTATCCAAAGCACCATCCCTAAAGTAATCAATAGTCGGCCTTGATACCAGAAATACAAAAATAGTTAAAAAGAAAATAAAATGGATTAAGTAATACTTGATATCATTCCAACAAGCAATTAAGCTACTAACCAGTAAGAACAATAAAGTAGAAAGCAAGCTAACATTGTTATTATTAAACAGATACACAATTCCACTTACTAGCGTCAAGGCATAACTGACTATGGTCAAACTAAATAATAATCGTTTTCCATCAATCACTTGCTCACCCCCGTTCTAATGTAATTTTTTAGATTTTTCAATATTTTTCAGTAATAAGAATCGGTATAAGGAAATATTTATGAATAGAGCCAAAGCACTAATTCTTCTCCCCTTACGGAAAATTGGATTCCTAGCAATAGCAAAGGCATGGCCTTTTAAAAAACGATGAATTTGAGAATAGGCTTTAAACTGTTTATACTGATCATCTAGCAACATCTTATCCAGAATAAAGAAGTGGGCATAAGCCAATCTGAAAAAAGCAACCTCTTTCAAATCCGGATAGTTTTTCACAACTTCATTGTAAAACTTTTGGTAGATATCAATATAGGCTAAATCCTTCTCTGCATAGGGTTTAGTCGTAATACTATCTCCTCTATGAAAATAGTAATAATAGGGTTTGGTATTAACAACGTACTTCTTGGCCAACTTGATTAAATCAAAATGATAATAAGCATCTTCATAAATCAATCCCTTTGGAAAGGATAGGGCAGTTGCAATCTCTCTCTTGATTAGCTTATTGCAGATCGTTCCAGGTATTTTTTCACCTATGAGGTATTCCCTCAGAAATGTTTGAGAATCACAGACAAAATAGTCATCCTGATTGGCTGACTGTGGGCTTTCATCATTAGCATAGACATTCATGACACCACAGCTCGAAACATCCGCATCTTCTTGAATTAATTGCTCATATAAGCTCTGAATCATTTCTGGATGGATATAATCATCTGAGTCAATAAAAATCAGATAATCTCCGTGAGCCTGCTTCATTCCATCGTTTCGTGCTTGCGACAAACCTTCGTTCTTTTTATGAAGCACTGACACCCTATCATCTTGTTCAGCGATTGAATCACACAAGCGACCACTTTCATCCGTTGCTCCATCATCAACAAGAATGATTTCCAGATTCTGATAGGTCTGCTTCTGAATGGAAGCTATCGATTTTTCTAGGTACTGCGCCACATTATAGACTGGCACAATCACACTGATTAATGCAGTTTCCATGCTACTCCTCTAATAGTTTTTCTACTTGTTCGATTTGTTTGGCAATTGTGAATTGTTGAATGAATTGGCTAGCCTCATTGATATCGAAGTTTGAGGCAGAGGTCATGTAGTTCGTAATTGCCTGAGCTGCTTCTTGATTGCTCTCAATGATTTGTCCAAATTGTCCTTCTTGGGATAATTCCTCAGCCCCTCCAACATCCGTAGAGACAAAAGGAAGTCCCAGACTCAAGGCTTCCACATACACTCCAGGAAAACCTTCTTGTTTAGACATAGACAAGAGAACTTTCGTCTGAGATAAATACTGATAAGGATTTTTTTGATAACCAAGGAAATGTACATAGTCTTCAAGCTCATACTCTTTGACGCTTTTTTTCAGTTCCTCTTCCATATCCCCAGCCCCGATAAAATAGAGATGATAGTTTTTTCCCTCTTGGTGTAATAATCGTATCACTTCCACCACACGATCAGAACCCTTATTTTCCTCAATCCGTCCGATAGTACAGATACTTTGAGGCGCAATCTCGATATCGATCTTCTCTTGAGATTTTTCTAGAATACTCTTAAAATCATATCCATTGTAGACCGTCTGTAATTTCGAAGCATAATCTGGATAGACTTCCTTGATAGAATGACTGGTCTTTTTTGAAATTCCTACAATGGTATCCGCAGCATCCAACTGGCGTCTATGTGATTCTCTTTTTGAGCTATCCTTAAGAAATTCTTCGATACTTCCATGAATCCAAGAGATTTTCTTGACTTCTTTTCTTTTAGAGAACAAAAGTGGAGGATTCATAATGGTAAAGGAAACTTCAACATCATAGTCATCTTTCACCAGTAAGCGACGTGTCAATCTTGGAAAATAAATTCTCATTCTCCACAAAAGAGCTCGAATCCATCTGGCTTGGCGATAATCCTGAAGGGATTTTAAAATGCGTACATGCTTGGGAACAGATTCGTATCCCTTATCAAAATGTTCCATTTCAAGAATATCAATATCATACTTTTCTGGATCTAGATTTGAAACAATGGTAGATAGAATCTTCTCTGCTCCACCCCCGAGAGAAAAAGACCACATAAAAAATAATATTTTTTTCTTAGCCACCATATTCTCCCTTGTATTCTGTATAAGACTTATCCATATCAGCGATGACAGCATCATGATGTGGTACTTGCTTGTCTGCTGGTGGAGGTGTCATATAATCCCCAAAAGCAGTGCTAAGATAAGCATCATAGCCGACTGGAATAGGCATCTCTGTCTCTTCAAATGGCAAGAAGAGATTATCTTCAAAAGATTCGATTAGGTACTTGTTTCTCATATAGCCAGGACCCGAGCATAATTCCGTGATTCCATCGCTCTCAGCTAGACTGTACTTGGTCATTTCTTTCTCAGCTTTTTTCCAAATGCGATAACGGAGAGATTTTGGAGTCACACCCAGTAAAATACGGCTTCCCCATTTCATAAGTGCACCATGCTTTTCTGGAATAGTTTGGGCACAAAAGAGTGAATAAATCAAGGCCCAGCGAACCTGTTTCTTTCTCTCAGATGGATTTTTCGGATAATAATCCAAAGGCAAGACATCCAAGGCCAGACCATGTGGTAAATTCAAATCCTGCTGATAAGGCTTAATACAGGTAGTTTCCTTGTCACGAATGGTAATAAAAAGATTGCGGTCGACAAAATCCTTGTTAC
>ERZ772956.2077-NODE-2077-length-13093-cov-4.224881_pt1 | contig 13093 bp, 13 predicted proteins | sample MGYA00580683_ERZ772956 | MGnify/ENA primary metagenome ERZ772956 (study PRJEB29015, sample SAMEA2738077) | human oral metagenome | biome: human oral; feature: human-associated habitat; material: saliva | place: China | collected 2212 ... | reverse complement strand
CCACCATCGTGTCTACGTGGTAGAGTACGTAACAATCCAGTTCAATCGAACTGAAACATCCGCTTTGGATTTCGAAGACGAATAGCCACAGCGTGAACGTCGACTACGTAGGGAGCTCCCAGTGAAGCGAGATCTTGCCGATAAATTGACGTCTATGGTTAAAGTTCAGTGGATGCGATGGAAACATCGACGAGTAGGCAACTTTGACGTGTTTATTTCCTACAGCCACGACCCATCTAGAACGCTCGCGTTTACGTTGCACGACAACTTAGAAAAACTCAGCCGAAAATGGTACAGTTTCCGGGCGTTAAACGTATTCTTAGATCGAAGCTCTCTTGGACCGACGATGAGGTTGGAAAAAGAACTTGAGAGTATTGTGAAGCGGTCCGAATGGCTTGTGTATATTTGCTCTGAGAACGCCGCAAAATCAGATCCGGTCATTAAAGAACTTAATTGGTACATTGAACGGAATGGCGTTGAGAAACTCATACTCATAGTGGATGATGGTGTCATCTGTTGGGATCGAGAAACGGAGAGTTTTTCCAAAACAACGACAAATATTCCGAGAGAGATCCTAAATAAGATTAATGATGAGCCTCTATGGATAGATCTGAGAGGGCGGAGCGAGTCGCAGGAATCCTTAGAAAATCATCCAGAATTTCTCGACGCGGTTCTTAGTATATCGTCGCGGGTTCAGAATACTTCGAAAGAAGCTCTTTTAGATCGCGAGAACAAGCGTCAGAATCGCCTTGTGAGATTTCGGCGGCTGTCTTTCTCAATACTCGCCATCCTTCTCACGATCTCGGTGGCAATTTCCTGGTTTGCGGTATCTGCACGGAATGAAGCCTTGTCGAACTTAAATGTCGCGACTGCAAGAGCATTCGCTTCTCGAGCTAATGAGTTGTCTGATAGTGATGTGGCCGATTCTCAATTATATGCCGCGCAAGCGTGGGATCTTCATCAAGATGAAGTCACTCGGGCAGCGCTGTTCAAATCCGTTGTAGAGTCCCGCAATCTGGCGGGTAATCGAATTACGTCAAGTAGCGTTACGTCGCTGGCCGCAAATTCTGATGCAACACTGATATTCGTTGGACATGAAGACGGAACGATGGAACGATGGGAAACTGAAACGAACGCACTGACGAAGATTGGAAAACTAAGCTTTCCAATAAAAAGAATTTCCGTGAATCGTTCCGGAGACGTTGTTGTAGCAACGGGATGGCGTGACGTTTACCCTGGATACTATGAAGCCGAAGTAAAGCTATGGAAATCAGGAAAGGAAGAATGCGTCAGCAAGTTAGATCGCTATGGTGGTGCCTCCGTGTCTCCATCCGGAAAAACAGTTGCGCTACCGCCTCAGGATTCTGGAGTTATGAAAGTACTGCATATCGAATCGCGAGATTGTGGATGGTCGGACGTTGACTTGCATAGTCACTTCTCCACTAACGAGAACGATGCGATTGCACTACCTGATGATGAATCGGTGGTTATCCAAAGCTATACATCGATATATACGTACTCTCTTGCCGACCAGCAGGCAGCTTATCGAACGCGCAATTATATTAGTGGCCCAGACGATCAGTCTCCTGTTCTTTCGCCAAATGGCGGTTATAGCTTCGGCGAAAAGGGGGTCGTATCGTCGCAACAGAATACTCCCGACAATACCGAGCCGGCTGTATCCTATGCGGAACTTGATTGGGACAAACGTTACTACGTAAGATCTCCATTGCCAGCGCTCTCAGATGATGGATCAACGGCTGCCGTCATTAACGCAGATGGACTTACTGTGTATGATGTCGAAGATGGCCGATCTAATCAATGGGATTCCACTTCCCTCCCTGTCGGCAATGAACTTTCTGCTTTGGCTGTGCCGACCAAGCATGTGATTGTCACTGCGATCGGTTCAAACGTATCATACTGGAGGATGGACAACCCGTCCAAAGTAATTCGGGAGTATGAATCGACGGCAGGCCCCATGTGTGATGACTGTGCGGTTTCCCGAATTGCCCCATCTCAGTCGGGAAAGTATTTGGCCCAGTATTGGAACACCTCTAAAGGTGGTCACATTTTTGTCCTTAATTTTAACGATGGTTCGGAGAGTATAGTTGAAGAAGCCGATTTTCTTGCATGGCGAACCGATGAAGACTTTTTTGTTATAAACAGCGGGAAGATTTGCCTTTATCGGGCGGTAGGTGGTGCTTCTGATAGTTGTTGGGTCATACCATCTTGGACTGAAAATGACTCCGGTCTCGGGCATCTTATGTCCAATCCTGGACACATTAAAGGGGTATGGGATGGAAGTTCCTTAAAATTTTCAAATGGTTCAGACATTTGGAGTTTTGACTATAGCAAACATGAGTTTAGTCAGACTGCATCTGAAGGTCGCGTAGTTGAAATGACTGATCGCGGAATTGTGGTTTCGGAAGATAGTGACAACGGTTACAGATCTGGCAGGTTTAAAGTTATTTATAACGATGGAAAAGTGGAGAACTATGATCATTATGTTTGGCTGGCTAACGATGGTTCCACTTTCAGTACGTCAGGGAATAAAACTGTTGTTGCTAGTACGAGACATGGAACAATTGAGCAACGTTCGTACCTGGAAGGATCCTCTGCTGTAAACATTTCTAACAACGGCGAGTATCTTGCTTATGTTGATTCCTTGAATACTGTTTCAGTATACTCTTTGGCTGCAGGGATGAAGGTCGGAACAATTAAATTGACAGGGAGACCCTATTCTGCTGCTGCAGTTCAGTTTAACTCCTCAGGTTCGTCATTGTATGCTAACTACTTCGATAGTTTAAGAGGTCGAGAAATGACTGTGAAAGTTGATCTTGAGCCCCATAACTGGTATCGCAGCAATTGTGGAATTGTGCGCAGGACAGTTTCGCTGACAGAGTGGCGTCGAGTTACGGAAATGAGTGAACCGAGTCGTGGATTTGCCTGCTCGGGTTACGTTCATTGAGGTTATCTCACCGGGGGTGGTGGTGCTGGCGGCCTGAGCGGTGGGATGGTGGGGATGTGCTGATAGGGCCGGGTGGGGTGTGTCGGAGCGAGGTGCACGCGGAGCCGTGCGTCAGAGTTGTTTTCGACCAAGAAAACCTGCTCGCCAGAAAGGCCCCGCGCGGGTGTCCTATCGTGCCACTCTCGACGTACCCATCGCTGCTGTGCGTACCGTCAGCGGCTGGCTGACCGCCCGCCGCCGCGCCCACGACACCCGCCCGCATCAGCGGGCCGCCACCATCTGGGTCCAGGCCGTTGTGGTGCTGCGGTGGCTCAAGGACGGCACTGATGTGCGGGCCCTGGCCCGCGACTCCGGTGTCTGGCAGGCCACCGTCTACCGGTACCTGCATGAGGCCCTGGAAGGTCATCGCCCAACGGTCTCCCGATATCGCTGACGTCCTGAACAGGCTCCGGCGCAGAGGCGAGCCGTTCGTCTGCCTGGACGGCACCCTGGTGCGCACTGACTGGGTCGCAGCCCGTACCCAGGTCGGCAACCACCTGTGGTACTCGGGTAAGCACAAGGCCTTCGGCGGCAACGTGCAGGTCCTGACCGATCACACTGGCTTCCCGGTGTGGACCGCGCCCGTGGAGCCCGGCTCGACCCGTTTTCGTCACCGCCGCCCGTACCCATGCCCTGCCGGTGCTGTACCGGGCGGCGTCGCTGGGGCTGCCCACACCGGCGGACAAGGGGTACACCGGGGCCGGCATCGGCATCAAGGTCCCGGTCAAGAACCCCTGCCCAGATCCCGACACCCGGTGGCACGGGCGAGCTGATCACCTCCATGCGAGCCCCGGCCGAGAGAGCCAACGCACTGATCAAGCACTTCAAGGCCCTACGACACGTCACCCTCAGCCCCACAACCATCACCACCATCACCGCCGCAGCCCTGGTCATCCTCACACTCCACAAAGGCCTCTGGTGAGAAAACCTCACTGTCCGAAATACACCCAGCAGTCCAGATCCTACCGCCGCTTTAGTGCCCCACAACAACCATCCCACCCCCCACCATTCCGACGAAATGCCCCACTCTGAAACACAAACTAACCCAAACTGTGCAACTCAGGTTCAAGAACGCTGGGGAATCGAGAATTGACTCCTCTGGATCCGTCACGTGGTATTCGCCGAGGACCGCCACCAGTTGTGCACTCGCAACGGCCCGCAGGTCATGGTCGCACTACGTGGCCTGCCCATCAGCCTCATCCGACTCTTCTGCGGCGCTGGCATCTCCATCGCTTCAACTACCAGATACATGTCAAAACGTTCCAAACGACCTATCAAAGCACTCACCCGACCAACCGTCTATGCCGAATTTGCTGATCTTGGCTCATCACCTGCCTAACCAATCTCTCCGATCAATACAATTAGCAAACTAGAACACAAAATAGACAGACTAACGGCAGTCATTAGCAAGCCCTTTCACCAGAAGCGTTGCCAGTTCAGTGGGACGATATGACGAGGTGAATGTCACGAGGTCATCGCAGCTCAAATGATTGTTGTCTACATCATATAAAGCATGGATTTCTTGTAGCGCCTCAACGCATGCAGGATTCTTTAGCAGTGGCGCCAAAGCAACCTTACCATGTTCAGCACCCGGAATATCCAAGTATGCTGCGATAGCCGAGGCCGCCCCGCCGTACCCTGCCGAAATATATACATGCTTGTGAGCGCGTAACGACAATAAAGTTTCTTCGACAATTCCCGGAATACTCCCACTGTAACCTTCGTCTGGTCTACTGACCTCATTTTTCGGGTGGATCTTCCCTCCTAATGCTAAACGAACCGTAGACTTATCTACGAGCGCCTTCCTGAAGCCCGTAAACAATTCGCTGCTACTTGCCAACGCCGTGTAGTCGTGTTCTGGCGAAGGGACGCAGTTAGGCGAGTATATATTCGAGTTCCAATCAACAATTCGAATCTGTCCTGCGTCTCCAAACTTCTCGTGGGCTTCACGTAAATCCCATAAAAGAACACTCCGCATATTCCAGCGTTCATAGATCTTGTGTAGCGGAACCCAGAGATAAAAATATCTACGGGTTGAGCAAGTTCTATTGTCTCCTACGGTGGCGGATGGGTTCCTAAAGTAACTAGAGACAGCATCCATCATGGAATTTGAAAGGTCAGGTGAATGTGTTCCAATCATTCCTCCGTAAAGTGAAGCGCCTCCACACACAGAGACGAGCTGAGAAATCTCCGCTACTACGCGTTCGAGATGAAAATCATGAAGACCCAAATTAGCAAGGTTATTACTTCGTGCCATCGATAACCCGACGATAGTATCGGGTGAAAGTAGTTCATTCTGCTCTACATCAGAAGTTTGAATGGATCGCTCGGAAGAATTCTCGCCACGGATGATAACTGTCCTAGGAGTACGAATATGTAGTGACTCATCACTAATCCCCGCTATAGCACACGCTTGTCTAATGGCTTCACGCTCAGGTTCCTGAACTATAGGATCGGGATGAATGATCCAAAACGAATCACGATTCAGTTGACCCGATCTAACTAGGTTCATTATATTCGTATTCAATGTGACCAACTCGGGTGTGGTGGCCGAATACCAATCGAACGAGCGTTTTGCCAGATTTGACATGGATTCGTGCCAAAGCACGAACTTAAGAACCTCGTCGATTAACCGATTAATTGCTAGAACTATCGAAACCTCTGACTGATTACGTTGATATTGAATCGTAGGAATGTTGTCAAGGAGAAAGGACCCTCTATACTCTCTTTGCGTAAGAGCCGAAAGTGCAACGATAGGAACTTCGTTTTGCTTGGCAAGCAGAACTTCGTGCTGGGTGTTGGGACTAGCGGCGTAATTGTCTGTTTTTATAACTAAAAGAGCAGAAACGTAATGCGAATTTGAAATAACTGCGTGGTCTATAGATGACTTCCAATTATGCAAAGGTTTCAAATCTGAGATGTCTAGGAACTTAGCGATTCCAATTTTCTGTAGTATCTCAGAAGCCTCTTTATGTAAGGATATGTTTCCGGAAACGTCAGATATGGTAGTGTTGTCCTTTCGAGCGTAGCTGATAAAAATACGAAGCGACGGTCTAACTGAATCGAAAGACAACGCCTTTTCAATAATAGTCTGATTAAGTTCGCGTTCCAGGCACCCAACTGACAATTTATTGATTTCGTTCTTTCTAATGCGACCAATTTCGGTGGATAAGTGATCTGAGTATGGATTCAAATGTTGATAGTCTTGCAGGTTACCTAGCGTATCTGAGGTAAAAAAAGACAAATCTATCCCAGCTAAAGGGAGAGGGATAACCGCGAATGAAAGATCTCCCGTTGCCGCCCCAAGAGTGTCAGTAAGGTACTTTCTCCAATTTTCGTCATCAATATAGGCGTCACGCAGAGCAGGTCCGATTACTGGGATTACTACCGTAAACTTAGAAGCGTTGAATTTAATATCCAATGGAGGTTGATTAGGGTCATCGTTATATGAGGCTGATCGGGAGTACACATCGATTACTCCACTGGCTAATCCAGAGAATGAGTCTGAGCGATAATGCTTCAATAACCTTTTAAAGATATGTTCCCCAACGCTATCTAGAGGGTGCCATAACACAAATATGTCAAGAACTGAAGGGGGAGGTGAAAACATGACGTTCCTTGCGGTTAGTGTTGCCAGAAATGGAAGAGTGACGCGTCTACTGTGTCGACGAACATCAGAATACACAATCGCCAAATGTGATTCAATCATAGAGGCTTATTCACAGCGTCCGTCGAAGGTGCTATGACCTGCGCAGACACCAGCGTCGACTAGCCCTGTGAACAAGCCTCATTATTACGATTCACTAAACCTTTTATGACAAGGCCGGCAAGTTCCGAGGCTCTTTGGGTCGTAGCGAGTTTTTCTACGTCATCGTTGTCGAGATATAGACTGGTCTTACTGTAGAGTTCTTTTATCTTAAAGATTGAATCGCGGCACATACTGTTACTCATGATCTCTTCCAATGTATGTTGCGATATGGGGAGTTTGTCGGCCAATCTAATTTCGTGCGCTAGAACTGCCGCTGCTCCGCCGAAACCTCCTGCAATGTATACGGGCTGCTGATTATTAAGTGCTTCCAGTGTTTCTTCGATAATGCCCGGAATGCTTCCTAAGTAACCGTTAGGGTGGTCTTCAGATTTGGGTACTGTTTTTCCTCCGATGACGAGGCGGGCTTGAGTGAATGTATGTAAAGAGTTTCGTATACGAGACAGGGCATTAGATGTGCGAACAGCTGATGATGTATCCCAAACTTGTGCGTCTTCAAGAACTACTTCTTTTCCTTGTTCGTTTATTGTGCAAATGTGGCCCGTGGACGCAAAGTCTTTCTTCAGGCAAATGAGTCTGTGCAGCGACTCCTCTGAGGTTATGCTTGTACACGGTACAGTGAGATTGAACATGGTTCCAGGGTGTATGGGCGTTAGCCCGTAGCGCTCTTGTCCGTAAAGTCTATGCTGATCTAGTTTGGCGTCCTCTATGTACTTTTTTATGACTTGAAGGACCGAATCAGTAAGATCCGGAGTATGGGTTCCTACAGATCCTGCATATGAAATACAGCCACCCGAAATTAACGTTAGTTGTGCAACTTCTGCAACAACTGATTCCAAATGTCGATCAGTGAGGCCTATTTCATTAAGATCTTCACCAGCGGATGTAGAGATGGACAAAGTAAAGTTGGACAGCGGCCGATTCAACGATAGATTAGGCGTTTTTAGTTTAGGTTCGCCAGAGCCGAAGGTTCCCCCTGCTGCGAAGAATAGCCGAGGAGTTAGTAAATGAACGCTGCTTTCGTTGTATCCAGCTAGAGTGCACAATTCTACCATTGTCTCATGCTCTGGAGGAAGTAGGGGAGGGTCGGGGTGCAGTATCCACAGGTGGTTGTCGTCAGGGTACTTTTCTCGATGCTCTGCGAGGAAGTTGGTTAGCATTAATGGTTCTGGGGGGTGAGGAGACACGGCATCGAATCCGCGGTTGTTGCTATTGCCATTCCCGGCATCGTGAGGTTGTTGCTCGAACTCTAGATATACTTCCTGATTTTTCCATAATGCGTATTTTAGTGTTTCGTCAACAAGTCGATTTAGAGCTTTTATGATCGAGAATCCTTCTGATATTTCTGAGTGGTGTTGGTAGGCGACGGTGGGCACATGATCCAGAAGGAACGATCCCCTTGATTCTCCTGTTTCTAAGGCGCTCAAACAGACAATTGGCATTCCTGCTTTCTTAGCTTCCAAAACTTCCCACTGTGTCCATTCTCGGATGCTGTAGTGGTCAGTCCTAACCATCAGAAGCGCACTTGATTTTGCCTGCTGTCGGATGCTTTTGTTCCATTCTTGACCAGGTTGAAGATCATGTATATCGACAAAACTGGATAGTTGTGCTTTCTTAACCCAAGAAGCGATTTTGGAAACGACGCCGTATGTGTTTATGGTGCGTTGATCGGACTCAGGTATGTCATGGCGGGCATGGCTTACGAATATCTTTAATCTATCATTTAAAGGTGCTTTGCGGAGTAGCTTCTGCACAATGGCTTTGCTAACATCCCTAGATAATTTGTCATAGTCGGCAGGCGAGTAATATGATTCTGGTTGCGATACGGATACAATGTCACTGTCTGACGTTCCTTGGATGTTTGCTAGTTCATTGATAAGTGGAGCGTTTGAATAATCGACTGCTTGTCTTGGAAGTATTGGCAAGATCAGTGTTCTTGCGTGTTCCATTTTACTGTATTTGAGGATTTGTTTTAGATAGGTTGCCCAAGGTGAATTGGTGTTGGTGGAAGTCCTAATTAGATTCTCTTCGACGTAGATCAAAATCACGGCGAATCGAGCCGGAGATCCTGCGAATGAATTGTTGGTGCCGATTGTTCCTTCGGGGGTTGGTATGGGTAAAGGATGCTCGTACGTTGGGGGAGCAGACACTGAACGTGAGTATACTTCGATCGCGCCACCTGCGAGGCCGGAGAACGCATCGGAATGGTAATGGTCAAACAACTTCTCGCATATCTGTTTCCCGGTTTTGTCGTTCGGGTGGGTGGGTTCTGGTGGTGGATGCACCACTCGTGGAGGGGTGTTTTGTGTCTGGGACTTGGTTTGGTCAGGATGTGCGTCGTGATGCGGTGGCGCGGGTGGTGGCTGGTGAGTCGGCTTCGGCGGTGGCTCGGGGTCTGGGGTGCTGTCGTGGGTCGGTGAGCCTGTGGTGCCAGGCGGCGGGGGTGGAGCTGGTAGGCGGACGACGGGGTGGGACGGTCCAGTCCGACCAGGCCAGACGCGCCAAGGTCGTCCAGGCTGTCCTGGCCGGAGCGTCCCTGACCCGGGCGGCAGCCGCGGCCGGGGTGAGCCGGGACAGTGCCAGGCGGTACTGGCACGATCAGGCCGTGGAGGACGCAGCAACAGCATCAAGACGCTCATCAAGACGCTCAACGGGGCGGCGGGGGCGTGAGGGTTGGTCGGCGTCGGCCTGCGCCGGGCGGGTCGGGCGCGGGCAGCGCGTCAGCGACGCCGAACGGGTCCTGATCGCTCAGGGCCGGGCCCGTGGGGAGTCGGCCGCCGCCATCGCCCGCATTCTGGGGCGGTGCCGTCAGACCGTCTGGCGGGAGATCGCCCGCAACACCGGCTCTGACGGGGTCTACCGGGCCCCACGGGCCTCGGCGGCGGCTCAGGAGCGCCTGGCCCGCCCCAAGACCAGGAGGCTCGACGCCGATCCCGCCCTGCGTGCCGAGGTGGTGGCCCTGCTCGAGGACGGGGCCAGCCCCCGCCAGATCAGCACGCGCCTGCGCTGGGCCCACCCCGACAATGAGTCCATGCGCATATCCCATGAGCAGATCTACCAGGCTCTCTACGTCCAGGGCGCCGGGAGCCTACGCCAGCAGCTGCGGGTGGACAAGGCCCTGCGCTCGGGTCGCACCCGGCGCCTGCCCCGCTCACCGCTGGCCGGCCTGCCCCGCAGATCCAGGCGTCCCTGGATCGAGGGGGCCCAGATCAGTGTGCGCCCGCCCCAGGCCGCTGACCGGGCCGTGCCGGGTCACTGGGAGGGCGACCTGGTCATCGGCGCCGGCGGGCGCAGCGCCCTGATCACCCTGGTGGAGCGCACCAGCCGCTTCGTGCTCATACACCGCCTGGGCGGGGCCCACGATTCCCAGACCGTCACCACCGCCTTGCAGACCATGGTCGCTGACCTGCCCCGGGCCGTAAGGGGCTCGATCACCTGGGACCAGGGAAGCGAGATGGCCCGGCACGCCGACTTCACCGCCGCCACCGACATCCCGGTCTACTTCGCCGACCCCCACAGCCCCTGGCAGCGCCCCACCAACGAGAACACCAACCGCCTGATCCGCGACTACCTCCCCAAGGGCACCAGCTTCACCGATGTCACCGACACCCAGGTCCAAGCCATCCAGGACCGTCTCAACCGCCGTCCCCGCCTGGTCTTGAACGGACAGACCCCAACTGAGAAACTCAACGACATCATCAACGGTGCAAACACCACTGGGGTGCGTGGTGTTTCTCGGACTGGGGGAGTTTTTCTTCCCTTGAGTCGATAGAATAGATCCCATGCCAGCACCAGCACAGAGTCCTCGGGACCGACGTCGAGCGCCGGCTAACGGCCGACAACGGTGATGATATCTGGGCGGACTCAGTTACTACCACGGACGGCACAATCACTAAGGCTTGGGATGCCAAGCACACAGGAGGCGGAGACAAGGCCCTCTATCACGGGAAGCGTCCCGAGTTCCTCATGGATGACTTCGATGACGAGATGAGGGTGTATGGTGAGGTGATAAGGTCGTCGGGCAATCCTGTTTCTAGTCTGACCCTGGTTACCAACACCCCGGAGTCTGTAGAGTTTCTTGGTCAGCGCGCCCGAGAGATTCTCGGCCCCGACGTCGAACTGCACATCCAACTGAAACCATAAACCTAGAAGGAGGAGTTAAAATGGGTGTCAGTTATCTTTGTACCACTCTCAACTCAGGGCGCGTTATCGCCGATACTGACACATTCCTCAGCGAGGGAAAGCGGCGCTGGCCAGACTGCAAAACAAGGTCCGTAGGGTCCGTCGATCGCGAGACCGACGTAGAAATTCTGCTTGACCCGGATGGGGCGTCGACGATTATCAGTCACTTCAGCGACGGTCAGCTCATATCTGTTGACGGGGCTGATTTTGAGGAGGCGGCCGACATTGCCGTTTGGGTGCGGTCCCTTAACCCGGACCCCAGCCTGGTGCTGTGGTTTACCACCGACAACTTTGATGGTCATACCGTTCTGACTCCCAACATCACGTCCCAGCAGGTCATTGACCAGTGGGTGGATCATCGTGAGCACGACCCCTATGCGGAGTACCCCGAGTACCTCTCCTGACAACTCCACCAACACCGGTTCATACATGGCACCGTCCCGCTCCGGCAGACAGCAGAAACGACCCACTCACCACTGCTGATCGACTACCACGACCAGGCGTCTCCCTACTGCAGAGACCGGCCCACCGCAGTCGCGCACCAGCGTCCTCGTTCTCCAGCAGTCAACGACGCCAAGGGAGCCAAGCACGCCGACGACGCAGCCGACGCCGCTAAGGGGGCTGACGGCGCCGTCCCACCCAGCAAGGGCGGCGGCGATGGAGGAGGAACCCCACCAGGTAAGGGCGACAAAGATGGTGGCGAGGCGGTGACAATCGCGCCAAGAAGTCCCAGGAAGCCTTCGACAGGGCGAAGGAGGCAAAGGAGGGTCTACCCGATAAACGAAAGTTTGACAACAAGACCGTCTCGTCTGACCATGTAAAGACTCTCAGTGGATGGGGCGCCGACCGTCCACCTGGCTTTCAGGAGCCCAATGTTGAGGATGTACTAGCTAAACAAAGAGAGATCGGACACGACGTGAAGAAATCGGGAGCAAACGACCACGGCGTCGACGGCCGATACTACGCATCACACGCAGAGAGGCAGTTGTCTTTGACTGCTAAAGAGCCGCAAATCGGAGTCTCGAAAGCGATGTGTCCTGACTGTCAGGGGTATTTTGCTAAGTTAGCGCAACATGAGGGTCGAGACTGGCGACTCACCGACCCTGACGGAACATGGATCTTCCGTGCCGACGGCACTGTGGTTAACCCTGCGACTTCTTGAGCAAGGATGAACTTTTAAGAGGAGGGAAACTAAGATGATTAATATGGATACCGTGAATCGGGAGATCGTGGCGGCTCATGCTGAACTTGAGTTGAAAGATAATGTCAAAGGAATTCTTTCTCTAGGGACTCGCACTCGCATCTGGAAGGCAATGCTGGACCCAGAGAGCGCCGACAGGTCATACCAGCATCGAATCGAATTGAAAATTCTGTGCGTACGGCAAGTTCAGCACTACTGGAGTCAGGCCTTTCCTGACGACGAAAGGGTCGAAGAAATGCTTTCTTTGGCTCAAAGATTGGTCGAGCGTCAACTTGACGTGGAAGAAGCCGAGCGTCGTAGCGATCGTTTTCTCATGGATGTGTATGATAAGGTTGAGGACTACAACTCCATAACGCAGCCAGCCGTATTTGTCGCTGACGGCGCCGTCCATGCGGTCAGTTCTGCAACGCACCGCAACCCTGAATACGACGTATCTGATGATACTTTAGACGACGATGAGCTCCTGCCAGACTCACTTGAGACAAGTTATACGTGCGCTAGTGCAGCCGCTGGGGCTTTGAACTGGCAGCCCATCGAGGACACCGACGTGTCCGCACGCCGTGCGTTCTGGTTGTGGTACCTCGATGAGGCGATCCCGGCTGTCCTTGCCGGCTGACCCTGCCCCGGAGACACTCGCACAACCCGACCGGCGAGCAAGCACCTCACTGACAGCCCCACCGACGGTGGGGGCCGAGCCCTTCCGACTCGACCCCCACCGTTTTGCACTCACCAGAACAGCACCTCCCGTTGCCTATACCAACTCTTCACAGTGGGTAAATGTCTCGCTGTTCCTCACGTCGCGAACGACGTCGTTCTTGGTGAGCTTCACTCCTGGGGGAACAGGATGACCGTTGTCCAGTAGGATCCAAACCGACGGCGCCTCTCATCGGGAAGGGGAGACTGAAGACCATGAATGACACCGCTGGCGCGCCCAGTGAGG
>ERZ772956.2075-NODE-2075-length-13095-cov-2.911733_pt1 | contig 13095 bp, 8 predicted proteins | sample MGYA00580683_ERZ772956 | MGnify/ENA primary metagenome ERZ772956 (study PRJEB29015, sample SAMEA2738077) | human oral metagenome | biome: human oral; feature: human-associated habitat; material: saliva | place: China | collected 2212 ... | reverse complement strand
GGTTTGCTTTTGCTTTGCGAGAATTTCTTGGTATACGTTTGTGCGATAAGTGGCGTGTTTTAAATAATGATTGAGTGGTTGTACTTCGCTTATGTTGAAAAACGGAAAGAATTGACCATCTGTCACTCTTTTGTGCTTGCGCCACGCTTTCAAGAAAATCTCGTCTGTCTTTTCATGCTTTTTGAGAAACTTGTTTTGTAGAATTACGGATTGTTCATCATTGGGTGCGTGGCGAGCAATCATTCGCAACGCGGAAAGAATACCAGTGTCATCACTGCGTACATATTGCATGACTTTGTGTAACGGCAATCTGCTATTTGCCAATTTGGATTCCATTTCTGTTAATTGCTTATCCAATAGTGCATAAATATCGTTGATGTAAATCTGTGCGGATTTCTTAGCAAAATCCGCTAAATCAACAATCTGTTCTTTTAAATCGGATATGTCCTTTGACACATCAGGTGGCATGAAATCAAGATATGCTTGCGGCTTAGATAACTTTTCCGGATTAGTTGGCATGACCATTGCAATCCAAAGAAATTCAATACGCTCATTAATAGTCTGCAAGTCAAAATAGTTCTGTTTATTTAAAAAGTAGTCCTTATTGGCATTCACAAATCTTGCGAGAAAACCGCGAGATATTGTTAGTGATTCTCCGGCTTGACTTGTTTTTAACAGTAATGGGTGTTCATTAATTTCATGGCTGTATGGGTCTGCAACAATGGAAAGCCTTTTGACATCACCAAGTGCTTCACGCAATGAAATTAGTTTTTCCTTTAACAGTTCAGTACGGATGTCAAATAGGAATGTGCTGGCGAAAATCGGTGCTTTGGCATTAGGAAATACATTGCGAAAGTGTTTGAGTACATCATGTGCAAATTCTAAAGTGAATAACTCACCAGCAAAGATAGATGGCGTGTTTCTCCATTGTTCCACCAGTAATAGATACTTTTCAGAATTGACTGGCATATCATTCATTGCTTGTATGAGAAACTTTTGAAATTGCGCCCTTGAAAACATGGTGACAATGGTGACAAATTGGTTTGCATTTGCACCAAGAATGCAAGCAATTTGTTCTCTTGCTTGCTTCTCCCTTTTGTCTCTGTTTGATTTTTCCGCTATGTTTTCCCATACAAACATACAATTTTCCTTGTTTTTAGACCTTCAATTTACCATGTTTTTGTCGTGCGCTTGGTTCTGTTACACGCTTTACATTTTGTTTGATAAAATCGGAGTAAATTAAGCGGTCGTGTAATTTCTGTACTGCCTGTGAATTGTAGTAACCGTCCTGCTCCAATTTGTTGACAAAGCATACCAATTTTCCCGTATCAATATCTGCAAAAATGGATTCGTCTATCCAGTCAATAATTTCTGGAAAGTAGGTCATCAACATGAAATGTGATGTGGAATATTTTTGTTTACTCAAACTGAATGACGGTTGCTTTGTTGTATCTATATACGAAATACGGGTTGCGTCATTCTCTATCATCTTTTCCATGCTGATACCGTTCCAGCCATTGAATGACAACAAATCATGTGGTACATCTTTTAGCACCATTTTGAGTCGTTCAATGACACCCAATTGTTGATACAAAGATTCAAAATCTGCAATCTTAAATGGGAGCACATCGGAAATATCAATAAGGATGGGTTTACCATACTGTTTTACAAAATCAGCAATACTATGATTTTTATATGCGGGTGAACGTTCACTTTCAACTATTTCATTTTTGATAATTGCAGATAACCAGTGTTTCATGGTTGTCTCTGGAATGTCGGAAGTGTTCTTCAACATGGATATGGCATTAATGTTAAACAAATAATATGGAGCTTTGTTTTTGCCGTCCAGATAAGAATCCAGTTTGGCATACAAACCCTGTTCGTCTTGAGTTTGTTTTTGGACATGTGGTGTTTTTATATTTCCCTGATGCAGATAGTCATTCAAGTATTGATACTTAATGGTCGAGGTGGCAAAATAATGTGAGTAATCCCGTTCGTCGTTAAAAACCCCGACCATTTGACCGGCAATTACGGCATCAAGTTCGCCATATTTGGTCAATATCCGATTTGTTTGTTCTATTGTATTTGGTGTGTTTGGCAGTTTTTGAATAATGCACAGCAGAGCTATCATAGCTTGATAATGATTAACCCGTGTTGTATCGTTTAGAATATCGTTGTATAACTTTTGCACAGGAAGTCTTGCCAAAGTCGGTTCTACCAACTGTTCCATTGTATAACCGAGCATATCAAATAATTCGTTCTCATAAAGCAAACGAGATTGTTTAGCTAAATTGGCTATTATTTGCACAGCATCAATGTGTTCCAACCATTCTGTTTTGTGCTGGGTATCCCACCAAGTCAAAGACTCAATGGTTTTCTTGTTTTGCAAAAGCTCCTCGGCATGAATTTGAGTAAAGCATGCCAATTTAAGGAAAGCTACTTTATCCTGTTTAGACAGTTTTTCGTAGTTTTCCTTATTGTGAAAGTAATGCTCTAATTCTGCTAATACTCCATCAGAAGCCAATTGTGTTAAATCAAATCTGTTTTGTTTGTCAAACACATCTTTGAAATCAAGTTCGCCGCTAACCAATAATGGTATTTTTTGGGCTAATGAAGCCCCTTTCATATTATGAGTACCCAATTCTTGTTCTTTCATGTTTTTCATACCTTTAACCGATTTGGTGTTTTCTTGGCGTTCTTGACGACACCAGTGTCGTCGACATTGCTCAACCCGATGTTTTCCCTGTTATTTTTTAAAAAATCGACATACATTACATGGTCTTGTATTTTTCCGACATTTTCCGATGAGACGAAACCCTTGTCGAATAACATGTTAGTCACTCTTATTAAATTTTGGCTGTTTGTACCAATAAAATCATTATCAATATACTCAACCAAACCGCACTGGAGCATAGACAACAAACCAACATTATGTTTGAGAGGTCGATTCCCAAGCGATATGAGACCATTTATCTCATTTGAAGACACAATTTCAAGTGTCTCATTAATGTCAAAATTCGTAATACATAATTGCTGTGGTAATACATCTTGCAATACCATCCCCAAGTTATACATATCATCTTTATTGACAAAGGAAAACAATTCTTTCGCATCAAGTTTTAACGATTTCCCATACCGATTAACAAATGGAGCAATACTTTTTTGTCGGTTTAAATAAATGTCAACAGAACAATTTTTAAGCTCGTTATTCAAAATGGTTGTAACCCACTGCTCGATTTTTTGATGTTGCTCGCCCTGCTCATCAAGATGTGTTATGGATAACAAACAATTCAAATCACCAATTTTAGCATTTGGATAACCGACACTGCGTTGATTCAAGTTTTTGAACGTTTCTTCTTTTTCAAACTCAATGACTTTTCTGCCAATATCGCCAACAACGATGGCATGTAGCAAAAAGTGATTCATGGTGAATTGGTTGACATAAGAGTTGTTCTCTGAACGTGAATAAATGGCATTACGCCCATTCATTTCGCTCAAGTCGTCATACTTTTGTGCCAACATGTTTTCCATCTCAACAATTTCAGGTGTACATGGCAAACTGGATGCAATTTCAAGTAAGCAAAGCAAAGATAACTTGAGTTGCTCTGATTTTTGAGCCAGCTCGTATCTCTGCTCTCTTATTTTGTCCTGCTCTGTAGTATATTGGGTTTGTGAGTGGTGAGGTTGCGAATTGCATCTCTCCATAAGTAACGCAAAATCTTGATTTGTTTGCTTGTAATTCATTGCAATTTTATCAATCTCATCAAACAACTCGTTCATATAAAGAGATTGACTGGTCTTAGCAAACTCTGCCAAAACTTTCAATTCACTTGGAATTGAAAGTCTGTTTAATATCTGTTGTTGTGACCTACACCATGTAGCCTGCTCGTAAATTTTTTGTGCTGTTTTAACACGTGCACCTATATTGAGCACATCAAAAAAAGCAAGGTTTGCCAAAAACAGGAATTGCCAACGTTCATCCTCTTTCAGTTTTTGGTAGTTATCCTTGTTATGAAAATAGGTCTTCAAATTGTTAATTACGTCATTTGAAGACAATACTGACAATTTCAAACGGTTGACTTTTAAAAAATGGTTCTTATTGGAAACACTGTTCATATAAGAAATCTCGTACTTGTAAGCCCCGTCATTAACATATAATTGGGTTACATCGTAATCAAACACATCATGTATGGTAATAAGTTTGTTCGCCAGCAATTCAACCCTTTGAGAAAAATCGAATGTGTATCTGATAATAGCAGATGGGCTTTCATTTTCTCTGAGACTCAAATATTTCTTGATGTGTGGAAAAATCTCAACCAATCGTCCTTTATCAAACGAAGGCAACAACATATTGACATCTAATTCGTCATACAGGTATTCGCGCTCGAAAGCGGCAAAAAATGCTCCGGCAATCTCCGGCTTTTCCTTATTGAGAATATTGGATAACAATTTTTTATTATAACGTCTATCGTGTTGAATGGATGCGTACTGCTTTAAGTAATTTTGAACAACATTATTCATACTTAAACCCTCAAGCCTCTATGTTTTTTCTGTGTTGATGTTGGGTTTCTTTCATTTTGAAGCCGGTAATCCCAATACAGCACTCTGTCGTGAATATGACTGATTCCAGCTTGGAAAAAGCCATACTTGTCTAAATGATTGACCACTTCCAACAATTTTTTATTGTTGTCGCCTTTGAATAAATTGTCATCCAAGTAATCCGTTAAATTCGGGTCACACAAAAAGTGTAACACGATTTTCTTTGGGAAATTAAACCGTTGCAGTTCCCTTTCCAAGTTGTCTTTATACATATGTTCATTCTGTACTGGGTAATGAATCCTGTCTAATAAGCCCTCCGCATCTAAATTTGTCAGCCTAAACATGTCAGACGAAACATTATTGAGTAACATTCTAAGACTACGAATATCTATCTCTTGAGACATTGACTCAAATTTCACACTGTTGTGATACAAGTATAACAGTTCCACATTAATGGAGACAGGTTTACCATAATGTTGCAAAAACAAAGCGAAGCCCGTGTTCTCATATGGTTTAAAATTGTTTATCGTATTTTTCTGTCTGAGATATTCACATATCGTTTTAGTTATCCATGTATTAACCGTGTGCTCATCACAGTTGCGCAATAAATCCATATCCGGCAAGTTTACCAACTCATCTGCAGAATAAACTCTACCCTCCGCATCCAACAAGTCCTTGCACAGCAATTCTTCTTCATGGTACGCCAGACTAAAAGCCGGAGTGCGGTTGGTGGCAAATGGGAGGGTGTTATGAAACATATACAGCCCGCATTGTGTACCGGTTGGTGTAATGGACATCATGTTGCGTAATACCGAATCGATTTTCCCATAGTTCTGAACAAAATAGTCCTGCCGTTCCGCCAATTGTTCGCTGTGTGGCAACTTGGCAATAACTCTGAGCAATGCCGGAATCCAAAGCTCTTTAATTGTTCCTTGTGTAATTGCTTGTGTTTCATGCAATTCATTGATTTTATTGCCAAGTTCATCAAACAAGTCCATTATTTCATTGGTATAACGCTCACGGTTTTTTTGTTGAAACACAAGAATGTTTTGCAGAGGCACTTTTAAATCAATGATTTCTTGTCGGTCTTTTATGTCTGATGGAGAGTGATATTTCATAAAACGAATATCATCGGCGCACAGGCGAATATTACCGAGCATGTTTTCGGTTTCAATGAAAGACAAGCAGGCGTAATACAGGAAATGCACACGCTCGGCATCGCTAGTTAGTGAAGCATAATGACTTTTGTCTGAGAAATACTCATCAAGTCGTTTTAGAATGATGGGTTTTCCAAGTTCTTTAATCGACCACTTGCTGACATTACGATTGCCATGTCCGCTATATGGTTTGGAGGCGCAGTCGTTGATAGTACCAAACACATCATGCGGATAAACCGCGCCAGTCCCCAATAAACGCAAACGATTGGGCGATGTAGCTAATGCCTGTAATATTTTGTATTTGCCGGACGCTCTGGTATTAGTGAATAGTCTTGTTTCCAACTTAAACGAATTGACAAGCTCACCTGCTTTTTCTTTGGTAAACAGTAGTTGCAAAACATCAAGTGGCAATTTGGGCAAAGTGCACGGGTCTTTCTTAGTCTGCTCCACCTCATTGCAAGCCATCAGTATCAATTCATACAAACCATCGCCAAGTTCTTCTTTTTGCTCCAGCATCTCTTTCCAAAAATCTTGAGTGCTCTCTTTTATGAGTCGCGGATGTACATTGCATGCTGCAAGATAGTCGTCAAATTTTTCTTTTGCCTTCAATGATGCCAAAGTAATCATGTTTACACTTTCAATTTCTTACGTGGTTGTTCCTGCTGTTCGACATTATTTGAGGTTTGATTTTCCATTAAACCAACGCTCAACAATTTAAAAGTAATCTCGTCTTTAATTGTTTGTACAATTGAACTATCCAATTTTTCCGGAGGGTTGCTGTACCACTGTTGCAGTTTTGCTTGGTTGCCATGTTCAAGGAAGAACTCATCCGGTAAAGCCTTAAACATCTGCTCGTTTTGTAGAATTTCATTCAATAAATCGTTATGAATGTCAAACAAATCCTCATCTTCACCCATTAAGCAATCCACACCGCCATGCAAATTGGTAAAACTTAATTGTGCACCATAAGATTGGAATAGCTTGATTCGATTAAAGATGGCATTTTTATCATTGTTGTATGCAATACTAAATCCGTGGTTGTCTCTCCCACGCGCCACTAAAAGTTTCTCCGCAAGCATCGTCATGTCAACTTCCCAAACATGGTCTCGCAGATTGCGTGCCAAATCGGCAAATTGATGTTGTTCAAGCCAAAACTCTTTTTCTTTCATTCTCGTGATTGTCAATTGTTGTTTAACTGTATCGTAGGAAAACAAGCCGTTTAACTCGTTACACCAGTCTTCATAAAGTTCCGGTGTACGCATCAAATTTGGTCGAACAAACCGCCTTGACATTGGTTCACTCATCAAACATTGGTTGGTATACAGATAAGTATCAGTAAACTTAATAGCACACCATAAATTGTCATTCAACAAACCATCAGTATATTTGATATACGGACTATTTTTATTGCCAGCATTGACTATAAGTTCATCAAGTTTTCCATATTTTTCAATCAGTTGGTTTTGTTTTTCAATATGATATTCATTACGCTCACTATACAGTTTGACAATGTAGAGCAATGTGGGAACAGGCAGTTTTAGCAGTTCGTCGCTATATCTAATACCAACCTTACCATGTTGGGTTGCCTTATCGTAAACCGCTTGGATGCGTGCCAAGCCATAATCCAATAACCCATACACAGTATCCATATAAAGCTCTGCGCTTTTTAGGCTTGCATTACGAATGGCTGTAAAATTGTCGTCATTGCTTGCTAAATAGTTTTTTGACTCGGCAAACATTCCTGCTTTACCGACGTTCTGAATGAGCTTGGTATCCAGCGGTATAGAGAACGCCATTGCCAAGAATCCAACCTGCTGTTTGAATACTTTTTCATGCGGTAATAGTTTTACACTTGCCATTTCATCAAAAGATAAAGCGGACAAATCCAAATTAGCTTGTGGCATTCTGTCTTTATCATGAAGAATAGATAGTAGTTTTTTCTGTTGTGTAGTGTATTCAGAAAACTTTACTGCTTGAGAATTTCGTTTAGTAAAGCCCTGATAATAATTTCCCCAGAACGATTCTGTATCGGCATTGATGGGGAATCGGATATTCAGTGGTTCATAAAACAACTCGTCAATTGATAACGAGCCATTGAGTACCAATTCTGTGCGTGTCTTAAATGTGGTCTGCTCATACATCAATCTCAACCACTCTTCCGACTCAGACTGTGCGTGAAGCACATCACGGATTTCATCCATATATGGAGACAAGTCTTTGCTGTCCAGAGTGGCGCTTTTAATACTTTGCTTCAAAAACAGCACATCTTTTCGTGCTTGCTCTGAATCATGCCAATACTTGTCTTTCAAATGTTGAAGCATCAGTTTGCCGTTATTTTCATTAAAATAAGATTCACCACTTATCAACTGATAAACGCTATTTCCATTTGCAACATATCTGTCGACATGACTGACCAACTTCTGTTCGTTTTCGTTGTATTGCTTTTCTTTTGCCATCACTGGAATTAAAGTTTGTTATCCCATATTTTGCACGATTTGAGTTTTGTTTTTAGAATGTCATGAGCTAAAACAGGAATGCAATACATGTCAGATAATAGAACGTCAGCGGCGATTCGAGCCAATTACATGAACAATAAGGAGTTCTTTCGCTATATCAACCCAAAAGAGCATGACATCACCGGCAAAACCAGCTATGTGGTACTAGCAATATTTATATTGCTGTACTGGGTATCTCCATTAGAGGCTGGTACATTTTTGCTTGGCTTTGGTGCATTCTTGGCACTCTTTACTCTCGCGCTCAAATTCTCCATCTTCCATTTCCCTGTCGCACTGGGCTTTAAAGGCTTCGGGCAAAGTTCTTATGAATTGGAACTCTTGCGTGAACGGATTACCTTTACACAAAAAATGATGGTCTCACTGGGACAAATGGCAGTTTCCTCTTGGTGGATTGTTTTGCTGTTTGGCGTGGTAAAGTCGTTTGTGGCGGACATCTATATCATCCCATCAGAATCCATGATGCCTAATTTAAATGTGGGAAATGTGGTTTACGTTAGCAAGCTAAATCGTGAAGATGTAAAAAAAGGTGACGTGATTGTGTTTAACCACTATGTTGGCAACCAGTTATTCCCTGTACCATACATCAAGCGTGTTATTGCTTCCGGTGGGGATACCATCGAAATTGATGGTAACATGGTAACAGTGAATGGAAAACCATTTGAAAACCATGTAATCAGCAAAGAATCCATTACCATACGCGGACAACAGTTTGCCGCCAATAAGATTTTGACTGTCAACCAAGACATTGGCAAATTTGAAATTTTTTTAACACCAAGCGTATCCCAATCATTTCCTCTTAATCAGGAAGACTTTTATGGTAAAGAACATTGCCAATTGGGTACAAACTACATCAAGTGTACCATTCCTGCCGGACATTACTTTGTAATGGGTGACAACCGGCAGTTTTCACAAGACAGTCGTTATTGGGGTTTGTTGAAAGCCAGTGATGTAACCGGCATTAAATTCAGGTAAATCATTAAATCAAGCAATACAAAATCGGGCATTTTTTGCCCGATTTTCTTTTCAACTCAATATATGATTAGCGCGGCGTGCGTCGTTTTGGTTCGTTTTTGAACGCAATATCATGTTCATAAAAAATGCCGTGCTTCAATGAATTGGTATAAGTGTCTGCCATATTGCGAGTGGTTTGATAGGACAACTGTACGTATTTGTTCTTCAAGAACGGTAACAGTTTGTCATTTACACTGCGGCATGATGGGTGATACACCTCAGATACCGCCATGATTTCACCTAAATTCAAACCGTGAATATATAGGTTACGCTCTGCTTTGTTGTCCTTTTTCAATTCCTCCAAAAGGTTATGCAGACGTTGTGCTACACTCATATTGCTGTCGTAATAGATTTTCAGCAAGTCGTCGGTTGGCGAACTTTTAAAACGGAAAATCATTTTGGATAACAAACTGTGGTTTTGATTGCCGCCAAACATGTGTTCGTGAATACGACCAACCGAGTTGCGCACATCAAGAAAAGCCAACATTTTTTTCACATTGCCAAAGGTAGTGCTTTCTGCCAAGTCATGCAGAATCGTTCCCTTAGCTTCCAACATGCGCTCCACATCATTGCCACGCATGCGTGAAAGAATTGGCGTAAATTCGGCAAAGAACTCCTTAACGAACTCTTTGTATTTCTTGGGCGCATTAAAATAGTTAAAAGGCAGGCGAGATGTTTTGTAGTTTAACAAGTCTTCCAAGTTGGCACGGTACAGTGACTCAGAATTGTCAGACAACAAACGTTCTCGGATATAAGGGCGAAGATATTGGTTATCCAAGAAATAGGAAATCGGTTTGTCTTGAGTAAAATTCTCATAAACCGCTTTACTTAACTCGCTACCGCCATGACGCATAAACTGTTTATCAGCAGACATCAGTTCTTCAAAAATGCGAGAATCTTTTGAAACCGCTTCGGCAATGCTGGACATAAAACCATTGGTGTCTAACGGGTAAGGCAAGTTTTTAAAATCGCCATACATCATTCGCGCATAATCATCGGTTTTCAAACGACGGAATAGAGCACGAGCGATGTCGTGGTGTACACCGTCATCGTGTTTGGCTTTACTCATATCCTCTAAGAATGACGAGATGTCAAAAGGTTTGATAACCAAACTGCTGTTACTTAACACACCGGCTGTTAGCTCGGGATTCAGGTTATAGGTATTGGTGAGCAAGTTATCCATATTCCCCACCGCATTGAGTCTAATAAAGAGTCGGTGGATGTTGGATAGGGTATTGTACATGGGTTTGTAATAAGGCTTGATAAATTCACCGGACAAACGGTCATAAGACTCAAAGTCCGACTTAGTGATTTCCAAACCATGTTTTTGAATGAATTGCACAATGCCTTTATGATTTTTGGCAATGTTGGTCAGCATTTCCGCGCCGAGCTTATCCCCTGTTGCGGTAAAATGGCGAAACATTTCCAAAATAGTTGCCAATCCACCCGATTGGATTTCCGTGCCAAACACGAAACGGCGGTCAATAGGAATGCCATATCTTTCAATGACGGTCATTTCCCTTTCCAGCTTGTCTTTGTCAAAAACAAAAATAAGTTGTTCGGTAATGCGGTTGCGCACAGCGCTGGCAAGCCCTTCTTCACTGGTGGAGAACTCCGGTTCAAGCAGTGAGCGTACAAATGCTTGCTTAATAGCATCAGAAACATGACCGTACTGATATAACAAGTCAAACATATGTTCACACACCACTTTGTCAGCAGTGGCTTCAAGAGATAGATTGTCTAACAGATACTGCCGCATATCTTGTTTCATCTTCTCAAGAACAGTAATAGCCCCCTGATTCAGATTAGCATCATAGGCTTGCTGGCGTTGGCGTTCCTGTTGTGCATGATGCTCGGCATACCATTGGCTCATGCGCTCGGCAAGCTCTTCATTACTGTAAGCCAGATTTTGGTTGTACTTGACTTTCAGCGCGTCCACATACTGATAGAAGCGATTGATGGTAACTGATTTTTCATGGATTTCTTTTTCCAGACGCGCACGAATATTGTCGTCTACATCCTGCACAGGTATGTTGAGCAAGTGGCGGAAAATGCGGTCTGGATGGTAATGACCTTGCAGTTGCTTCCGCATTTGTTCCAATTCTTTGAAGAAATTGTCATTCAGGTGTTCGCCATAACCATACTTACCAACGAACTCGGCAAAATCTGTTACACGTTTGTTGGAATGCTTGGCTGAAGTTGAATTGGCAAACATTTCATCATATAAAAAGAAGATGTTATGCAACTCTTTGTGGAAATCGAAATTCACATCTTGTTCCATAAAAATCAGTTTCTAGTTTGAATTAAAGATAGTCTAAGTTTCACTTAAATAAAATTGCGTTGGATGAAGCAAGCAAATATGGATTAGAAACATACAAAAGTTTAGCTTTCATACTATTCTATCGGTAATCGCTCCTTAAAGAATGGATTACTATGGCTGGAAAATATCGTCATGCAACACATCAACATGGTGATGTGCATCGCAAACCACAAACATTACCGCCTTCAAAACAGACTCACCCATATAACTATGAAATTGTAAAGATTGCTGATGAAATCAACAATCCCATGTTGAGCTTGACCAATTCAACCATCAGCAACTTTCACCGTCGTTACGACCACTTGAAACGTGTGTCGGCGAAATCTGCTCCGTTGTGGGATTGTTCCGAGTTTTCCTCTTATGCCATGAACAATCAAGTGAAAGACCTGCGTGAATCCGGTATTAAAATGAAAACCAATTTGAATGCGGTCGCTAATGCGTTCAAAACCGGTAGCACATCGGAATATCAAGAACAACAATTACGTAAAATCAGTCATGGGTTGACCGGTCGTAAAAACATCATGCAACATGATTTAAAACCCGGTATGGTAATTTTCATGCGTTATCCGGCAACCAAAGGCGGTTATACCGGACACGTTTCAATGGTGGTGCGCGACCCAGCCACCGGCGAATTGAAAATTGCCGAGTCTATCGGTTCATCAAGAGCAAACGGTGTGGTAATGCGTTCCTTGTCAAACTTCTTTAACACCGGTAAGGCTTCACAACGAAGCACAACCATGAGCCTGTATGACCCGTTCGAGAAAGACCGTGCGACTTTGAATCAATATGATGAAGAAGTAATCCGTGTCGGACAAATGTATCGTGAAGCTAAGAACGGACATGGCACAGGTTTGATGCGCGTTGGAGGCAGGCAGACTGACGAACAAATCCGTGAACAGATTAAAGCAAATCTGCGCCCATCGCAAGTGGGTCTACCTCACGGTTTACAGACTGCATTGAATGAAAACACAATTAACTTGAATGCGCTTGGTAAACAGCAGTTCGCTTTTGAAAATCCGGTGATTGACAAACCTGCGCCTGCTTTACGACCATCGCCATCGTTATCCGTTTAATGAGGTTGCAATCAATTTAATGTCAGAAAGCCGGATTTCATATCCGGCTTTCCTATTATTATGATAAAAGTAATTTTTTAAATACGCCAACACATTGGCTCGCAATTCTTTAAAGTCATCTGCGAATCCTCTCCGGCCAATGTAGTGACGGGCAAGTACAATCTTTGTTTGCAGTAAATCTCGCGCATACGGATTGTTTTGAGTACATTCCATTAATTCACATAAATGGGTTTCATTAATATCTTGATGTATATATTGACCTCCTTCCCGTCATAAAGGACGGAGATTCCTACTGCGGTTTTGCAACCGCTTCGGTGGGTTCGTGTTGCTGACCGCCTTACTGCACGGTTCACTTGGCACGCGCTGCGGGCAAGTCCTGCCCTGATTTAATGTTTAGCCTGCCGCACCCAATAGTGCGCGTCCGCGTTGCAATACGTTCATCGCGCCAACCACGTCGGCATTCTCGGTATAACCGCATT
>ERZ772956.2068-NODE-2068-length-13129-cov-2.637295_pt1 | contig 13129 bp, 2 predicted proteins | sample MGYA00580683_ERZ772956 | MGnify/ENA primary metagenome ERZ772956 (study PRJEB29015, sample SAMEA2738077) | human oral metagenome | biome: human oral; feature: human-associated habitat; material: saliva | place: China | collected 2212 ... | reverse complement strand
GACTCAGCAGGATATAATGAGAAGAACTTTTGAGAATCATAATAGAGTTTTTGGTAATAATACAAATAACGACAGTTCAAGTGGAAAAAGTTCAAGCTCTAAGAGTACAGGAAGCAGTAAAAGTAAATCGTCTTCATCCCAAACATCGTCTAAACCAAAACCGGCAAAAAAAGCAAATATTACTTTTAAATCGGACGGAAATACAAGAGGACTTGATTATTTTGTTAATAACTATCCGTCAAAACAGAGAGGAGAAGCGAGAACATACCTGAAACAGATGCAGGATTCTTTCCCGCAGGTAGCACGTTCAGTAGGAATACCTACAAATGACCTGTCTTCAGGACTGGCAGCTGCAATAGCAGGAGCATATATGGCATATAACAATGTAAGTCTGAATGATGATTATATGAAACCTATGCAAAATCAGTTAAAAACAGTGCTTCAAGGTGTAGATGACTTTGATAAAATGAGTGACAGTGATAAAAAATATATATATGACCAAATGGTAATAATAGGAATGACTTTGGCTGTAAATCAGTCCCAAAATCAGCAAAATCCAAATGCAAAAGTTACCGCTCAGTTAAGAAATGCAGGTAAACAGGTGCTTGAGGGACTTCTTGGAGTAAATGCAAGTGAAGTAAGAATAACGGCATCAGGGCTTTCTTTTTAAAATAAATAATTACAAAAATAAGAAGTTTTATTATAGTATATAGTGATAATAAAAAACAAAAAAAATAGTGGATAAACAGCCTTATTAGCTGTTTACCCACTATTTTAAAACTTTATAATTTTATCTCTCTACATTTTTCTCTTTTTTGATGCCGCCCTGTTCCTTTGATTTTTCGCCTGCCTTTTCCTTATACTCCTTTAATTTACCAAGTGCTGAAGGTTTCTTTGTTTCCTTTGTATTTTGATTTGTTTTGACCTGTTCTTTGGCTTTTAGCAGCTTTGCCGAATACACTTTCAGACTTTTATATTCTTTTCCGTTCTTTCCCTGCGTGATATTCTCTTTCCCGAACAGATGAACAAAATCACCTTTTTTAAAGTCTTTTACCTGATCGATCTTATCTCCATAAGCAAAGCAGTTCATATAAAGCACATTTCCTTCCTTGTTATTTTGTGCTATGGAGAAGTTTGCCACTTTAAATTCCTTTCCGTCTTTGGATTTTAGATTCTTGATTTCCACATCCCCAACAAGGTTTCCATCCATATTGAGCTTATCCTGAGTTTCTTTATCCGAATCCGTTTCTTTTCCGGAATTTCTTGCCTCCTTCTTCTTGTTCTCCGCATGAGCCTCCTTTATATCTATACTCTCTTCCTGAATCTCCTTGCTCTGTTCCTCTTTTTCTTGTTCCTCTTGTGTTTCCAAGAGTTCTTCATCGATAAAGTAGGAAAACTTTTCGTCAATCAGTCCCATCACCGAATCATTCATGTAATTATCATAGGCAGTATCCAGTACGGTTTCGTTCTCAACTCCTGTCTCAAGAGAAATAATGCCTTTGACAAAATCGCTATGATTGTACTCCGCTAAAAAGGATAACGTGTCTTTCATGCTTTCAAAACTGTTGTTTTGCATATTGGAAATGCTTTTTAAATCATCTGCATATCTTCCGTTATCCCATTCAAACTTTCCATCTTTCTCATTCATTTTAATTCCTGAAACAATTACAAACTGCTTTCCTGTAAATAACACTGCCTGATTCTCTTTTACATCCAATACAGTTGTGTCATCACTCAAAGCTGTTTTTATCTTGTCACCTTTTTCTAATTTCATCCTCTATTCCTCCTAACGTTCTATCTCTTTATTTTTTATATGGTTTTCATTATAATCACTACTCTTTGCAACCATTTTTTGATTTTGTTTCAGTTGTTGTATCACTGATTTTTTACTTTCTGCCGGTACTTTTAAATGTTCAGCAAATTGAACTGCCAACATCACTATTTCTTTCATATCCATCTTTAATTTATCAAGCAAATCCTGACCTTCCAATTTTTCATAGATGTCATTAAGGGTATCGAAATCTTCAATACCCTTAAATTTTGCAATGATAAGTTTAATATCCATATCCTCATAACCCGGATACTTTTTCTTATCAAATTCACTTATTTTTCTTCTCATAGCATGAAACTCATCTTTAATATAAAAAGAATCCACATTTTCCCTTATTTCCAAAATTTTTTTTAATGTTTTTATAGAAATAGTATTTGACTTTGGAAACTCAATATTCTCCGGCGTTCGGATGATTGCTTTGAATAAACCTTCTTTTATTTGTTCAAAATATCGGATGGAATAATTGTATTCTCTATTTTCAAACAGTGCTTGCATTTCCTTTAAGCTACATTTTATATTTTTATGATGCTCCACTTATCTCACCTCCTTGCAACATTCCACTTTGTTTTCCATACATTCTGATTGACCGACTTTTTCTTGATAGCCCTTTAATTTATCCATTACTGAAGTTTTTTCTCTTTTATCCAAATCTCCAATATTTTGTACCTTGCTGTCTCTAAAATCGGCATCGTACCTGTCTGCTACACCGTCCAAGTCCATATCCTTGGCAAGCGGATCATAGAAATTTCCATCTTCATCGATCGCAAGTCCAAGTACCGCCTTTAACTTCTCTTCATCAACATATATCAATTCATTAAAATCCCAAAAAGCAATCCCCTCCTTTATTTGTACCAGCTCCTGCCTGCTGCTCGCATCTTGCGGATCATAGGTGTAAGAATAGCTATCAATCAGAGTATTGTCCACATAGGTGTTGAGCGTATAGTTCACCAGATCCAAGGTTGTTTGGATTTCATGCTGTTCATCCGGCGTAGTTGTATAGGCAATTCCGATTTCACTTAGATCTGGAAACATCGCATCAAAATCCTCTACCTTATGTGCTTCATCATACTCCCTGTTCAAGAAATGAATCAGCTCTTCTTTTCCTTCTTCCAACAGAGGATCTTTCTGTCCATTCACATCTTCCTTTTGTCCCATATCAAGCAAATGATTTACTTCCGCAAGTCTCAAAGTCTTTTCTCTTAGAAGATCTGCTTGTGGGAATTTCTTTTGGATCTCCAACTTTGCAGTCTCAAGCTGTTTTTGTGTTTCATCAAGTTTTCCCAAGGTCTGCTCCAATCGTTTCGGCAGCCTGTCCAAGACATTATCCATTCGGGTTATGTTTCCGATCTCGTCTGTTCCGAACTCTCCGTAATGGTTTTCTTCTCCCTTGAGATTGAATTTATACTGATTGGAGAAACTGTCATAATATGCCAACAATTCAAAGTTTCGATACTCTCCGAGTTTTACTTCTTCTCCCCTGAAATCATCCGTCTTTTTTATTCCTTTGATCCTGTTTATCAAAAACTCTCCGGCTTCTTTTTTATCCGTATATTTTCGTCCACTCAAAGTTAAAGAAGTGAATTTTGAACTTGATTCTTTTCCTTCTTTTTTCTCTATTTCCTTTGAATTTTCTACGGTATGTTCCAAAGTGGTCTGAGCATATTCTTCTGTTTCTTTCACTCTTTCTTCTTTATATGGCTCTACTCTTTGAATGTCCTGTTTTAGATGTTCTATTTTTTTCTTTAAATCTTCAATCTCTCTCGGATATACCTTTACAACCTTATCCTCCATTTTATATAAATTGGATTTAAAGTTGGACTCCAACATTTTAAGTTTGGACACTTCCACATCCAGATCCATTTTTTCACGAATAAGCGGATTTCCCGTAGCAAGTGCCTTAATTTCGGCATAATTTAAAGTCGCTTCATCTACATCTTCCGCCACTCGAACCGGTGTCTTGCTCGTCATAATTTGGGAGATATATTTCTGTTTATTTTCCAATGTTTGGAAGAGGTAGGCATCAAAGGTATTTTCCGTTACATATCGGTAGATATATACCTCCTCATTCGTATTGCCGAATCGAACAATTCGACCCGCCCTTTGCTCCAAATCCGCAGGTCTCCAGGGCACATCGAGGTCATGGATGGCAATGAGCCGATCCTGACAGTTGGTTCCTGCACCCATTTTTTGCGTTGACCCAAGAAGTACCCGTATTTCTCCTTTTCTCACCTTATCGAATATTGCATCTTTTTCCTTGTTGTTCTTTGCGTTATGGATAAATTCAATTTCGCTCTCAGGAATCCCCATAGCGGTAAGCTTATTCTTCATATCATCATAGATGTTAAATTCCTTGGATGGTGTGGATAGATCACAAAAGACAAGTTGAGCCGCTTTTTCCTCACTGTATTTATTCCAAACAGCAAACACATTTTTTACACAAGCGTTGACCTTGGAGTTTTCATCATCCGGAAGCAAGGGATTCATCAGCCTTTGGTCTAATGCCATTTTCTTTCCGTCGTTGGTGATCTTCAGCATATTATCCTCATCCGGTCTTACCATCTTACTTCTTACTTTATCCGCTCTCTCTGAGAAAGTTTCAAGGATCTGTTTTTGTTCCTGCGTCGGCTGGGTTTTAATGGTTTCATAGTGTGCGGTCGGTACAGGAATATCCAACACATCGGATGTTTTAATATCCATAAATTGTTTGACCGTATTCATCAGCTCCGGCAGATTATAGAACTTGGCAAACCTTGTCTTGCTTCGGTAGCCGTTGCCTTCAGGATTTAATTCAATCGCCGTTATGGTTTCTCCAAAGGTCGATGCCCAAGAGTCAAAATGTTGAAGGTGCATATTCTTTAGCTCCTCATACTGAAGATAACGCTGCATAGTATAAAGCTCTGCCATAGAATTACTTACAGGGGTTCCTGTTGCAAATACAATCCCTTTATTATTTGTAATCTCATCCATGTACCGACATTTCATCAGCATATCGCTCGATTTTTGCGAATCGGTGTTTGTAATTCCTGCGACATTTCGCATTTTTGAAAAGAGATACAAATTTTTGAACGAATGTGCTTCATCCACAAAGAGCTTATCGATCCCCAATTCTTCAAAGGTTACCACTTCATCTTTCTTGTAATCGTCATTGAGTTTTTTGAGTTTCGCCTCCAAACCTTTCTTTGTTTTTTCAAGTTGCTTAACCGTAAACTTCTGGTCTCTGTCCCTTTTGTACTCACTGATAAATTCCACGATTTCATCAATTTGGCTTTGCAACTCATACTCTTGTCTTTCTTTACTAATGGGAATTTTTTCGAATTGACTATGCCCGAGGATGACTGCATCATAATCACCGGTTGCAATCCTTGAGCAAAATCTTTTTCGTTTATCCGGTGCAAAGTCTTTTTCTGTGGCACAAAGAATATTAGCTGCCGGATAGAGTTCATTAAACTCTCTCCCAAATTGTTCCACAATATGATTGGGAACGACAAACATCGCCTTACTGCTCATTCCAAGTCTTTTTGATTCCATAGCGATTCCTATCATCTCAAAGGTCTTTCCTGCACCGACTTCATGAGCAAGCAGGGTATTTCCGCCAAACAGTCCTCTTGCAATTGCATCTTGCTGATGCACCCTGAGCTTTATTTCCGGATTCATCCCGTCGAACGGAAGATTGCTGCCATCATACTCCCTCAACCTGATGGAATTAAATCGTTCGTTGTACTCTTTTACAAGTCTCTCTCTTCGCTCTACATCCTCAAAGATCCAATTCTTAAATTCTTCTTTGATCAGTTCCTGTTTACTCCTTGCGAGCATCGTTTCCTTTTGATTTAGTACCGATGTTTTCTTTCCGTTCTCATCCACGATTTGATCATATACATTGGTATCTCTAAGGTTCAAAGTGTCTTCAATTAGCTTATATGCACTTGCTCTATTTGTTCCGTAAGTGAAATTGGCAAGGTCATTTCCTTTATCTATACTTTTGCCCTCTACTTTATATTCTCCCGTAAAATTGGTATATTTGATATCAATGTTCCATCTGTTTGAAGCAGATGTCTTTAACAAATGAAACATAAAGCTCTTATAGTCCCTCTCCGGTATCCAGGTTGCTCCCATTCTAACGGTTATTTCACTTGCCTCCAGTTCTTTCGGCATTACTTCGAGCAGTTTTTCTTTTTGGAAATTTAGATTTAACAGTTCATTTCGTAAAACTTGATTTTCTTCTTCAAGATGTTTTTCTGTATCATTTATCTCAGCTTCATTCTCACTTTTCTTCGCTGTTTCTTCCTTTTGGGGAATCTCCTGTTCAATATTTTTTATATAGGCATCGATGACTTCTATCTTCTCTCTGATATTTCCACTAAGGTATTCATCTGCACTGACATAGGATCTTGAAAAATCTCCTAAATCTATAGCCGATAAAAATGGAGTGGTATCGGTAGGCTCAAAGCGATCAAGATTTAGAAAAATCTCTCCTTTCAAACCTTCTATGATTTCTTTCCTTGATTTTTCGGTCAGTTCTTCCATATAGTCAAAGTGTACGTTTCCTTTTTGTGATATGGAGAGAATAAGTGCTTCTGTCAAATTATCTGTATGAGCGATTGCAACGGCTTTTTTTATCGTCCTTTTCGTAAAGATGTCCGATTTCCCGATGAAGTTGCCTTCTTTATCCAAATCTTCCAAGGTGGATACCAAGGAGTAATTCGCATCTTCCCGAAACAGCTTTTTATTATTCTTGGAATTGAGCAAACCATATTTTTGGGAGAAGTTGTCATAAAGTACATTTAAGATTTTTTGCTCTGCCTTGATTTCCTCATCTGTATAATCTTCTTTTTGAAAGGTAATGACTTTCCGAAGTGCCTTTTCTATTTCAAGATAAGCCTTTACCTTCTCTTCGTCGAATGCTCTTAACTTCACTCTTTGCATGATGGAATTTTCTCTGAAATACACTTTATCTTCAATAACGGCATAGGAATAGTTTTTCACACTGTCATCCGCCAAAATGGTTTCCGTTTCCAGTTCGTTATTTATCTCCGCTTTTTCATAGCTTCCTTGGATATGCTTTACGGCATGATCCAGTTGTTCTTTGAGTGTCTTGCTCTCATCCGCAATACAAGCAAGGCTTGTTCCGAATCTGCTGCTGATCTCCTGCATCTTTCCCATTATCATCTGAGGGTTCTCTACAAAGTATTTGTTATAAGTCAAGCCCTTTTCGTCGGTATCGAGTTTTATCCAATCCTCATCTGATTTTAGTAATCTGTCTCTTTTCTTCAGGAAAAGTATATCGCTTGTTACCTCGGTTCCCGCTTCGCCTTTGAATGCGTTATTCGGTAACCTGACAGCTCCTAAAAACTCCGCTCGTTCACTGATATATCTTCTGATATCTTCACTTTTTTTATCCATCGTTCCGGATGAAGTTATAAAGGCCACTACTCCACCGGAACGTACTTTATCCAATGTTTTGGCGAAAAAATAATCGTGAATCAGAAAGTTGTTTTTCTCATACTCACGATCATTTATCTTAAATTCTCCAAATGGTACATTTCCTACCGCCACATCAAATAGATTGTTTGAAAATCTTGTTTCTTCAAAACCCTTTATCTGTATGTTGGAATTTGGATATAGCTTGCTTGCTATCCTACCGCTTATACTGTCAAGTTCTATACCATAAAATTTACTTTTTTGCATATTTTCAGGAAGATTTCCGAGAAATCTCCCGGTTCCCATACTTGGCTCTAAGATATTTCCGCTTTCAAATCCCATATTGGATAAGGCTTGATAGATGCTGTCAATCACTACCTTTGGCGTATAAAAGGCGGTAAGGGTAGATTCTCTTGCTGCATCATACTCAGATGGTGATAAGTTTTCTTTTAGAAAATCTCTTGCCTCTTGCCATTGTCCCTGTTTTTCTTCATCAAACACATCGGAAAGTCCGCCCCAACCAACGTATTTACTTAATATGTCCTGTTCTTCCTTGGTGGCATGGCTATGTTCTTCCTCCAGCAGTTTCAACACTTCTATTGCCTCAATATTATTTTTCAGTCGCTCGGATGGTGGTAAGACTTCATCTTCTCTTGTGATTTTGTAATTGACGGGTGGGATTCTTCCCATATATTCCTCATTGGTATATGATTCTTCTTGTTGTAACTCTTCCTTTGTTTTTAGGGTTTCTTCTACCTGAAAAAACTCATCTTTTCCCGGCATAGTTTCATATTTACCAAGCATATCCATCAAAGTCATCTGCTTGGTTTCCATGTTTCTTTCACTCTCGTTTTCGTTTGACTGAAACGGTTCAAGAAATTCTCTTTTTGCATAAAGGTTTGCAACCGGTCTTTCCTGAGTATATAAAACTTCCGTCAGCAGTTTTTCTGTATTTGAGACAAGTTGTAGCCTGCTCATTCCAACGGGATTAAAATTATTTCCAGTAATTTCATATTCTTTATTTTGAAAGAGAACAGAAAGTCCTTGTTTGTTATAATCTTCAATATCTAACAAAATAAGATCTGCATCATTGATACTTTGTTCTTGTAGCTTCTCTGTTGTAGATACAATCTCCAAATCAAGTTCACTTTCATTTCTAAAAGGAATAATTTCGCTACCCGTTATAAAGCCGTTTAAATAGCCTTCATTATCATCTAATTTTATCGTTTTATATGTTTTATAGTCCTGAATTTCTGAAATTATATATTCTTTACCTTGATATTTTACCTGCATACCTTCCTTATAGATTGACTTCTTTATCTGCTCTTTCTTTTCCTCATTGCTTTTTTCAATCTGCCAATTGATATAGCCTGTAAGCATAACACTTCTATGATTATCATCAAGAAGATAAGGAAGATTTTGTAGCATTTCATGATAACTCTCATATTGGATGGCTAGATTGGAACTTAACATATATCCGTTGTATCTTAAATTTTGTTTTAACTGCTTATTTTTCATATCCAAAACAAGCTCTGCCTCATATCCTTCTTTTTCATCAATGCTATCTGTTATATGCTCCGGTGCTTTTAAAAGATCTTCCGATATATTTTTTTCATCTAAAATAAATTCTTCGCTTTGAGGATGAAATTGATATTCTCCTACATCTTTTACCTCTTTAAAAATCAGAGCAGATAAAATTTCTTTCTTATCTCTTAACTCCAATACTTTTGCTTTTTCTTCTTCCGGTAAATTAACATTAAAATGTATTTCATTTTCTCGGTTGATATAGGCAATATTTTGATAGGCATCATCTATTTTTAAGTTTCTGTTATACACATAAATATCGTTATAATAATCAGGAAACTGTTCATTAAAACTTGCCACCTCAAAATCAAAACCGCCTTTTTCTTCCGTTACCTTATCTGATGAAATTTCATATAGCCCTTGATTCTCAAGATAAAATACATCATTAAGATCTGTTAGATTCACTTCTTTCATACTTGCAGCCATCTCATCAAAAAGTGCATCAATCTTGGTGCTTTCTTCAAAGGTTGTTCCTCGATATAGCGAATAAATCTTTCCTTCGACATTATCTTCTTTCGGATAAACACGAACTCCTGTTTCTTCTAAAGATATATCCTTTACTTTTTCCTTTTCTACAATCGAATAATAATTACCGACCTTAATAGCAATCTTATCTTCGGCAGTAGTCTTTGCTATGTCATTTTCTATCTCTGTTTCTAAAGTCTTTATCTTTTCTAAGAACCTATCAACATTACTGGAATAAATTAAGCTATCCGTATTATTGTATGTTACTCTATATTCACCATCATTATTTTTAAAAAAAGTAAAACGGGCTAAATCGGATAATTCTTTATCTTCCTCAAAAGGATTATATTCTTCAAGCTTTGAACCATCCGTATATACAAAATCTTTGAAATATGGGAATAACTTCTTATAATCTTCCTGACTTGATACCACTGTCATAGAATCATTTTCTAAAATATCCTTTAAGATATTATCTATATCTTCTGCACTGTGTTCTTTGGTTTCTCTGCTTATGTTCATCTGTTCATAAAGATAGGCAAAATCTCTTTGGTTTACCTCATTTCCATCCCCGATATCCATTCTGAAATGTTCTTCTACTTTACCATCTACAATATGATCAAAATAGAATTTAGAATAACCTACCCACTCGTCAGTCATTTCTCCATATTCATCTTCACCTACCGTTTTGTTATGAACTCTGATTTTTTCGTCAAGCTCTTTGATTTCATCAAGCAATTCTTTCGTAACAAGTTCTCCGGCATACTCTTTTTCTATAAGACCCAAACCTTCATTAAATTCCACAACCCAATAATCTCTACGATTCCCTATTTCAGAAACAGATTCTTCTTTGAAAGACTCATTTCTATCTGCTATATTTTCTTTTATATCTTCCCTGTTTTCTGTCTGCTCTGTAAGCTCTTCCTTCTCTATATATCTTCCACTTTCAATAAGAGTTTGTATCCTTTTTGCTGCCTGATTCCAGTTTAGAAAAATATCCTTACAATTTTCTTTTTCAAGCTTAATTCCTTTGGCATCGTGCCACTCATTACTCCCTCTTGCACCGGATAACGCATGAGAATGACCGCCTGTTCCGTATTCTTCTTTTAGAAAGTTTGCTTGTTCCCCTGTAGTATGACTTTCCTTAAAAAAGTTATATATTCTTTTCTTACCGTCAGAAATACCGCTGCCGTCTCTAAAGGTTTCATCAATTTCATCTTCTGTAATAAACCCCTTAATCTCTGAAATTTCCATCATATTTGAAGTAAAATCTTTTCTTGGTATCTCTAAATCTTGTAATCTTTGTAGAATATCTTGTGTTTTATGATAGTGGAAGCGTAATATACTTGGATCGATATCGTAGTCTTTCAAGAAGGTTTCATATTCTTTCTTGAGCGTATTTCTAAACTCTGCACTGCTTAGTTTTTCTGCCAACTCCTCGGTTTGATCCGGGAATCCGCTTTTTTCCGTTTGATTCAAAAGGGATAGATAGTTTTGCTTTACTTCATCAGCAAGATCCTTTTTCAAAAACCAAAGCATCTCCGCAAGTTCTTTTCGCTCGTGTGAAAAAGCTTCTGCCACTTCCACATTGGTGGCATATTCTCCCTGATCAATCAATTCCCCAATACGCTTGGCCGCCTCTTCCCATAAAAGGATCTGTGACGGCTCTTCTCTTGAAGATACATCATTGGATAGGCAGATCCCCTCTGTATCGTACCAAGCACAAACCTTGTTCCCTTCCACTTCATATCCGTTTCCGCCCTGAAAGTTCATTTGAAGAAAATCAGCCAATTCTTCCACACTCTTACCTTTGGAATATTCTGCAAGAACTTTTAATCGTAGAAGATCCTCGTTTCCTCCATGAATCAAAACAGTATCAATTTCTTCTTGCCTTAGCGGTAATTGAAATCTTCCTTGCCTCCCTATATTTTGGGCAAAAGAAAAAGAAGCCGCTTGGACTTCTCCCTCTTCCTTCTTTGTATTTTCTTGCAGTTTGCTTTCTATACCCAGATGATTTGCTCCAGTGCCATCCTTGTGAGTGTCATGTCCAGATTCTTCTTCAGTCCTGCGTACTTCAAAAAATCTTCCGACTTGAGCTGATTGGTCAATCCCCAAGCCTCTATCATCTTTGGCTCTTGTATCTCTATAAAGTCTTCCGCTTGCTCCTGAATGTTCAGTAGGTGATCCATCAACGTTCCTTTGTAGTACATGATCTGATATCGGTTTTGTCTGTTCTCCTTGAGAAATTTCAGTCTTTCCTTCCCGAACCTTCTTAGCTTGCTCAGGTCGATCTCTTCCGGCATCTGAATATTGGGAATCAGAACTTCCTCTCCTGCCTCCATCTTCTCCAATCGGTAAGTCCCTCCCTGTCTCTCGAATGGACTTTCCTTGATGAGCGGAGTATAGATCCCTTCCTCCAGTAAATATTCCTTCTCTGCCAACATCACTGTTTCTTTCATCTTCCAAACCTCCTTCTAATGGGCTATCTATGTGTTCTTTTCTGCTTGTTCTATGTTCTGTTACACTATTATAACGCTCCTTATCCTTTTCTGTCTGCTCCTTTTTTTGAATTTCTTCCAACTTTTCTCTCTCATTGATTTTTCCAACCTCTCTTCCAATATCTATCAGCATTTCTTTTGAAAGCGATGAGATGTCTCCCAGCAAGCTGTCAATATCTTGTTCATACACAATGCCGGATAGTGGACGAAGCTTTTCTTCATCAATAGGCAGCTCAATTCCCATTCTTTGAGCAATTGCTACTTTGAGGGACTCTTGGATAAATTGGCTCAGCTTAATCTTTGTATATCGCCTCAGTGTATCATCGGTCAGTATATCTACCATCGCATAGAATTCTCTTTTGGTGTATAGGGAGATTAAGGAAGAAAGTTTTTCTTCCTGAGAAAAAATTAGACTGCTATTTTTTTCTTTAAAACTGTCAATCAGATGATCGATTGCCGGAAGATGTTTCTTACTATCATACTTCCATAGCTTTATTTCACTGATTTTATTTCCTATACTGACGGTTTGGCTCACATCAAAGATATATTTTACCCTTGCCTGATTTCCGCTTACATCGAGCAACGGTATTCCGTGTTCTCCTCTTTTTACCACTCTTCCAATGCTTGTCCAAAAATCATATTCCGCACAGGCGGTTGAATCCTTGTGGGTACTATAAATACTCAGTTGGTGCATATATGGATATTTATAGTTGTTTCCCATTGTTCTTAGAAACTCTTGATAGGCCTCTTGATCGTGCCTGATCTCCTCTAAGGAATGGGATAAAATATCGCTGATTTTTTCCATCGAATATCTTGGCATTTTATCCACCTCCTCGTTATTTTTTGAATACTCATCTTCTCTCCTTTCCTTGTTTCTTTTAAATTCGTTATTCTTTTGAATCTTTCCATAGGAACGATTCCAATCGTAAAATGTATTCATGGAACTTATTGCTTTATTTGCTATATAGTGAATATAGTCGGTTCCTGCTCTTTTTTTATACCATTTTTCTCTTTTCAGTCCACTATTTTCCATCAATAAAACAGCTTGTTCTACATCAGCGGTATAATAAAGCAGTCTTTGCAGCATAAAAAAATCAGCCTCCGATTGGCTGCCAAAATACGCTTCATAATTTCCATGATAAATTTGTCTTATATCCTCTCCGGTATAATGAAAATATCCGTTTTCAAAGAGTAGATCGAGTACATCATACGAAGATTGTTTATATCTTTGAATAAAAGAACTCTCTCTTGTTCTTGTAATTGTGTTATTCCTTTTTTCATTTCTTGTTTCTTTCTCTTCTCTTTGATTGCCCATATCGGGCATATACTTTTGATA
>ERZ772956.2064-NODE-2064-length-13136-cov-4.035471_pt1 | contig 13136 bp, 22 predicted proteins | sample MGYA00580683_ERZ772956 | MGnify/ENA primary metagenome ERZ772956 (study PRJEB29015, sample SAMEA2738077) | human oral metagenome | biome: human oral; feature: human-associated habitat; material: saliva | place: China | collected 2212 ... | reverse complement strand
GCACGTACTCTTCTCCGTATTTGGAGATGAGATAATAATATTGTTCTTTTGTCATAGTCCGTAATGTCTTTCGTACCAATCTTTGATGTGGTTGAGGTGAAAAGGTAGCCGTAGTCGATAGTCTGCTTCTGCCGCTTGTTTCGCTTCTTCTTGGGTGTCGAACTTCCGTGTTTCCAACATTTCTTCATCTATACTTAGATTAGAATACAACCCCAGCTCGTAGCCACTCTCCTGTTCTGATAGGTATTCTATCTCATACATACCTACAACAGATAATGCGACTTTCTTTTCATAAGACTGCACCCATACTAACTGTGGGTAATCTTCTATTATCTTATTTGTATCCATAGTCTCACTCGTAGATTGTTGCCTATATTCTTCCGTGCTTCTTTTAAATAGTATATCACGGTCAAATATTCGCTCTTCACTCCACGTTATGTTGTCGGGGGCTAATTCGTTAAAGTCTTCAACTTCTTCGTCATTGTTATTCAGCCCAATGTTGAGCCAAATTTTCTTTGGTATATTTTTCATACGCTTTAATTTAATTTCTTTGCCAACATATTGTACACATTAGCAAATTTCTTGTATTGTTCTCTATCTCGTATTTGGCTTGTGAATTTATGCGCCACTCTTTTCTTTTTATCTTCCCAAATGATACGTGCCTTCTCCACTCCGTCCACAAAAAAGATATGTGGATATTTCGACCATTGCTTAATAGTGCCATTGTCAATAAGCTCCACTATTTCTTTTGGTAGCTCGTTTTTTACTCTCTCGACAAAATTTATTTTGCTTTCTTCTTCTTGTATCGCCTTTTCCGTGCGTTCTATTTCTTTTTGCAAGTTAAGCAATGCGTTATTTTGCTTTTCCCACCTGCTTATTGTGGAACGTCCGCACCTTTTATCGTTCAGCGGCTGCCCATTAGCACTTCTTACATCATCGAAGTGTGCTTCAATCTTGTCTTGAAATTTCTCTCTCTTCTTCTCCAAAGACTTTTTTAATCTTTCTATTTTGCTCATATTTAGTTATTTTGTATATGTAAGAGTACCCTTAGGACTTTCATCTTTCTCCATGTTCTCTAATTTAAATACACCATCACCGTCAAACCCAAACAGCAACTTGTGGTATTCTTTACAAATAGAAGTGCAACCCTTTCCGTATAAATCACAAGCTGTGCAATGGGTAAATTCTTTTGTAAACCTGTAAATCTTACTTCCAATTGTTATTCCGTCCATATCTATTCTACTCCCACAATAGCCGCTGCTCAATTATTGCAAGTTCATAATTATTCTTTCCCCCACTTTATGCTTTATATAGGTAAGGGAGTCTACCCGAAATTCTCTTACGCAGTATTTGTTTGCGACGTAGAAATGCCATTCAGATGGCACATATTCAGGTTCATGTCTTCTTGGACAAACAACAGGAACAGGAACAGGAACATACGCCTCCTGTACGGTTTTTGCGTGCTCATCATCCATGTGCCCAGGAACATATTCTTTACACACTAAAAAGCCCTTAAACGGCTTGGTTTCGCAGCTTGATAAAGTCGCTAATAGACTGAAAGCCAAAAAAAATTTCTTCATGCTATATTTCTTTTACCAATTCTAAATCTTCAACACTAGCTTCCCACATATCACCCTCGTTGCCCTCAAAATCAAGGTAAACATCGCCTTGACCTTTTGAGAGTTCGTCAAGCGTGGAGTGTAGTCCTACTACCACCATTGGAAACCTGTCGTCTTTTTGGCAGACAGTGTCCCCGATATGTAATTCGTTAATTTTCATTTGACATTTTATTCTTCTTAATTACGGCAATATATCTGTTTTTCAACTCATCAATTTCTTTAAGTTGTCTTTCTAACCACTCTTTGTTTTCCTCCATATATTTCTTGTAACCTGCGGTAAGCCCATCGATATAGCACATATACATAACCATTATAATAGCAACAAAAAGTACAACTATATGAATACAGTCTATAAGAAATCCAAATAAAAAAAGATTTGATTGAATGTAAATGGAGAGCGCAAGCAAGGCTACTCCCGATACCCAAAATGTTTTATTCATACTTATTTCAGCTTTTTGTAGCTCTTTTTTTGTATAAGTTTGGCTTTTCTGTCGTACTGTCTGCTTCTGCGATTTACGCCTACTTTAAACTCAAGGTCTCTTATAATTAGTGGAATGTTATCTTTGCTTCTTAAATGACTGTAATCACACGCAACTGCCACATTTTTCTTGCAAAGTTTTCCGAATATATTCCTATAAGGAACTCTGTAGTAAAGTACAATTTTATACATTCCCTTAAAAGGCTTGTAAGCCTTTATAAATCTACGATTATCCAACTGTATCATATATCTTACTCGTTTTCTTTGTGGAACTTACAGAGAGCTTCTCTTAATATTTTGGCAGCTTCTTCGGTTTCTTCTCCAGTTTGGAAGTGGTTGCCAACCTCCCATCTTTCTTCGTCTTCTGTACGACGAAAATCTATATCACTACCGACTTTTAGACAACTGGTAACGAAGTGATATCTACATCTATATTCTGCTCTCCAGCGTATCTTTTCAACTCGCTTCTTCTCTGTGTTCCACCGAAGCCCCTGCTCTTTCATCTTGTCGAAGATTTTCTGCTTTTCTTCTTCGGTGGCAAGACGCCATGCGTGACACTCATTCCATAAAGAATAAGAAGAATTGAACAATGTCCCATCTTCTTTGATATTTACGAAACTTCTTAAAATACGATTTTCGAAACTGTGAACATCTACGATTAAGATTTCATTCATCGTGCTTACGATGACGTCTCCTCTCTTGAACTCCTGTACTTCGCTCTCTTTTTTCTTGAATATCACCATTCCGTCTTCAATAATTGCCGTGCAACCATCGGGGATACGTACGGTATCCTTTGCGTTGAATTTTATTTCCATTTCTTTTGTCCTTTATTTAATTTGTTTTTAATATCGTCTTGAAATTCTTTTTTAAAATTCCTGCGGACGTGTTCGTTTAGAACTTTATCGTAAATATCGCTATGTGCTTTGTATTTACCAATATAATAGCAAAGTAAGCACGATAATAGTGTTGATATTGAATCTATCAAGTATTCCATATTTCAGTTATTTATTATTTTCGGGCAGCTTTGGTATTTCTGCCCAATAATCAACACTTAAAGCGCATCCGCAATCATCGAAAAACTCCAAAACGTCAAACTCGTCATAGCCGTAATATGCTCTACAAGAGCTTCCGTCTTTAGCCTCTATCAAGAAAGGCAGACTTATGTCATCGCCTTTTGCCAGTGTTGGTAAATCTCCGTCTACAACTCTGTGCCAAAAATTCGCTGGGTGCTTATCAGCCCATTTTGCGCCCTCTATGAAGTCATCACGTCCTGCGTTCAGGTCTCCACTGTGTCCGCCGTCCGTATCAAACGAATACGCAAGGGCGGCTTGTCTTATTTGTTCTTCTCTTTTCATTTTTTATATAGTTATTTTATAAATTAAACAATTCTAATTGTCGGGGGTTGAATACTTCTTTATAATGAGCAATCTTACGTATTGCCTCTTTAAGTATTGGAAGTACAGACGAGCCCCTAATTTTGGGTTCGTTACTATCGTCATCGTATATATCTCCACCCCTGAATTGAATTTCATCTATAACACGTTGACATTTCTCTTCTAAGGAACTTAAGGCTGCATTGATAGCTTCTTTCTCGGTATTATAACCGTCTTTTAGCGTATCAACATAAGCTGCACCATTGCAACCGCCTTGCGTCCAAAAATTATAATGGAGTCCAAAATCCCACCGTCCGTTGTCTGATTGCGCTGTTGCGACTTCAAAGTAATTTATTTTATTTTCCCATTTTATCTTAACATTCGGCGTTAAGCATACATCGTAAATATTGAAACTAAACTCTTTGTATTGATGCACTATTTCGGGTCTGTCCTCCAAATGTAAGTATTTGACCCATTCTTCGAAAGTGAAATTTTGCCCTGTGCATTTGCAGCTATGGTGAATATATTTACCCATATATCAATTATTTTATGAAACGCATCCAAATCGTATGGTTACCTTTACCCGATGTATGACCAAACAGCGGTTTCATGCCAACAATCTCAATTATCTTATCAGTAGGTATCTGTTGCTCGTTCCACTTAAATATAAGCGTGCCATTTGGTTTCAGAACTCGCATGCACTCATCAAAGCCTTGTTTAATATCGTCTTCCCAACTTGGGAACAGCCGCCCATATTTCTTGGCCATCCAAGATGATTTACCGAGATTTTTCAAATGCGGTGGGTCAAATAGCACGAGATAGAAACTTTCATTGTCAAATGGCATATTGCGAAAGTCGCCAATCACATCAGGACTAACAGTTAATGTCCGCCCGTCGCATAGTGTTGTAGTTTCCTGTCTAATATCCATGTAAATCGCCTCTGTATTGTGTTTGTCAAACCAACACATACGACTGCCACAGCAAGCATCTAATATTCTTTTCTTATCAGTATCTGAATTTCGTAAAATAATTGCCATGCTTTTTGTTTTTTTACTATCTGAATGATGGTTCTTTCCCAAAATTAACTACCCGCATCATTTCCTTGAAGCGGTCGTGCAAGCGTTCATCGTAATATTTTGAAATATCATCTGTCGTCAAATTTGATGTTGTTATCGTACAAAATTGCTTTTGATAACGATAATGTATAATATCCGTAACTGCCGTAACAGTATCGCCATAGTTAAGGCTTTCGCAAGGCTCTGTACCTAAGTCGTCTATACATAGTATCTCTATGTTTTTTAGAAGACGAAACTCTGTAGTTGCTTTGGAGTTTTCCTTTGTCGGATTGTTGTCAGCTTTAGCAAGCTGCACCAATTCCTTTGCTGTTACAATTCTAAAGCCGTTATATGGTGGCTCTCTGTTCTCGCCACACTCTCCTGAATGTAGATAGAAATACAATGACTGCAACGCCTGCACAAGTGTCGTTTTGCCATTGCCTTTGTTTCCACATAGGAATAAACCAAATGTGTTTTCGTTCGATGTCAGCCATTTGGCAATATCCCATATATGGGTTTTGTATTCGGCTGTATCTGTAAACTGACGCATACGTGCTACAACTTCGGCTTTACAAGCAGCATACAGCATAGCATAAACCTGCTTTGCTGTGTACGGCAGCCTAAAACGAGTTGGAATATTCTTTTTCTTGAGAAGATGAGAGTATATTGCCTCTACGTCTATTTCTTGTTTCGGGTCTAACTTTATCATTATTGTATTGTAGTATTTTACGCAGCCAGTTGTTGAAATGCTGCTTTGCGTCTCTGATGTTGGCGTGGTGTTCTATTCCGTCTGCCAAACATTGCAGTTTGAAATCGTCCAACTTGCTTATTAGAGCATCTTTTTGCAAATGGTGTAGCATTTGCAATTGCTCTAACCAAATAGAAGATTGTTTCAGTTCTTCTATTTCAGCATCAATTCCACCTATCACGCTTTCATTTACATAAGGGGGTGTTGGTTTTTCGATTTCTGCTTGTTTCTCTTCCACGCAAGAGTATTCATCTATGTTTACGTTTCTCTTGCACAGCTTATTGATATGCTTGTAACGCTCTTGTATTCCTTTTGATGTCAGAATGCTTTCACTGATATAAAGGTCTGGGTTGAACAACCCTACTTTCACGCAGCATTTGACAGCTTCCTGTATAAAGGACTGTTCGTAATTCGTTATTTCTGATATAACGAATGCCATATCTTCGTCCCACTTCGTGTAATATCCATCACGATAGATTATACAAAGCAGGGCAGCATATATAGTAACAGCTTTGCCACCTTGAAAACGTATTAGCTTTCTAACCTTTATGTCTTGAAAGAAACCTATATCCATAGGAAAGTATTCAAGAGCCGCTTTTACAGGTCGTGCCATATCTACTCATAGTATTTTAGGTAATCTTCAACTTCAGTTATAAACTCGTCCAGCGAATGGCAAACTACGTACTTATACTCTCCCTGTTCGGTTACAAGTTTCTGCCACTGCTTTTGCGATGTGCTTTGCTTGCCCTTTGCTGTTTTTATTTCAATGAGCAGTGCACCGTAAAACCTATTGGGAATAAGCAGTATCAAATCTGCCACACCAGCCACAACTCCCTCCTCTTTGAGTATTGCAGCTGTGCGTGCATCTCGTTTACCTCCATTAGGAACTGCAAAAAGACGACCTTGCAGTTTTCTATACTTTAGATTGAACCACCGCACACAAGAACATTGTATGCGGTGTTCCTCGTTGGAGGGTGATTTGCGCTTGGCTTTCTGTTGAGCCAATGCTTGTTCAAAAGTCAAGCTCATAGCTTATTATATTTCCTTATTTTCTATTCGTCTTTTTTTACATATCGCGCAACTATGATTGAACGCTCTTTCTGCTGAGATTCGTCTTCTTTTGCTCTTTCGATACGTTGATAAAGAGCATCAGCATATTTTTGCATATGTTCTAATTGTCCCATAAGTTCTTGCCGTTTGTACCAATGCAATGTGCCGATTGTAAAGCACGCTTGCATAGCCTTGTTGATACGCTGGGTTAGCTCTGTAAGCTCAAATTCCATTCTATTAATGAAAGTTTCAGTTAATACATAGCCCTCCTCGAAAGCTTTTTTAGGCGACCATGACATATAGCCGTCTTCGTATTGAATGAGATAACCCATCATATTCTCACTATCATCTCCATAGATTTTTCGACCTATGATTTCCTGCGCATCAAACAAATCACAGGGTGCTGCTTTTACACTTTTAGTACAAGTGTATTGTTTCATTTCTTCTTTAAGTTTACGCATAATTTTACTTGTTTTAATGTTACACAATATAATATAGAGGATTTTCCTCCTATTTTTTCTTCAAATACGTCCCATTATCGGTTTTCCTTGATTGCCTAAGTATACTCTCATTATATTTACGAGTAAATTCGTCAAGCCCATATCTCTCTATAATTGCAACCGCTAATTTCTCTGTCCGCTTAATATAAGAAATAGCCCTCCTCTTATATTTTGTATTTCGTTTACCTTTTATCTTTATATCGGTAATTTCAAATTCTCTATAGAAGACGGTAGCATCTCTGAGAACCTTTTTAACTTTTCTCGGAATTCTTGTCATATCTTTGCATTGTTATTTGTTTTTAGTGGAGAAAGCAGGATTCGAACCTGCATGAAATATATCAAGTGTTAGCCGTTACCAACTAAGCGTTGCACATGTCTTAATATTTTCACTTGATTTATAGGAATATACCACGTTAGAGGTGCTTACACGGCTTCTGTTGTAATGGTTCTCTCCCATATTCCCTTCTCACCGACTTAAGTTTAGCGTCTACCAATTCCGCCATTTCTCCAAAATGTAGGAGGTGTAGACCTCCTACCACGTTGCACTAACGCTTGCTAATATCTTTAAAGATAGTTGGCGGTGTGCCATACACTGGCAACTTGCCGTCCCACTTCTCAATCCACATCTGTTCCAAGACTGCAGGCGTCAGTGCTTTTGTACGAAGTTCATTAGCTTTAAACTCGGCTTCGGCAGCAACAATCTTTTTCTGTGCTTCTGCCTGCACCACCTTAACTTCGTTCTGAACCCTCATTGCTTCCTGTACCGCTCTGTTCTTTGCGTTTACAGATTCGACTATTGTAGAGGGGTATTGTAAACCCGAAGTCAATTGCTCCAAATGAAAGTTTTCTCTTGCCAAAGATTTAGATAGATAGCTTTCGATTGCCTTTTCCACCAAGTCTCGGTTCGATACGATTTGGTCGGTTGTATACTTATTAAGCTGAATGCGGAAAGCATCTCGGACATAATTGTACAATGTCCCATTGATAACCTCGTCTAACTCCTTTCGGTATTTCTTGAAAACATAGGGGGATTTGCCGTCTACTATTTTCAATGAAATCGTAGGGTCAATCTTGAACTCACTACCATCTTTGGCGTTAATGGTAAACGGCTCGTAGTCCACCGTTTGAACGTATGTCGGATATTCGTAGACTGACTGCGTGAATGGGTTGTACCACACACGACCTGTGCAAAGGCTAATATCGTCTACACCTTTATCGGAACCATAAAGATTCACGAGAATACCCTCACTACCAGCATCAATACGCTCCGTGCAGGAGGTAAAGCTGAACAACACACCCATAAGCATTAAAATGCTTGATAAGAATTTACTTTTCATTTTTTTGTTTTTTTAATTTATTAATAATGTTAATTGCTTTTGTAAGACATTTCGTCTTGAATGATATTACGCCCCAAATGACGATTACAAATATACCTGCTATGTTGGCAATTGTGTCAGGTAACGTAATCATAGAAGTCCCTATCGAAATTACGCATAGAGTGAGCAGAGACCACGCAACAAATAAGATTACTTTTGTACTCATGTTCATTGGTTATTTTTCAATGAACGGAATTTCGGGCGCAACCTCCTTGATGGCGGCTATCTGTTCGTCGATAATTGCATCCAACGTCTCATCTATCAACTGCTGTGCACTTGGTGATATGAGCTGCACGGTAACATCGTGCCCATTGATAGTGGCGTAGGTCTCAACCTCGACAACCTGCGGTTCTGCACCCTTGAAGATAGGTAATTTGACAGAGAACCGTTCAGGCATGTTAGAGTTTACAATCTGCGAATAATTGTCCGTAAACGAGCCGTTCTCCTTTCGGTCGCGCTCGTAATCGGTGTTCACCTTTGCTTTGAAGTTCTTGAATACCGACACGAGTTGCATATTGGTTTCGCGTTCGGCAAAGTAGGCTCGGTTCATCTTGATGAATTGGCTAAGCTGAATAGGTTCCCATTCATAGCCATCATTGATGTGGAACGCTTCAAACTGACGGGACAGCTGCAATTGTCCTGTAACGATAATTCTGTTACGTTTGTCTGTCTCGTTGCAGACAAGCACCATTGTTAGGTTATCTCGGTCTACAATGATATGCGTGTGTTCACGGTCTATCTGACCATCGCAACCCCAGCGTTTCTCGAGGAATGAGAAAATAGCCCCAATAGTACCTCTTACGTTGAGGTTTTCGGGTTCAAGCACGGGCAGCTCGTTCACATTGCCCACTTCGCGAATGATAACCTCTGCCTTTTGACAGTCCTTGTCAAGATTGATTTGCATTTTTTCGTTTGTCATAATTAAATGTTGTTAATTGGTTTGTTACTCTGCTTTTTTAAACTCTTTGAACAAAGTTGGTGAGAGTTCGTCTCTTGTTGCAGGACGACTTGACACAAGTACACCCTCTGCATTATAGAAGCACGCCATACGTTCTTCTTCGTCTACGAATTTGTAGACTTTTTCTGTTACGACGCGGCTCTTCGCCTTAATGTCGGCAAGCAGTTCTTCGACGTCCTCTTTTAGAGGTTTTAATTCAAGGTTCTTTTCTGCTTTGAAGTCTTTAATTTCTTCTTGCAGGTCATGAATTTTGATAGACTTCTCTGCAAGTGTAGTCTTCTTCTTTGCAAGTTCGTCGGCATCAAACGCTTTACTGTAATCCATTTCGACAACTTCGTCTGCATTGTCGATAAGGAACTGTTTGCGCTCGTCCAAGTTCTTGATGTCTTGTCCTAATACTTTCTGCATGATTTCTTCTTTTTATTTGTTTTGTGGCACAATTGCCCTACCGTTTCTGGCATGAAATTTCCCATTTGGTCTTTCGGATAGCAACCTGCGATTGCCATTAGTTTACCTCTACAATTGTATAGATTTGCATTTTTGTTAATTATTCCCATTGTATTTTTATAATGTTATTTCTACTCCCTTTTTAGCAGCTATTGTGCGTTTGCCTGTTGCTCTGCGAACTGCTCTTACAAATTCAGCTTCGTTGCTGTTGCCGTCTGACAGATGCAATAACACAATGTGCCTTGTCTGACTTAAGTCGTTGCGCTTTAAAACACCTATTGCATTGTCTATGCTTAAATGGCTCAACATTAATCGGTCTCGCATAATCGCTGGTACTCGTCCGCTGGTGATATTGCTATCCAATATCTCGTCCGAATAGTTGGCTTCTATGAGCCAATGGTTAATGCCATTGAAGTTGTAGGGCACTGCATAGGTATCTGTTGCAAAGAACAGTTTGCCAAACTCTTTATGCCATACAAGGTAGCCCACGCACGGCACATCGTGGTACACCTTGAAAGGTATAACCTTGAAATTACCTAACTTGTAACATTTGCCGTGCGTTACGGCTTTAGCACTGTAGCCTAAGTGTTTTGCTTCTATCGTTTCTTCGGGCGCAAGCAATGGTATTGCTGCATCGGTGTACTCCTTTGCGAATGCTGCGTGGTCTCCGTGCTGATGTGAGACCACACAGCCGACTACCTTTTGAATATTCCAGTTTAATACTCTTTTGACTTCCAACAGCGGTAGCCCTGCTTCTATTATCAAGGCTTCGCTGTCGTTCTGAATTACGTAGCAGTTTCCCTTTGAAGAACTGCCGATACAAGTTAATACCATTTGCTTTTGCTTGAAAGTTGTTAGATTGGGCACTCACGTCCGCTTTTGCTTTCGGACTGTGGGGCTTCGTCTATAGGTTCATAATTTGCAGGGTCTGCAAAGTCGATAGTTTCCTGTGGCTTATGCTCCAACTGTGGGGTTTCGTTCGCCTGCACTGTTATTTGCTGTTGTGCTGCATCGCGAATAGCTTCTGCACCATTTGGAGGCGTCATAGAAAACTCTTCCTCTTCTCCGTCAGTTGCGCTATCCAACTCTATTTTGCAGGCACGCGCTATGACGGTTTTTTTGCACATTTGGTCTGTGAAGTTTTTATGAGCAGGACTTGCGCCACGTGCTGCGCCTTGTTGCCACGCCTTGCGAATTTGGTCAATACTCATAATTTCTAAATATCTGCTGCCGTCTTTATTTATCACGACAGCATACGCACCCGTAATATTGTCAATGTCAATATTCTCCATCTTTGTCTCATGGGACACAAATTGATACCGTCCATTTTTATCTACAGTATATATGAAGTTGTCGTTTTTATAAATAACCTGTGCAACGACGTCTTGTATTTTTGTGTCTCGTTTTGCACGCAATAGAGCTCCCGTGTAACGCTCCCAAAATTCGAGCGAGTTACCACAAGGAATAAAATAGCAATGTTTTTTAGGGTGTTCGCCTTTCAGCACCATTTCCAATAAGCAATTCCAAATACTTTGCTTAGTGCATATATCAATTGCCTTTTGTTTATCCCTGTTTTCTATTGTTTGCAGGTATAGCCAAGCACTTTTAAGTGCATTGCCTGCATGATAATCTTTAGGCAGTATAAGTCCACCTTCTTTCTGTAATTTTTCAATATGTCCCGTTAATGCAACAACGGTTGCCTCCTGTACTTCCTTTAACGCCTTATTGTTTTGCGATGGAAGTTGTACTTGTGCTGTGTTCTGTTGTGTGGCTGCTGTCGGAGCAGTTGCTGGCTGTGTCTGTTGTGTCATAATCTATTGTTTTAATTGTTTACTACTGTTAGTTCTTTGTCTTGTGGACTTACCACAAGGCGTATTTGCTGGCTTGCTGTCGGCAAGATTTCAGTAATGCTTTCTGCGTTATCTATTATGATAGGCGCAAAAGCATTGTGGTGCCTGCACATAGCGTTGATAATGTCGATGCCAGCGTTAATCTTCTCACTGGTAGATAGGTCTTGGTAAGGGGTTCCGTGCATCGTGCACTCACAAGTAGTCTTAAGCCCACCGTTAAGGTGGTGCTCAAACATATTGAAGCACACAATATCGAACAGTTTATTTACCTTGCTTTCAAGGTCTTCGATGTAATACTGTATCAGATTTTCAGCTGCACTGTCCTGATGTTCCAAATCTGCAAGCTGCTGGCTAAGTGCCTGCTGTTCTGCCGTGAGTTCTGCGATGCGCTTTTCCTTACGCTCTATTTGCTGCTTGATTTGGAGCTGATCTCGGAGCTGATCTCGGAGTTGTTGTTGCTGTGTTTTTTGTTCTTTGATGCGATTAATCGCTTCTTCCTGTGTAGTGTTATCCTCTTCCTGTTCGAGTTGTTGCAACTTGTCCTCTTCAACTTTGATGAGGTTTGTAAGTTCAATAACTCTACTATCCGTCGTGTAGTCTTTCTTTTCGGGTTGAGTGCCTTTTGCTTTTTCAAGTTCCTTTTCAAGGTGAGCAACGCGTTCTTCTGCTTCTTGCTTGTCAGTAGCACAGCGTTTGCGCTCTTCTTCGATTTCGTTTTGTTTTTTAGCAATACTTTTAGCTTCTATGTCGAGCAAGTCTTGCTTCTTTGCCTTGCTCTCGTTGAAGTTGCCTTGCAAACGCTCACGCAGACTGTCAATATCCTCTTGTGGAAGTCGCTGGTGGCATGTAGGGCAAACTTCATTGCTTGCGTCCCAGGCAAAGGTTTCGTCCTCTACCTGCTGCCAACGTGTGCGAAAATCTTCCTTTTGCTCGTTTAGCAATTGCTGACTGTGCTCGTTGTTTTCCGCATCACTGTTGATAGTGTAGATATTTTTACGCTGTTTCTCAATAGCTTCTTCAATGCTACTTACAACGCTTTCGTGTAACTTCTCGGCTTCTCGGTTCTCCTTTTTAATTTTGTCTATGATGCTGTCTCGTTCGGTTTCATAGGCTTGTATCTGCTTGCGGATAGCAATTTTGGCTTTGTACTTCTCCTCGCTTCCCTTACTTGCATCTGCCAGCATATCGTCGTAATGTTGCAGACCTTTTTCAATTTCCGCAATACGTTTTTCAAGTATAGGAAAGTCGTAATCTTTACTTTGCAACTCTGTGAGTTCCGTCTGATGCTCACTTATACGGCTGGGGACAAGTTTTAACTCATCTTTTATGCCCTTAATCTTGTATGCAAGGTTTTCACGGAACTTGTCAATATCACCATTCTCCACATACTTTTCAATCAAAGCCCATTCTTCCTTTTGGGCAACAACGTTGAGAAAGTCTGTCTCTCCAACCATCTGCTCGAGCAACAGACGTTGGTCGGCAGCCTTTAGGCTTGGAAAGTACATAGGGTTGGTAATGCTCTTAAACAGAGCTTCGGGCAAGATATTGGCTATTTCTGCCTTGTATTCCGTTTGCGTGTACTTGTTGCCATTGATGAAGTAATTTGTTGTGTGCCCTGTGAGCACTTCCTCCTTTTGTCCTCGTGGCTTGCTCCATACATCTTTACGCACCTTTTCAAAAGT
>ERZ772956.2061-NODE-2061-length-13139-cov-4.201544_pt1 | contig 13139 bp, 13 predicted proteins | sample MGYA00580683_ERZ772956 | MGnify/ENA primary metagenome ERZ772956 (study PRJEB29015, sample SAMEA2738077) | human oral metagenome | biome: human oral; feature: human-associated habitat; material: saliva | place: China | collected 2212 ... | reverse complement strand
GCTGAAGTGAGTCAATTGCCCATGGGTAGGGCGTAGCAAATGCATTCCACAAGAGGAAGACAGTGGCCATAAGAAACAGAACTATAGAGATAATCTTTAGAGGCAGCCATTTATGTTTCTTGTTCATAGTCATCACGCAGCCTCAACTAGTGGCTTATATGCTTTAGGAACAATGTTTCCTGGTAGTGCTTTACGCGCTTCACCCCTTGCATTAAATTCGTCCAAGTTTTGGAACGCAGTTCATGTGGACGCGGCTTTTCTTGTAGATGTGTTTTTCGCACGCCGGGTTTCTCGCCAGGCGCGTCAAAGCACCCAGCTTAGTCATGCCAGGGGTCAACGCGCCATTCGTTGCCCGTAAGACTCCAGTCATTCATGTCATTAGCATTGCCGTTGATGACAAACTCCCTGACAAAGATGTCTCGCTTGCCATTTGAAATGGTCTCAATGTAGTAACGAGGACGAACATCTCCCTCGTGGACTTCATCGAGAGGTGTGGTGTAGTTGGATAGTGTCTGCTGGTCAACACCCATGTCCTTCAGTGTCTGGGCCAAAATGTCATAGTGCCAGACAGGTGCGTCAGAAATCTGCATAGGCTGAGCAGCCTCTTCAGGAGTCTGGCCTGCAGGCTTGTACATAATAACTGGATTTGAAGGCGTCTGAATATCACTGTCCGTCAAATACCAATCACCGTGGTCAGCAGTAATGATGAAGGACGTGTTCTCATATACGCCCAGACGCTTGAGTTCAGCAATGTATGCTTCAACAATTCGGTAAGATGCAATGGTTTGCTCGTCAACGTTTTGCTTGCTTGGATCATCAGTGCGCTCAACGTTGCGATCAAGAATGTAAGGTGGATGCGAGCCAAGCAGGTGAATGAAGCGGAACGAACCGTTCTGACCCGTATCGTCAATCGAAAGTCCGTAGTGCTGCAGCTCCTGGTAATACTTGAGGTCGTCCTCGGTGTATGGCTGAGAAGATAGGTCAACCTCGTCCATATTTACCTGGCGGCGCATACGCACATTGAGGTCCTCAGTGTAATACCAGAAACGAGGCTTAAATACCCAAGGCATGTCCCTACATAGAGCTGTCTTATAGAGAATGCGCAGCGCCCCAAAAACATCCAGCTGGTTATCAAGTCCCCTGCCAACCGGTGGATGGTAGTTCACGGAATACTTCTGAGCTGTACCTCTATAACGGTTGTAATTGAGCTGATCAGTGTACAGTCCAGCTTCAAATCCAGCGTTCTGAATGTCTCTCAGATACTGATCACTTTGTGCCCAGTTATAAACAAACTCGTTGAAATTCTCGCCAGGCTGAGGACGTGTACCAAAGAGCAGCGAAGGCACGCCATATCGGGTTGGAATCATAGAGCCCGCAGAGTTTCTGTACCACGTAAAGCCAGTCAAACCAGCAAATGTCTCTGGATGCTCATCATAGAGCCTCTGGACAAAAGCGGTGTCGGTAGTATCAAGAACAAATACCACGACGTTTTTCTTAGAGGAAACGCTATGCAAACCCTCACGAGTTGCAACTACCTGGTAATTCTCTGGATTTGCATCAATTGATGCAGCAATGGATGGTCCCCAAAGGCTGGCAACGCCTACTGTCTGGACAATGACAAGCGCTACGGACGTTACCAAAAGACCGGTGCGGAATTGACGAGCGCGAATGATCGAGAAAACCGCACTACCAGCAATAATTACCAGCCAGACAAAGCCTGAGATAACCATCTTTTTGGTGAAGTTTGACCAGATGACCTCGTGGCCGTCAGCAAGAGGCATTCCGCCATTCATAAACACTACCTGGATATATGCAGCAAAACCAACCGCACCCACAAGGGCCACTGCCACGTTAAAGAAGCGCTTACGAAGTAGCGAAAGAAATACCGTCAAAATGAGCGTAAGCACAAGACCGGCAATAATAACAGGGCCTGCAACATCGTTGAGGTTGAACGAGAGGTCACGCGCGCTATTGGCTACCAGCTCAAGAGGGGCTACCACCAGGATGGTGAAAACGGTGAAGAACGAAACAATAAACGCAACACCAATACGCCCCTTAGGTTTAAGCGTACCCTCTTTACGCTCCTTGATGCGGATGGCTTCAGCTGCAAGAGTTTCTCGCATCTGAGCGTCTGCAGCCTGTGCGCCTTTTGCGTCCACCTTGTGGACGGCGCCTTCGACAATTTTGTCTGCGTTCTCGTCAATCTTGAGGATGCGGAAGAGCACCTTGCGAGAACGTCTAAATGCCACACCAAGCACGGCTGACAGCGCAACCACCACGGCTGCCAGCGCCTGGATGGTGTAGGTCATGACGGATGGGTCAACGTAAGCCTGTGCTGTTGCAGGCAGAAGTGCCCACCATACAAACGTCAGCGCTGTAACGTAGAGTGCGGCGTGGAGGAATATTGCTCGGTTTTGAGTAGCTGCGCTACAAGAGTTTCTCATGGTAGAGGTTATGGTTTTAGTCACGAGAAACACCGTCCTCATCAGTTGTCTTTGTGGCTTCGTCGATAGCGGCAACGTTGCCCTTGTCGTCAGCGTCAGCATCGACCGCATCGCTCTTCTTGGCAGTCGTGGTAGCAGCGGCGGCATCACCCTGCTCAGCAGCCTCCTCTTGGTGCGCCAAAACGCGCTCGAGGATAAACTTACCTGCGGCTTCTCCGCCATGACCAAGGTTGAAGATCATGTTGTTACGAATCTCTTCAATCTTGTGCGACCAGCTATCAGTCTCTTCGAGCATCTGCGCAACCGCGTCACCAAGATCCGAGAGGTCCTTAGGATCAAAGCTGCGGCCAATCTCGTTCCTGAGCGTAATGTCACAGGGATCTGTGTGAATCTTGCTCCAGTCGGGGTTATTCTCCTTCATTGCCGTGTCAATGAAGACCGACGGTTTGAGCGTAGTAAACGAGAACTCTTCGGCAACACTTGACCAGTCAGTAAAGAGCAGGTCAGCCGAGAGAACCGAAGTGTTGGAGCTAAAGTCGGTCTCAAAGGAGAGCTCCTCTGGGTCCGCATCTGCATAGCGACCAAGAATCTCCTCCATACGAGCAGGATAACGCTTCAAATACTCTGGGTGCGGACGAACCACAATACGCCAGCCGCGACCCATGAGCTGCTCAAGCATGCCGTCAAGACAACTGTCCATCAAGTTGTCATATTGCCACGAAGGGCCAATCAGCAACAGGGGTTTCTCGCCAGGTTTCCGCTGGCCCAGATTCTGCTTCTGGTAGTTTTTGATTGACCTATCGAGAAGATCGTAGCCAATAGCAGGCTTTCTCTTGGATGGCGTACCGTAGTACTTCTCGACCAGCTCAAGATCGTGCTGCTGGTGAGGACCAACACAAAGGACGTCGTCGTAGTAGGTGTACTCATTGCGCGTCGAAGTGACCGTCATGGAAGTCATATGGTGGCACATGTACATGTACTCAGCGTCTTTACGCACGTAGGAGCGCTTCATGTAGGAACTCTCCAGGTCACCGAGGGAGGTAACTACAACGTCGGCATCCAGCTTCATAAAGAGCGTGATGAGACGACGCTGACCCAGGTAATACGGAATCAGGCGAGGCTGCTGTTTTGCCAGTTCAAAGACCTGGTCGTTAGGGTCAGAGGTGACGTAGTGAATACGAATATCAGAGTTTGCCAGCAGCCACTCGATGGCGCCCTGGAAGTACTTGTAGAAGCCGCTTGATTCGGAGTAGAAGACCAAGTGCTTGCCAATGGTGTCAAAGAAGCGCTTGTAGTCCTCTTTTTCTCGAGCAGCATGAGGATCGCGCTGGAACCATTTGTGTGTGGACTTGGTTGCTGCGTCCATTGCCTCAAACTCATCGCGAGCAGCGTTGAGGTCATCGTAATCAACCTGCTTACGAGGGTCAATGATGATGTTGCATACCACCTGTACCAGAATGGACAGAAGGTTTGAGCAGACCCAGTAGAATGCCATGCCACAGACAACGTAGACTGCAAGTACCAGTGACATTGCAATAGAGAGGCCGTTAGTAGTGTTCTTCTCTGCACGAGACTGCTCGCGCTGAAGTGGATTCAGCTTGTTGGAAGCAAGGCCAAGAGCAACCGAAGACAGAGCTGCTGCCAGTGGCATAATCCAGGTGATACCACCGTCGATGATTGGTGTCATGCCCAGAAACTCGGTGCCAGGAGCGCCGGAATCGGTAATACCATGGATGACATCAACCAAGCCAAACAGGATGACTACCTGGATTCCCAGGGGAATGAGACTCAGCAGCGGATGATAGCCAGCTTTTTTGTTGAGCTCGTTAGAGCGCTCCTCGATGGTCTCTTTGTCGCCGAAGTAACGCGTCTTCAGGCGGAATGTCTCGGGCATAAGACGCACCATTACGATTGAGTTTTGCTGCGTCCAAAGTGCCAGAGGCATTAGGATAATTTTAGTTGCAAGAGTAAAGAGGAAGATTGCCGCCCACCAGCTGCCGGTTAAATCATATGCGGGCTGAACAATAAGTGAAAATACGTGCGCAAGTTGCTCCATAAACAAACCTTCTTTTAATACCTCAAGTGCTTCAAATAAGATTTTTTGCAAGAAGCATAATTTTGTGCATATCTTATTTATGATATCAAATAATGTCTTCTAACTGCGTATTGAACAGGATAAGCGGCACAAATATGCGATAAGTTACGAACCTTAAAGTATCATTAGGTAAACTCTTTTTGAGCTATTTAGCAGCAATTATGTGGCTATTTGTCCTTCTCGTTAATCAAAAATTAACCCTTTAAAAGGGCTTTTTCTTCTATTTTGGGTTGTAATCATATTTCTACTGACTAAAATACACTCCATGTTATTTTTTATATTCGGCGTGGTCAAACGCCTGTAAAATGAGGAGATTCTATGCAGGCTAATCTGCAAGAGCTAAAAGAGACCTATTCACGGCAGACCTACAGCGTGTTTTCGATTAATCGCCAACAGAAGATTGCTGACTCTCAAGTTACATTTTCGCTTGCACACTCTGTGTTCATCATTTCTGTTTTTGGTGCTGCTGAAATTACTATTGGTGGCAAGGATTTCATCTGCGAAGGAACAACGATTGTTCATGCACCCGCTGGTCAGACAGTGTCTTATCGTACCCTTTATGGACGCTCGTTTGACCATGTAAACGTCTATTACGATGGTGTTCCTGGAGACGCTACCAGTCCAATCTTCAATGCATACGCGTTTGATCCTCAGGGATTTGACCGCATTCTTGATAAGACTCTTGACCTGGAAAAACTTAACGCTGTTCCCTCCTTGGATAATCGTGTGGCGCAGATTGTTAACGGCACTGAGCTTATCAAGTCTATGTTCCTGCTTACTAACAGCCAAAAAGTTCAGGAAAGCATGGCCGAGGCTCGTACATATATTGAACTTCACTTTGCCGACCCTATTACCATTCCTGATTTGGCAAAACGTTGCGGTATGAGCACTCAACGCTTCTCCAACAATTTTGTCCAGTCTTTTGGCGTTCGTCCTATGACGTTCATTATTGCTAAACGACTTGATCATGCGCAACAGCTGCTCCAATCAGGTCTTTCTGTCCGTGAGACCGCCGAAGCCGTTGGCTACAACGATCCATTCTATTTCAGCAGGCTGTACAAAAAGCACATGGGCGTCACGCCTCAGGATGTCCATGACCGTTATGAGGGCGCTATCCTAATTAAGTAATAAAACCTTTGCTGTGCGAAAGCAAATCTATGGCAATTAATCAAAAAGGGGTCAGAGCAACACGCTCTGACCCCTCTTACTTTTACTTTTTGCATAAATGGGTAATAAAATTCATTTCTATGCATACGTAATTTTTGAGCTCAAAATTATGTGCCGAAAAAGGTAAAAAACGCGTTTAGTTGGAGATGAAAATTTAAAATAAGTCGATTTATCTCCAACTAAGACGATTTTTTACCGCGTCAAAAACTTTTATCTGGGCAAATGTTGTATGCAAAAAAATGAAAATTCCAACTAAACGCATTTTTTACCACTTGAGCCTTCCAAGCCTGCTCCGGCTGTTTTCGCTCTCGCGCTCCTTTTACGCTCTTTTCTGACACAAAAAAACTCCCCGCACCGTAAGGTGCTGGGGGGTTTGCTTAAAATGATAAAGCTATTTATGCAGTAGCCTCGACAGCTTCTTCAACAGCGTTATCTTTCTTAGCAAAGTGTTCAGCTACATATCCAGTAATCAAAGGAGTCAGTATTGCAGTAACAATAACTGCAGCTGCGACCTGTGCGTTTGCTGTCGCAAGAACAGCGCCGCCATACAGTGCTGGATTAGCCTCGGCCATAGCAGCAGGAGTTAACGCATTTGCACCTGCGCAGGAAGAAATAGCAACGCCTGCGACACCAGAGCCGCCAGTAGCACGATCAACAAAGTAGTTGATAAAGCCACCACAGACGGAGCAGATGACACCTAGTAGAATACCTGCAGGACCAGCCATGATTAGGGACTCAAACTTCATGGTCGAACCCATTGCGAAGAAGGTCATGACGATGATTGCTGGTAAAGCGCTCGTTAGCATCTTCTTCATGGATGGGAAGAAGTTGCCAAGCAAAATACCCACGATGATTGGGAGAACTGCACCAAGCAAGGACCAGTTGATTGGCGACTGACCAGTTGCACCAAGAGCAAGCATGGTAACTGGAGGTCCAACAATCAGTGTGGTAATTGCAACTGCACCCTGCTCATACTCGTTGCCGTAGTCGGCCATAAGACCTGCATACATGGAGTTGTTTGCACCAGAACATGCAGCAAGGATAACCATTGAAGACAGGCCAAGCAGGTTGTCGTTCAGGAAGAACAGAACGCCAAGGCCAAGTGCAACGCAGAAGATTACCTTAGAAGTAATGATAATTGCGCCACGAAGTGCAGCCTTAGGTGCGCTCTTGAACGAAATTGTTGCACCAACACACAGCATGAAAGCGCCAACCAGAGCAGCAGTACCCTTAACGGTCATTGCAGCAGTAAAGCTACCAAGCGTTGGAAAAACGTCTGGAAAAACTGTGTTCATAAAGACGCCGAGCATCAGTGGTACCAGGATGTTTGCACCTGGAATGCGGCCCAGAGCCTTAAATGGGTGCTGGATGGAGATTGGTTCTTTTTCAGCCATGTACTCCACCTAGTCCATTACGATGCCGCCGTCGCAGTCGCCAATCTCACCGTTGACGAAGCTAGCAGCGTCGGAAGCAAAGAACAGAATCATCTGAGCTGGCTCAGATGGCTGAGCAGGGCGGCCCAAAGGAATGATGCTGATGACCTTGTTGTACTTCTCAGGATCGTTGGAAAGTGCAGTGGTCATACCAGTAATGGTGAAGGATGGGCAGACAGCGTTACAAGAGATGCCGTACTTACCGCCCTCTTTAGCGATAGCCTTGGTGAATCCGTTAACACCAGCCTTGGAAGCAGCGTAAGCAACGGTGCCAAGCAGGCCGCCGCCGATCTTACCAGCAACAGAAGAAACGTTGACGATACGAGCGCCGCCACGGTCGATGAAGTGCTGCCAGAGAGCATGGGTCAGGTTGTAAGTACCAGTGAGGTTGGTGTCGATAGTCTTAGCCCACTCGACATCGTCGACCTCTGCAAAAGGAACAGTGCTTACGCGACCTGCGCAGTTGATAAGAACGTTAACGTCGCCGCACTCTTCAAGAATGCGAGCAACAGTCTTCTTAACTGCCTCGCCATCAGAAATGTCCATGAAGAAGAAATAGTTTCCCTCACCAAGTTCCTGAACAAACTTCTGGCCAACCTCCTCCTTATCGAAAGAGCAAACAACTACGTGTCCGCCACCTGCGACGACACCCTTGGAAATCTCAGCGCCGATGCCTGAGTTGCCGCCGGTGACCAGTACAAGCTTACCGGTAAAATCAAATGCCATGCTCTTCTCCTTTGAATCTACGAGCACAAACCATTAGGAAACAACTAAATCATACCTGCATTTACATAACAAATAACAGAAAAAATTATCTTCAGAAACACTTTTTTCATCGATATACTGCCTAGACGAAATAATTGTCATAAATGATACTCAATTTAAACAATTAGCTCTTGACAATCCTCTTTCAAAAGTCGCAAGTTTCACAGAGTGATTACGCAACGCACAATAATCCCGATACGCTCAACAACTCGGCAACTCCGATACACACAGTAACCCCGATACGCTCGGCAACTCCGATACGCATAGTACATCCAAAACACACCTCGTCATCACAAGGCATTTTATCAAAAAGTTAGACACGGCTAACTTTTAAGCATACAATAAGGCGAGAAACCCTTAGTACCCTTCGATTTTTTGGAAAGAGGTCGCTATGAAGCATCTCTCTGCGCGCGCTCCACTGGGCTTGCGCGCATATTTTACCGGCGCCACAAAGTCAACCAGTTCCGTACGCTCTTCTGCACCAGCGTGCTCTCCCAGCGCTACACGCACAGGCGTCGCACAGCGCAGCTCAACTATGACCCGCAGGTCAGTACTCACCTTGCTCGGCTCTGGATCTATCGCAGCAATCACATCGCTCGCAGCTTGCGGCCCACGCGATTCTGCAGCCAATTCAAGCTCCGCACAAAACCAGAACCCTGCCACTCCCCTCGTCTTGACCACCTTCACCGTCATTCAAGACATGGCTTCTCGCGTTGCGGGCGAGTTTTGCCAGATAGAATCCATCACCAAAGCCGGTGCCGAAATCCACGACTACGAACCCACGCCCGACGACCTCAAACGCGCGCAAAAAGCCCAGCTTATCCTCAACAATGGTTTGGGGCTTGAGCGCTGGTTTGAGCGCTTTGTTGCCGACTCGCCAGCACAGCGCGCTGACCTCAGCGAAGGCATCACCGCCATCCCCATCGCCGAGGGTGACTACCAGGGCCAGGCCAATCCACACGCGTGGATGTCGCCCGCAAACGGCAAGATCTATGTCGAGAATATCGTCCGCGCACTCAGCAACCTTGTCCCTGACCACGCCAAGGACTTCGAAGCCAACGGCGACGCCTACAAGAAGGAGCTCGACAACATTTCCTCCCACCTGATTGAGGAGCTCAGCGCCCTGCCGGAAAACCAACGAACACTGGTTACCTGCGAAGGGGCCTTCTCATACCTGTGCCGCGACACCAATATGAAGGAGCTCTACCTCTGGGCCGTTAACGCCGCTGATGAAGGCACTCCGCAGCAGATTGCCAAGGTTGTCGAAGCCGTAAAAGCGCAGCAAATTCCTGCGGTATTCTGCGAGTCAACGGTCAGCCCTAAGGCAATGCAGCAGGTAGCCGATGAGACGGGCGCCGTCCTCAAAACTGACGAGAAGCACCTTCTGTACGTTGACTCCCTCTCAGAAGCCGATGGCCCCGTTCCCACCTATCTTGACCTGCTCCAACATGATGCCGACGCAATCGTATCCGGTCTCACGGGAAGGTAGCGCGGTCAATGACTCTTTTTGTTTCACATCTGTATGCCTGGTACGAGAAAAAAGACCACGAGAAACCCATCATTCATGACGTAAATTTCTCGCTCTCAACAGGAGATCTTTGCGCACTTGTAGGCGTCAACGGTGCAGGCAAGTCCACGCTCTTCAAAGCGCTCATGAGCACTATTGAGTATAGAGGTTCAATAACCTGGGGTGAGCAGCCTCTTACACAAGCACGTAAGCAGGGCAAAGTCAGCTACGTTCCTCAAACGGAGGCAATCGACGCAACATTTCCACTGCTTGTTAAAGATGTTGTCATGCAGGGAAGATACGCTCACCAAGGCTGGATGCGCATTCCTTCCACAGAAGACAAAAAACTGGTTGTGCAAGCGCTTGAGCGTGTAGACCTAGCTGACCTTGCAGATCGTCCACTTGCCCAACTCTCGGGCGGACAAAGAAAGCGTGTTTTTGTGGCACGCGGAATAGCGCAAGCTGCTGAGCTGGTATTTCTCGACGAACCGTTTGCGGGAGTAGACGCTCGCTCTGAGGCCATCATCACCGAGCAACTCAATAACCTCAGCAAAGAAGGCAAGACGCTGCTTGTCTCAATTCATGACATTAACTTGGCTCAGGAAAAATTCCCGCTTTGCATGGTCATCAACAGAACAATCACTGCACACGGCCTCTCAAAAGAAATTCTTTCTGAAGATAGCCTCTTGGAGAATTTGGGTATTTCCGAAGATACGCATATTGAGGAGGTGCTTCATGCCTGAGATAGACATTCTTCAATACGCGTTTATGCAGCGAGCTCTTATCACAGGCGTCGCAACCGCCATAGTTTGCGGTCTTTTAAGCTGCTGGATTACTCATATGGGATGGTCGCTCATGGGCGACGCAATCTCGCACTCTATTCTTCCGGGCGTGGTCATTGCTCATCTGCTGGGGCTTCCCTATCTGGTGGGAGCACTTGTATTTGCTCTCATAACTGTGGTGTTAGTCGGACAAGTCAAAAAGAGCCAGATTGTACGTCCCGATACTGCTATTGGTATCGTATTTACAACATTTTTTGCACTGGGAACAGTTCTTATATCAAAAGTTCCCAGCCAAATTAACTTGTCCCACATTCTGTTTGGAAACCTTCTGGGAGTCACCACAGCTGATATGCTGCAGGTACTGTGCATTGGTTTACCCATTGCGCTTCTACTCCTGCTCAAAAACAAGGACCTGACCTTGCTTTCATTTGATCCAACGCAGGTCCAAGCAATTGGTCTCTCAACTAAAACGCTGACCACATTCTTGCTAGTTGCTCTTGCGCTTGCGATTGTCATATCGCTCCAGGCAGTTGGCGTAATCCTGTCAGTCTCACTTCTTATTGTTCCTGGTGCCTGCGCAAGACTTCTCACCAACCAAATGAGACATATGCTCTGGATTTCTCCACTCATTGCCACGCTTAGTGTGCTCATGGGAATCACCGGTAGCTATTACCTTGATGCTTCATCAGGAGGAATGATAGGACTCACTCTCGGTGTGGTCTTTTGTATCATTTTTATATTTAAGAGTTTACCAAGGCTTACTTTTGGACATATACTAAACAAGAACTAAGAAAGGAGGACCAATGCATACACTCAACATCTCAAAAGTCCAGCTCGCTCGCGCAACTCGTGCACAAAAACTCTTGCACAGGCAAGCCTTTGCAGCTCTAAGAACATCCATTGGTCTTATGGTCGGAGCTCTTCTTATCGCAATTGTCCATTAATGCTTCATCTCATAAATCACCCAGATTTGGCGAGAAACCCCTCCTATTCAAAGGGTTTCTCGCTAAATTTTTATATAAGTGTTTGAACGAGAATACCTATGGATACTGACGTAAGGTTGGACAAGATTGAAAGAGTCCATGGGATGTTGCTTACTCTTTTTACCTTGTAAATGAGACCTTCAACAGCAATAACAACCAGCTCAACAACTATGACGCATGCCCAGTACTGAACGTCGTTAGCAACCACATCAACAAGGGCGCCTGTGATAAAAACAGCAATTGGATTAGTAAGCGCTTGAGCAGCAACAACGATCAACAGCGCTTGATTGTCTTTAACACCCAGCGATTTTGCGACAATAAGCTCGACAGTAATAGTCAGAATCAGACAAAACGCAAATATCGGAATAATGGTTATCAAATACGGCAATAAAAATATTTGATCGTCCATGCCATTAGCCTTCTGCTTGTTTGTCTTCCGCAACAAGGTAGTCTTCAGCCGCACACTCATCTTCAACCGCAAGTTCATCAACCTGATCAGATAGCTCTGCGATTAGAACATCTTCCTCTACAGCCCCAACAACTTGTGCTGCCTGGAACATACGCTCATGACCAAATGGCCCTGTAGCCACGGAATCTTTGACTAACGTAAGACCTACACCCAACGCAAGTGCCGAGACCAAACTGATACCGGAGAGCATTGCAGGATGTTCAATACGGAATCCTGCGAGCGCAGGCAACGCACCTACGGCTAATGAGAAACTGGCCAGTCCAAACGCGGTGCCTTTTGCGTTAGGCAAGATGTTTGCCAGAGATGCCAACGTAATGGACATAGTAAAGTTGAAGAAAAATACACCCAGAAGGCCCAAAACTGGTATCTCCCATGAAGGCGCAAACAAGGTGGCTGCAACAATGAGCGAAAAGATAGCTGTAGTCCTAAAGCCAATACGATCAGCAACCATTCCACCAAGCACTTTACCTGCAAATACGCCAAGGATACTTAATACCAGTAAGAGCATCTCGCTCTTCCAAGGAAATGCCATAACCATGCCAGCATAGCTTCTCAGCGCCACCACAAGGCTCAGCAGTGCAATCGCAAGCAAGGTATTGAATGAAAGCTCCGAAATATCAAACGAAACGTTATGCACGTTCCAGTACTTCTTGTTAACCTTTTGTACTACAAGCGTGATAAGCGCGCATAAGAACAACAGCACAAGCAGGGAAAACGCAATCTGAAGTCTTCCCATTTGAGCACTTTGTGTGCCTAAAAAGACTCCAATTGCACCAGTTGCAATAAAGATTCCCGAAGGTCCTGCATGTTTTTGCGAGATATTAAGGACGCTCAGTCCACCTGCGCTATGGAAGAGTGCGTTTCCAATCGCAAGCAAAAGAATCGCAGGCCACTCGAGAAGGGCTATAGGGACCAGCGAAAGAATAACTCCAGCGCCCACTAAAGCATACGAAAGTAAGGCGGCATAGGAGTTCTTATCCAGCTGATCCAGCGCAATGCCTACAGGTAGCTGCAGGGTAAAGGCAACTATGTCATACAGTAGAATACTGAGTGCAATAACTTCCAGCGAGCCTTGGCCAGACTCGCCCAACACTCGGCTTACTGCACAGAGCATCGAAGATACGCAGGCAAAGTCAACTACAAAGTGGCAAAGTGCATACGCAAACGTAGTGACTTCTTTTTTTGGTAGGACTCGCAGTGTTGTGGTCAAGGTTTTACCTGCGACGCTTTATAATCATAATCACGCCAACTACTGCTATAAGAATAGAGACTGCAGCCATTGATAGGAGGCTCGATGACCTACCAATCCTTGGCGTAGAAATAACATCAGCTTTTGCAATGACTGGCAAAGCAACTGCCATTACAAACACGCTAACAGCAAGCGCAATTTTTTGGGCCAATCCCAAACCTTTAATCAGATGACGACGTAGTGACATACATACCTCCTTCATCAACTTTTTAATAGTTTACCAGCACACACGCCGCGTTCCAAAT
>ERZ772956.2060-NODE-2060-length-13139-cov-5.441149_pt1 | contig 13139 bp, 11 predicted proteins | sample MGYA00580683_ERZ772956 | MGnify/ENA primary metagenome ERZ772956 (study PRJEB29015, sample SAMEA2738077) | human oral metagenome | biome: human oral; feature: human-associated habitat; material: saliva | place: China | collected 2212 ... | reverse complement strand
AGAATCTATTACTAAAGAAGTTAAAACTAGTGTAATAAATGATTTAATTATGGAAGCATATCAAATGAAATTACCTCCAACATATAAGATGAAGAGATTAAAAATATTCTTTGTATCACAAATTGGAAGTAAACCACCAAAATTCTTATTTAGAGTAAACGATGATAATTTAATTCATTTTGCATATAAGAGATATTTAGAAAATAGAATAAGAGAAAGTATTGATTTTACTGGAACACCTATAATACTTGAATTTAGAGGTAAAAAAGAGGAAAAATAATGGATGTAAGAATTTGGATAATTATATTAGTTCTTGCAATAATATTTGAACTAATAACATATGGACTTGTTAGTATATGGTTTATACCTTCTATTATATTAACTATTATTTTAAAATCATTTGGACTTAATAATTTATACATAGAATTACTTATAGTACTAATTACATCTAGCATTTTATTGATATTTACAAGACCGATTGCAGTTAAATTATTAAAACCTAAAAATATAAAAACCAATTTTGATAGAATTTTAGATATGGAAGGTAAGATAATAAAAGAAGTTAAATTAAATGATTTTGGAATAATTGTGCCTAAGATTATTAAAAATTTAGCTAATATGGATTATGTTTTGATTGACAATGAATATATTGTTGTTTATGAGTTTTTAAATGGAAAAAGTATTAGATTTAATGGAATAATTCCGAGGGAGGTTATTTATAAAATAGCTATTGAACTTAGAAAAATGCATGGTGCATTGAATATAAATATTGGATTTAAAGAAATTAATTTTGATATTAATTTAAAAAGAAAATCTGTATTACATTTTGATTTAACAAAGGATAATATTTTATATAATGATGGAGATATTTTATTTATTGATTTTGATGATGCTAAGTATGGGGAATCTGTAATTGATATATCTATTTTGATTGCATTATTTTTTGTTTCGAGTAAGACTGGAGTAGACCTTGATGGGATAAGGTATTTTGTTGATTCATATTATGGTGATGATGTGGATTTAAAGACTAAAGAAAGTTGTTTTATAAAACAGTGTGCATTAAAATGGATTGATTATACTTTGGAAAATAATGAATTTGAATCATCTTTGATTGAAAATTTTGAACTTAAAAAGAAATTGATTAAAGAATATTTGTAAAAAAATAATTGTGTAATATACACAATTATTTTTTTAATCTTGAGAATATTGCAATTGCAAGGAATATTATAACTATTCCTATGGCAATTAAAATTATATTTAAAATTTCTGATATACCTAAAACTGTAGGATTTACAGGTGAATTAATTGAACTTACGCTTGATATTAGTGTTCCTTGATTTGCTGTAGTTTGTGTATTTTGTGTTTCGGCAGATTGTGTTGTTGATTGAGTGATTGATTCTGAAGTAGTAGTATTTGTTTTAGTAGTATTTGTAGCAAAAACAGGAAGTTGTATTAGAATAATTAATATTATTGTTGTTAATATTGTTTTAAATTTTGCCATAATTGCCTCCTTAATATATAAAAAGTATAATATAAAATTTATTTATTGTCCATTGATTAAATATTAATTTTATTTGACAAAGTGTAAGTAAATGGTATAATGACAGCAGAAAAGAGGTATTATGGTTTTAACAAATTCACAGGAAGAATATTTAAAAGTTATATATTTATTAAATAATGCAATGGGGGAAGTTAGGGTTACTGATATTGCAAATAAAATGAACAAAACTAAGGCAAGTGTTACGGCGGCAGTTAATGTTTTGGCTCAAATGAATTTGATTGAGTATAAGCATTATGAACCTATTAAGATTACTAGGGAGGGTGAACTTGAAGCAGTTAAAGTTTTAGAAGCTAGTAATATTGTTAAATTGTTTATGACTGATATTTTAAATATTGATTCTGAAATTGCTGAAGATGAGGCAAGTAAGATAAAAACTATTTTGTCCGATGATAGTTTGAATCGTCTTGCGGTATATACTTTTAAAGAACTTGGAATTAATTTAAAAGGGTATGATATTAATAATATGGGATGTATTAAATGTCCTAAAAAGATGAATATAAAAAAATAAAGCAAAAAAGATAAACTCATTATTTTGAGTTTATCTTTTTTGTTTATTCATAATCTGTTAATGTGTCATTATTAATTATAATATTTGTAGCTGTTTCTGATGGTTCTTTGACTGTGGGAGCTTTGGCAATTTTATGTTTTTTTGGGGTTGCGATATCTCCTTTTGATAATGTACATGCTCTAGTATAAACAGCTGTTAATAAATCTTTTACTTCTGGTTGCTCATATATTAAATCATCATTTAATTTTAGTGTATTGTCCAAATGGCTATATTTTATTACTTGTAGAGGTGCTTGTTTTATAGTATAGAAATATGGCTCTCTGTACTCTAAATCTTTTATAATTGATGATACTATATATTCTGGTAATTCAGAAACTTCTTCAGGATTGTGTTTTGCTAATGCTGTAGGTAATTTTCTATCTTTACCAGGTCTTGAAGAGTGAAGTGCTAAAGCATGGTGTGTAACTTTATCTGCGATTCTTCGATCATTAGTTGTATCATATATATATCCTGATTTTATTTGTGCTTCAATTGAATATAAAGGATTATTTGCTAATTCAAATTTATTATGTTCTGCTAAATAACCTGGTTTATATTTATGTTTTAACATATCTATAATTTCTTTTGCACGATTATCTTTTAGAAAAGGAATTTCTCTAGTTGAAATTTTAGAAAAGAAATCTTGTCCTAATAAAAGGATGGCTTTTTGCTCTAAATTTAAACGAGTGTCAGCATTGAATTCTTGATCACGTAATTGAATAAGTTTATTAAATTCTGTAAATCCTTCAATTTGTGTACCTTTTGGAATTTCTTCAACAATTAAAGTAAATGCTAATAAATCCAATGATCTTAAAAATTCTTGTTCGTTAAGTAATCTGTCAAATTTTGATGTGAATCTATTATCGTAATTTGTTAATGTCAAGTTATGAATTGATGTATTTGTATCAAAAATTCTTGTAACTGATTCTAAATCCAATACATCTGAATTGTGTCCTATATCTCCAAAGTTTGTAGTTAGATTAATAAGTAAATCTGTTTTTTCTGAATCAAAAAGCGTTGGACTTAATTTGATTTTTGCATATATCATTCTCGAAATATATGTTTTTGTTGTTGATGATAGTGCTTTATTGTTTAATAATATGGCTACTATATCATGATATTGGTTTGGATGTGAAATATAGTTATTCTCTAAAATTTCTAATTGTCTGTAGCAATCTATTTTTTTTAGAACACTACTTGATGATTCATCAATTCTTTCTCTAAGAAAATGATAAAATTCTCGATAGTCTATATTTATTTTTTCTTGTTTATTATCTTCTAATTTTTTATTTTGAGCATTGATATAACGAATAAATTTGTCAGGGTCTTCAGCATTTAAAACAGCTAATTTTGATAAACGTTCAAGTATTAGGTTTTTTATTTTATTATCAATACTTGATAATGACTTAACTCTGAATGGAATATCTCTAACAGGAATATTTGGATATAATTGTTTAAATGATTTTAAAAATTCTACTGTTAAAGCTATACCTTTATTTATATATTCTTTACTTTCTCTTAATTCTTTATGTTGTTTTAAAGATTTGTGATATGGAATTAATGGATCTTCTTGATATAGAATGGACTCATATAATCCTTCATCTTGGTGTAACATAAAACCTCCTAAATTTTTGGCGCTCAGTTTAGTATAGCATATATTTACATAAATGTCTAGAGAAATTAAAGAAAATGATGTTCTGAATGTGACTGATTGGTAATATTTAGGTTGACATAGATACTAATAAATGGTAGAATAAAGTGCGGAATTTATAAGAAAAATGGAGGATTTATGAAAAAAATATTTTTAATGTGTTGTTTAGTATTAACAATTGTTTTACTAAGTGTTAGTAGTGTATTTGCTACTGAATATGAATTTGTTGAGAATTTAAATTTAAATGATTTAAGTACTTGGGAAAGCGGTGTTTATAAGCCTAAAAATGGTATGGCTGTTAGATTTAGCCCCGGTATTAGAATTAATAAAAAATTGAAATTTTTAAGCAAAAAATATAATGTTGAAATAAAGGATAATGAATATTGTATTTCAATTACTGAGTTTGATGGAAATAGTGGATTTATTAAAAGTACTGAATTAAAATCAGGGGATGTTTTTACTGTTAGTGATAGCACAAGTTTCTTTACTTTAAGTATGTATTCAATTAATAAAAAAGGTACATTTAAAGTTTATCAAAAATTAGCTAAATCAGGAAAGTTTGGTTTAAATTTAATACCTGTTGATGTTGCTGAAGAAAAGAAAATTATTGAAGAGAATGTAACTGAAAAGCCTGTTGTTGAATCAAAACCAGTTATTGAGGAAAAGCCCATTGTTGAATCAAAACCTACTCCTGAGGAAAATAAAGTAGAAAACGAGAACGTAGTTGATGAAAGCAAGAAAAATACAATTGGAGCTAAAGAATTTGTTGATAAAATGAAAGTTGGCTGGAATTTAGGAAATACTTTGGAGCCTTATTATGGAGTTCCAAATGGTGATTCTAGGATGTTTTTAGAGACGTATTGGAAGAATCCTAAAGTTACAAAGGAATTATTTGAATATGTTAAATCAGTTGGATTTGATACTGTAAGAATTCCAGTTACATGGGATGTGCACTCTGAAATGTCTGCTGATGGAACTATTGTAATAAAAACAGAGTGGATGGAAAGAGTAAGAGAAGTTGTTCAATATGCATTGGATTCAGGATTAAATGTTATTTTAAATACTCATCATGAGAAAACAATTTATGCTGGAACAAATGAAGCGGAATTTAAAATTATCAAAAATAGAGCAAAAACTATGTGGAAACAAATTGCAGATTATTTTGCTGATTTTGATGAAAGATTAATTTTTGAATCATATAATGAAATTGATAATGCATATGACACTTGGAAATATGGTGATATAGCAGCGGAACAATTAAATGAATTAAATCAATTATTTGTTGATGTTGTTAGAAGTACAAATGGCAATAATGGACATAGAATTTTAATGGTTCCAACTTTACTTGATTCTGAGTTACCTAATGCAACAGGTGCATTTAAATTACCAAAGGATATTATTGAAGATAAAATAATTGTAACTGTTCATAAATATAGTCCGAAAGTAGGAAAACAATTGGATAGATCAATGCAGAGAGTAGTTAATTTTAGAAATGCCATAAATGCTCCAATTATTATAGGTGAGTTTGGAACAAAGGCATCTGAATATGATGATGATTTTCGTGTTAATCATGCTGGTGGATATGTAGCAATCGCTGCTAAATACGGAATAAAGACTATTTGGTGGGATAATGGATATTTAAATGATTATGGAATAATTGATAGAAATAATTTTTCTAATTCAAAGATTAATATTATAAAGAGTTTAACTAGATAATTAATTGACATCGGAGCTGTAAATTCATATAATATTTATAGATGTATGAGAGAGGTTATGATTATGGCTGAAAATATTGATAAATCTAGAAAAAAGAATGAAGAGATTCTAGCAGCAATTACGCTTGCTAATCAAGATGAAGAAAAGACACTTGCACAGATTGCAGAAGAACAGTCTTTTACAAAAAAAGAAGAGGATACTGTAACCTTTGTAGGAAAACTTGGAGATACAACTCTTGAAAAAGAGTTTGTTGGATTGTTGTTAAATCAAGTAAGAGCGATTTCCGTTTATAATTTCAAATATGAAGATTGTTTTTTTGCAAATGAAGAATATTTGGATTTATATAAAAAAGTATTGTTTACAGATGGAGAAAAATATGCTCCAATTCCAGCAAAGGAAAGATTTAATTTTGCTAAAGAATCACCAAAGTTATATCAATTAAAAATCGATGTTAGAACTGAGTTTGAAAATTCAAAATTGGATATTGAAAAAGTATATATTGATTTAAGTAAATTATTTCAATTAAGAAAAGTATATTTGGAAACTCCTGAAAAGAATATTCAAGCTAAGATTGTTGAGATTTTAGATTATGAATTATATGATAAAATGAGTGTGGAGGATGTAAAAGCTGCTATTCAACAAATTTTAGATACTGAGAAATTTAAAAGATCAATACTTAACAAAAATTTGACTGATTTTTTAATTGAAGGTGAAGGAATATTAAATAGTGGACTTGATATTCCATTTAAAATATTATCTACTGTTTTTAAAGGCATTAGAAGGGGGGAAACTTCTTCTTTTGCAATGCCTTCTAACTGTGGTAAGAGTAGATATACTACATATTTAGCTGCATATATTGCGATTATGCATAAAAAAAAGGTTTTAATTATTTCAAATGAGATGTCTGAAGAAAAAATGAAACTTTGCTTAATTACTACTATTATTAATAGTCCTGATATTCAAAAGATTCATGGACAAAGAGTTAGAGTTTCTGAAAATCAATTATTGGATTTGAAATTTAGGCCGGATGATCCAAAGGCTGTTAAAATTGATAAAGATGGTTATGTACAAAGAAATGAAGGGGAAAGTTCTAGGGATTTTGCAGAAAGATTGAAGAGAGTTTCTTCAGAGTTTAACAGAGTTATTAATGTTACAAATTGGTATAATGATAATTTGTATAATTCAATTCATTTTATTAATATTACAGATCACACAAATGACGAACTTAAGAAAGTTATAATGAATTATTATTATAAAGAAAATGTTGGATATGTATTTTACGATACAATGAAAACTGATATTAATAATATTGGTAATGGTGAAGAACTTAAGAAAACTGCAACGATTTTATCAAACATTGCTCAAAATTTTAATATATATATTGGAACTACTTTGCAGCTTGCTGAAACACAAACTGATCCAATCAATTTAAGTGTTAATGATATGGCTGTTAGTAGAACGGTTAAGGAAGTATTGGATACTCTTTGTTTGTTTAAACAAATAAGAAGTGAGAATTTTGATGAATACCAGTTTTCAATAAATGAAACTGATGAAAAGGCATTTGATTTACAAAGGTTTAAAAATCCTGATGTGCGTTATTATGCATGTGTTATTGATAAGAATAGAGCTGGTCCAAAACCAAAACTATTATTTAGATTGAATTTAGCATATAACTACTGGGAGGAATTGGGTTATTTAAGACTTAAAAATCGTCCTTATGAGGGTGGTCAATAATTTAGGAGTTTAATATGGAAAATAATGAAAGATTAAATGAAATTAATAATTCTGAAGTTGAAAAATTGCTTATTGGAAAAATGCAGGATATTTTTGGCGAAAATAAAACTAGATATTTTAATGAGGGAATTAATTTAGATGGTATTTCTGTTTCTAATGTAGATGGTAAAGTTGTTTACGAGGTTATGGAGAGGGATGCCTATGGATTTGATAGAAGGAGCTATTATGGTGGTGATGGTAAATTAATATTTACTGATTCTTCAAAATTTGGACTTCCTGTTTTTTCTACTAAAGGTTTGGGAAAAGAGATTGCAAAAGAACCTGAAAAAGTTGATAGATTCAAAGATGCTTATGAAGATAATGATAAATTATCGGATAGGGATATTAATAAAAATAAATATGACAAAGCTACAATTGATGTTATTGCTAAAAATATTAATGCGGATTCGAAAGATATTGATGTTACAGAGTATGATGTAAATGAGATTCAAAATGCCAAAATAAAAGTTGATAGTATTGATAAGAGTAAGATTGTTGGAGAATTTAAAGGGAATGAAGCGGTAACTTATCGTGATTCATTAAATTCAATGCTTGGTGGAAATTATGTTAAAGTATTGTTTGCTAAAGATGCTAATAATAGAGTTGTAGCATATGGAACTGATGAAAAAGGTGTTTTAACTCCAATTCAATTAAAGCAGTTTCCTATGGGACCATATAAGACAAATGTAATTGATAGGGATGGCGTGATTAGAGATAATGTTACTCAATCTGGAATTTGTATTTCTGGAATGCAAAATATGGATGAGGGATTGTCTATTAATATTAATCAATTTGGAAAGTTTGAAGTAACTTATACAAGGGATATGTTATCTAAAAATCCAATTGGAGCAGTTATAGCTGATTCAAGAGCTTATAATAATGATCAAATGATGAAATTGGTTGATAAATATCATGTTACTAGGGATGAAATTGAAGAAGATAATAAAATGGTTAATAGCTGTGATAAGAGAAATGATCATATTATTAAATCTGATTTAATTGCAACTGATTCTGAAATATATCTTAAGAATGGAGTTTTTGATCCTGAAGTTTCTAGAAAGTTATATCATGAACTTAATGGTAATATGGAGGATTTTGATAATATTGTAAAATTGGCAAAAGCTAATGTTATTGATTCAAAATCTAAGGGAGCTGATGATTTAATTAATGATTATGAAAAGATAATTAGAAGACCTGTTGATAGAGAAAGAAAGGTTGATCATCCTTTACCAGAGATGGGAAAACGTGAATGGTAATTTTATGAATGTTTTAGGTATAATTGTTGCAGAACAAGAAGAATATAATGAAATTGTTAAAATTATTAATAAATATGAATCTAAAAATGTTTATGGACTAGAATTTATAGTTGGAAATATTGATAATGTAAGAATTGTTTTAGTTAGAGCTGGTGTTGGTAAAGTTAATGCTGCTAGAACTACTCAAATTTTACTTGATAAATTTGATATTGATTATGTTTTAAATGTTGGTAGTGCAGGAAGTGTTAATGATGAACTTAATATTGGAGATGTAATTGTTGCTAGAGAAGTAGTACAACATGATTTTGATGTAACAGCGTTTGGTAGGGATAAAGGATTTATTCCTGGTGTTGGAAAGTATTTTCAAAGTAATGAAATATTGGTTGATAAATTAATTAATCTTAATATTTCTAATGTAAATTTAAAAAGTGGAGTGATTGCTTCTGGTGATCAATTCATTACAAACGTTGAATTGAAAAATAGTATAGCATTTGAATTTAATGCGGATTGTGTTGAAATGGAGGGCGGAGCAGTTGCTCAAGTTTGTCAGATGGCTGGTAAACCATTTTGTATTATTAGATCTATTTCGGATAAACCTAATGGTAGCAATCATATTGATTTTAATGAATTTTTGAAATTAGCTTCTGAAAATTGTGCTAAGATTGTTTATGAATTAATTAAAAATATATAATGAAAAATCCTAAATGCTATATACATTTAGGATTTTTTATATAGTTCATAGTCGATTTCTGGGAAGATACAGTCGATTTCTTCTATGGATTGTAAAAAGTTTAGATCATCTTCAGTTAATTCGTGATGTGAAGATACCCAATTGGCTAATTTAGTGAATCTACCAATATGATCTTTAATTCTTTTTTTAGCATAGTCTACCATCGTTCCATTTGTTATTATAAATAGCCAATCACTGCTTTGGGCTAAAACTAATTCACGTGCGCATTGATTTAAGATTCTTCTTTTTATTGATTTTTTTGGTTCGTTTGGATATTTTGAAGCCAATTCACACATTTTATCACCTGCTGTATGTAAATGTTTATGAATATAATCATTTGATTGATTTAACCATACATAGCTGTATCCGTTTGCGCCCCAACTTGAACGACAAATGTTTGAAATTTGCATTGTAGGATATTTATTAATGTATTCACTTGGAGTTATTAATTCAAAGTTGCAATCGTCAAAATGTATTTTTTTAGCTAATATATATAGCCATTCCGGTCCTTCATACCACCAATGCCCATATAATTCGGCATCATAGGGGCAAAGAATTATTGGTGGATTTGCAGTATTTTTTGATAATTCTTCGATTTGTTTTGTTCTACAATCAAAGAAATGTCCGGCTTGATTATTTATTGAATCTTGAGCCCATTGTAAGTTATAAATATCTTTATCGTTTGTTTTTCCTGTAATTCTATGATATTTGATTCCTGTTGGGACTCTAACACCATCATGTGCTATATATGGTTTTATATATTCATATGGTGCTTCATATCCAATGTCCCTATAAAATTCTCTATAATTATAATCTCCAGGGTAACCATTTATTGAGCTCCACACTTGACGTGATGATTCAATATCTCTACCAAATGCTATAAGACCTTCTGGCGATATTATTGGTGCATATGTTCCATATAATGGTGTGGGGTCTGCATATAGGATGCCGTGTGTTTCTACAATTACATATTCAATTCCAAATTCTTTTAAGTATTTATCTGATTCTGGAACATAACCACATTCTGGAAGCCAAAATCCTTTTAGTGGTTTTGTGAAGTATTTATAATAAGTTTGAACTCCTAGAGCAATTTGTGCCCTTATAGTTGTTTCATTTACGTATAGAATTGGAAAGTAACCGTGGGTGGCTCCACATCCTATAATTTCTAAAACTCCTAAATCATTGAATTTTTTAAATTCTTTTATGATGTTGCATTTGCAATAATCTTTGAAAAATTTTAAATCATCAGAATATCTGTTATAGTAGTATTTTGATAGCTCATTTATTCTTTGGTCGAATTTTGTTCTTTCAATTTCTTTTTTTGAAAGTTCTATATGTTCTTTTAAATATTTTATATAGCGTTGTTGTAATAATTTATTATCCAGCATATTTAATAATGGTGGAGTCAACGACATTGTAAATCTAAAATTTATTTTTTCGTCTACTAATTTTTGAAAATTTTTTAATAGTGGTATGTATGTTTCAGAGATTGCTTCAAACAACCATTGTTCTTCAAGATAGTTTTCATTTTCTGGATGGTGAATGAATGGAAGATGTGCGTGTAATACAAAACTTACATAGCCTTTTGTTATTTTTGACATTGTTTTAATTCCTTATAAAAAATTTAGGTTTTCTAAAGAAGAAAACCTATTGATAATTAGTATGCTGATGATGGATTTTGAAAATCGAATTCAGCTGTTTCACTATTTAATAATTCATTATAATTTTTGTAAATTGATTTTAATTGTTTATTATCTTTAGTAGTAATTGTTTTTGATGTAATTTTATTTGTTAAAATATTTTTGAATTCTAATTTTTCGTTTGGTTTGAAAAATAGTATATGATCATTTGGTGTTTCTAAAACATTTGATTTAACAATTGGAATATAGTTTTGAATAGGTAATGGAAGTGGTAATTGCTCTTGAACTTCTTTAAATTTCCTTGCTAAAGTAATTTGATATTGTAAATGTGATTCGTTTACATGTATGTACCAATTGTTTGTAAAATCATCTATTTGTATTTCATAAGTTTTATTGTTTTTTAAATCTGTTAATACAAGGAGTGGAATTGTTGTTTTGAAAAAATCATCTCCATATTTTTTGGTTAGATTTGTTTTATCTTCATCCGATATTTCCCAATATACAAATAGTGTGTGAGGATTTTGTGCTAGAAACTTTACTGTTGTCTTATTGTATCTATATGGCAAATCATAATATTCTAAGATAATTGGATTTATCTTTTTGTTTTCGATTGTTTTAAAGATTTTTTTTATTGATGTATCTTCTAATGGTTCTATTTGTATAGTTTTTTTAGATTTTTTTGATTCGTCTTTTGGTATTATTTTTGTTGTGTTTTTAGAAATATTTTTATTTAAATTTTTATCTTTTGAATTGATTGCCATAGTGTCCTCCTATATATGCAATATATTATATCAAAAATTCTTTTTATTCAACAATTAATAAAAAACTTAGAAAAAATGTAATATTTTTACTTTAATGCTTTACTTTTAAAATTTCTATATATAAAATATTAGTAGTGAAGTTTTGCAAACTTTTAAGAGATGCATGGGGGACATATACAAATGAAAATTTTGATGTTAACATGGGAATATCCACCAAGAGTTGTTGGGGGTATTTCAAAAGTTGTTTATGATTTATCTCATAAAATGGTTAAAGAAGGAAATGAAGTTACGGTTGTTACTTATAGAGATGGTGATAACGTTAAGTATTATGAAAATGATAAAGGTGTTGAAGTATATAGGGTTGATAACTATATGATTAGACCTAATAATTTTATTGATTGGATTATGCAATTGAATTTTAATATGATTACAAAAACAAATGAAATTATTAATAAAAATGGTAAATTTGATGTAATTCATGCACATGATTGGCTTGTAGCATATAGTGCAAAATCAATAAAAGAATCTTATAATATTCCATTAATTTCTACAATCCATGCAACTGAAAGTGGTAGAAATAGTGGAATTCATGATGAAACACAGAGATATATTAATGATTCGGAATGGATGCTTACTTATGAATCTTCTGAAGTTATTGTTAATAGTAATTATATGAAAAATGAAGTTCAAAGATTGTTTGGGCTACCTTATGATAAAATAAATGTTATTCCTAATGGAGTTAATTTACAGTTATTTTCAAATGTAAATATTGATTATGATTTTAGAAGACAATATGCAATGGATAATGAAAAAATTATTTTATATGTTGGTAGATTGGTTTATGAAAAAGGAATACAAAATTTAATTGCTGCTATGCCTAAAATACTTGATAGATATCATGATTCTAAGCTTATTATTTGTGGTAGGGGTGGAATGATTGATGAATTAAGAGAGCAGGTTAAATATTTAGGAATTGAAAATAAAGTATATTTTGCAGGATATTGTGATTCTAAAAAAATGCAAAAAATGTATAAATGTGCTGATGTTGCAGTATTTCCAAGTACCTATGAACCTTTTGGAATTGTTGCAATTGAATCAATGTTGTCTGGAACGCCGACAATTGTTTCAGATGTTGGGGGGCTTAATGAAATAGTTGAACATGGTGTAACTGGTATGAAATCTTATGCAGGTAATGCTAATTCAATTGCAGATTCAGTGTTGTCATTATTATTTGATCCAAAACTTTGTGCTAATATTTCACAGAATGCTATTAAAAAGGTTAAGGAAAATTATAATTGGTCTAAAATTACGGATAGTACATACTATGTTTATCAATTGGCTATAGGAAAAACAGTTCAAGAAAAAGAGGATGCTATGGAGCTTCAATTAAGTGCTAATAAAACTGGAAAAGTTAAAACAATTCAAAAGGAGCTTGGCAATTTATTAGCTTTTAGAAAAAGAAATGCTTATGCATAATATGAAAGGAAGTATATATGAATATTTA
>ERZ772956.2053-NODE-2053-length-13152-cov-8.624723_pt1 | contig 13152 bp, 6 predicted proteins | sample MGYA00580683_ERZ772956 | MGnify/ENA primary metagenome ERZ772956 (study PRJEB29015, sample SAMEA2738077) | human oral metagenome | biome: human oral; feature: human-associated habitat; material: saliva | place: China | collected 2212 ... | reverse complement strand
TGTGGCCGTGGGTGATCGCCTACGACCTGTGGAACCACGCGTTCTTGTACAACTCGCTGGCCGACTACACGTGGTACTGCACGCTCGCCCTGCTGCTTGCCTGCACGATTCCGGCGTTCACGTGGGCGAAGGGTCAGTGGATCTGGTTCCGCTGCTTCACGCTGGTCTTCTGGATCTCCATGAACACCCTCCTGCCCGAGGTCTTGGTCCCTCCCTCGGACATCTTCAACTTCGCGACCATGGACCCGCGCGCGAACATCGCGTGCGCGGCCCTGGCGCTCGCGGCCAACGTCGCGCTGTTCGCCTACTGGCTGTACAAGATCGTGGTGTACAAGAGGAATCCGATCACGGGCGTCCTGTACTGCGAGCTGTCCGAGTTCCGCACCATCGTGCGCGAACACTGTGACGACAAGGACAAGTACTTCCTCGTCGACCGCATCCCCGAAACCCCCGAGGAGCTCGGCTTCGAGCCTGACACGCCCACCCCGCCGGCCGACGGCTACCGCGCCTCGATGCCGTGGTGGAAGGGAGAGGATAGAAGGCACCCGTCGAAGAGGGACGCTGGTTTGCGCTCGTAGGTGCTCTTCTGCCCAACATTGACGAGGCCTCCCCGGGTTTGCCGGGGAGGCCTCGTTGTGTGCGTGCTAGTTCGGCGCTGAGCTTTCCCGTCAAAAGCTCGTGATGCGCCGTCTGGCGCTTGGTGCTTTCTAACTCTCCAACTACGAGGCTTCTCTGACGTTCTTCCGTGAGGAGTCTTAATGCACCTTTTGGCGCTCGGTGCTTTCTGACGTTGATTGCACCGAGTGCGGCGCTCACGTCTTCACCAAGTCTTAATGCACCGTTTGGCGCTCGGTGCTTTCTGACCCACCACATTCTCACACCCATACCCAGTGGAAACGCTGTGCCTTAATGCGCCTTATGGCGCTTGGTGTTTTCTGACGAGCCAAAAAGTATTCCAGAATACCGAACGTCGAGAAGTCTTGATGCACCTTATGGTGCTCCGTGCCTTCTGATGACAAGATCGAGAACACAGCTCACCCGGAAGGTAAGTATTAATGCACCTTGTAATGCTTTCTGACTTCTAGCACCTCTCCTGGAATGGTTGAGCGCGTCGACTCGCTGTTTTAATGCACATTATGGCGCTCGGTACTTTCTAACGCAAGGACGAAATGGTGGTCGTGGACCCGTTCGACAAGTCTTAATGCACCGTTTGGTGCTCGATGTTTTCTAATATTCATCTGTGGCTACAACTCGGCCAACTATGACACGTCTTAATGCGCCTTTTTACGCTCGGTGCTTTCTGACTATGAGAAACTTGTTCATTATGCGCGGCTGCCCTGGCACGTCTTAATGCACCTTTTGGTGCTCGGTGCTTTCTGACTTTGATCTCGACTTCAACCAGTACAAGTACCTCATGGAGTCTTAATGTACCTTTTGGCGCTCGGTGCTTTCTAACACGCATCCAACAGTTGAGTAACGGGTCGATCTGGTTGGTCATAATGCACCTTTCGGCGCTTGGTGCTTTCTGACAGCCACCCTCAACAAGTCCAGTATAGGCAAGACGACCACGTCTTAATGCACCTTTTGGCGCTCGGTGCTTTCTGACCTGCCGGATACCAGTCCGGCTCCACCCCGATCCCCTGGACGTCTTAATGCGCCGTTTGGCGCTCGGTGCTTTCTGACCGGTTACCTGCTTGCGTTCAGCACGCCCCGCACCTACCAGTCTTAATGCACCTTATGGTGCTCGGTGGTTTCTAACCTGGTCGATGCGGGTATCGACGCAGACAGGGTGCGCGCTTTGTCTTAATGCACCTTTTGGCGCTTGGTGCTTTCTGACGGTGACTTCTATGGTCACGAATGGGAGGATCGCGACGGGTCTTAATGCACCTTATGGCGTTCGGTGCTTTCTGGCCAACGAATTCGACATCGACTTCAACCAGCAGAAGTACCTGTCTTAATGCACCGTTTGGCGCTCGGTGCTTTCTGACCTTATGTCGTGGATTTTCGACTCTAAGGGTGTCTACACCCAGTCTTAATGCACCGTTTGGCGCTCGGTGCTTTCTGACGCGCGGCGAACATCCATGTGACTGCGCTCGTGACGAACCCGTCTTAATGCAACGTTTGGCGCTCGGTGCTTTCTGACTACGCAAGGTTCCGCTGGGCGCTTCTGGCCAGGCTTTGTCTTAATGCACCGTTTGGCGCTCGGTGCTTTCTGGCTCGGGAGTGTTTTTGTGCGTAAGCAGGATGTGGTTGAGTCTTAATGCACCTTTTGGTGCCCGGTTCTTTCTGACAAATCGACTCCCTTTGAAGGCGCCGTCCTGGCTGTACGTCTTAATGAACCTTTTGGCGCTCGGTCCTTTCTGATCCTCTAAGGAGAAATCGTGGCACCCATTAAGTGGGATTCTTAATGCGCCTTATGGCGCTCGGCGCTTTCTGACGTGAACACGGTAGCCACGCATGGAACCAGTTGGGTAGTCTTAATGCACCTTTTGGCGCTCGGTGCTTTCTGACCATCGAAAAGGGTGACAACGCTACGTTCGGTAGCGCTTTGTCTTAATGCACCTTATGGAGCTCGATGTTTGGTGTGAAAGTAACGAGGAAAGAATCTGGTGGCAATGCCTCACAATGCACATTATGGCGCTCGATGCTTTCTAATGCGACCTGAAGAATGGTTTCGTGAAGCTTGAAGCTGTTCTGTCTTAATGTACCTTATGGCGCTGATCTTTCAGGGTTGTTGGAAAATGTCGCATGCAATTCGGCTTCAACTCCTTCGAGATTTGAAGTCGGTAGGTTGCAATTCTGCTGTTTTCGTCGTTCGTTGAGTTCTGAACTAAGCGAATTGCATGCGATATTTGGTGGCGCTCGGTGCCTTCTGACCGCTCCAACGGCGTCTTCGATATGATCCACAAGGGTGAGTCTTAATGCACCATTTGGCGCTCGACGCTTTCTGACGGCTGGAAAGAAGATTTCGTGCCACATCATGAAGCTGTCTTAATGTACCATATGGCGCTCGGTGCTTTCTAAGCCGATGGTGGTAAGACCTACACGGTCAACAATATCGCCATGTCTTAATGCACCTGATGGTGCTTGGTGCTTTCTAACCCTATGACGTGGGTGAAAGACTGGAAAGTTGTCTACCCCGAGTCTTAATCCGCCTTATGGCGCTAGGTGCTTTCTGGCCGACGTGACTACTCTGCGTGGTAAGGGTTCGATGGAGGGTGTCTTAATGCACCTTATGGTGCTCAGTGATTTTTCACTTCTGTCAGGCTTGCCGCGTCCTCTGCGACTAGATGAAATGCTATGCGGGATCGTCAGTTGAAGAAAAGTAATCCTCCGACCAGCAAATCTGAGTTCAGAATATCAGGTTTGTAAAGGAGTCGCCGACGGCTACGAACATGGTAACCAACAACTTGCGTGAGCTGTCCTCCGCCCAGCCGACCCTGGCCTCGTGACCCGATCGGGCCTCTCGGCGCTGGCCCTGCTTGACCATGACAGGCGCGCGCACCCTCGACGAGATCATGGGCATCGAAGGCGCGTGCACCAACGCCTACTTCGACGCGCTTGCCGCGTGCATGCCCTCCGACGTCACCCTTGACGGGCGCAGCCGACGCCCACCCCGCGACCTGCCCAACGCCTCCCTGTCCTAAAGGTACGCGATCCTCCTGTCCGAATGCGTTGGCTCGCTCCACGCCGCAGGGCTCGAACCGTCCCTCGACGTCGCGCACGCGCCCACCGACAAGCGACCCAGCTTGGCGCTGGACCTCATGGAACAGTTCCGCCCTCTCCTGGTCGACCAAACCGTCATGGCTCTGCTGTGCACGCGCAAGCCCCGGCCCGAACACGGCGTCGTCGAGGCCGAGGCCAGGGGAGTCTGCTTGGGTGGCGACGGCAAGATAATCCTCGTCGACGCTTACGAGGCCGCCTGCCAGCGATCCGTCACTGGTGCCCTCCCCGAATACTCGGGACCGTGGCGCAGAAACATCGACCACTCCGCGCAGATGCTGGCGCGCGCTATCGCCGAACCCGATTACCAGCGGAGCGGGGTTGCCTGGCGATGATCTCCATCATCGCCTACAACATCGCCGAAAACAAGCGGCGCCTCCGCGTCGCCAAAAAGCTGGAATCCTGGGGCTACCGCATCCTAGAATCCGTGTTCCAGCTCCACCTCGACACCGCCACGCTGGCGCGCGTGCACTCGTCCCTGGCCGCCCCCATCTCCGACGCCGAAGACGTCAACCACATCTATCCCATCTGTTCATCTTGCGCCGACCGCGCCGACATACTCGGAGGGGTTATAGCGCTGGACGACGTGGGGTTGTGTCGGGGAGTGTGTTGAGGGTTAGTATTTGCGATGCTTGCGAGCGGTTACGATTAGGATGTCGGCGCCAGGCTGTATCGGATTGATCGCAATCAGTACTGTCGGTCTCCTATCCGCTCAAACGAGTAGATGTGCACGCGGTCTTATCCTTCAGAGTACTCCCTCCTCGCTACTAGTCGACGGAGTCTACTTGCTTTCTGTCGCCTTTCGACTTCTCGTCCTTCACTTCTTCAAGAAAGACATCTGGTGTTGGGGTTGTGTCATTTAGCCAAAGGGGCCGAGGTGCTTGACCGGCACGCCATTTAGAATCTGCGAAATATTTGGGACTTCCGTCATCTGTTGTTTCGTTATTCACCTTGTTCTCTTCAAGGTTGATGTACCTGACTGGTGTGTCCTCGGTATCATCAAATCCGTAAGCTATCCATTGGAATGCTCGAATCCAGGGGAGTGTGGACAAGTCTCCAATGTTAGCTTCGCAGATCAGTTGTGAAACACTCTTTTCTTCATATTCGATACCGAGCACGCAAGAAAGGTTCTTGTATCCGGATGTGAGCTCTTCGGTCGTTTGGACATATACGAAATTATTGATGATACGTGCTGTAACAAGTCCGAGGCCCAGAGGTTTTCCGATACCGATTTTGTGGAATCCGAAGTTTTCTTTGCCGCTAGGTGTGAGATTTTCGGGGACTAGGGGCCATAGCAGGAAAGTAAGTTCCTTAAGAGAAATATCTTCGAAATGGACTCTGCATTTGAGAGTACTCTGTTCTTTAATCCACGACTTAACATGCAGTTCAACGGATTCGTTGGTAGTTAGATCGCCCCCGCTATTACAATGTTTCCTGATAATTTCTTCAAGAGATTGATCAATGCAGGACCGGTGTGTTGGGTATGCGGCTTCACCGAGGAGAAAATGTCCTGGATCGAACAGCAATGCGCGTTTTAGGTGCGACTCTTCAGTGTTGAGAGATTTGCTCCTTTCAAACAAAAATCGGCGCCCTGAACTCGGCTTTGGGCTCAGCAGCGGTGGTAGTGCGATGGGCTTATGATTATTTGCGATTGCATCTTGTGAAATGCTAACAGGACCAATCTTTAGCCGTCCGCGTAGTGCCGCTCCGGTAGTGCCTACAAAGCCGAAGAGCCTTTCAGCTGCGGAGGCCTCATTGTGGCTCTGAGCTGGTTGAACTTGAGCGGACTTGGCAACTTCGTATGGTGTGTGTGAATAAGTCTTACGCCCCTTTCCCGCGCGATAGCTAAGTGGTGTGCTGTGAGTAGGCGTGTCGAAGATGCGAAAGCGTGATGATGTGACCCGCTCGTACGTGCTGCTAAGCAGACCTTTGATCATGCTAGGAGAGATGAACGGTTTACCTTCTATCTTCTGGACCTCAATGAAGCGTTTCTTTCCTTGCTCTGTCTGTTTTCCGATTATCAAGGGGGTGTGAGCTTGTAACTCGAGATCGAAATAGCCGGACATGCGACCGGCATGCAGATGGTCGAGGTTCGGCGTGTTTCCAGAGGTGTATATTTCGACGTTGTGGTCCTTGTCCTTATCGCTTGCGTGTTCAGGACATCGTGGAATCCTGTTTACTGCGGAGAAGAATGTGTTCTTTCGATATTGTTTCATGTGTTCATCCAAAGGTTTGAAATTGCTCGTTGATGAGATGGTTGGTCAATCTATTGCCAGGTGAGAATGTGTATATCGCGCCTATGTGAGTTGTGAATGCCAATTTCCTGTGAAAAGTTGGTCGACGACAGTCATGTTTCCTGTATCTGCATCTATTTTTATGTATTCGAATGCAGAGATTTGTTTCGGCCTGCCAGGTTCTGTCGCTGTTGGCTGATCAGTATGCTGGATGTAGGAGATGTAGTGCGCTAATTCGCCGGGAGGTAGATTGTCTCCTTCGGATGCTTGAAAGAGTCTAAGTTCGCAAGATGGCAGACCGTTGGCCCATCGAAATTCGTGAGCGAGCGAGATGTCTGTGGTGGTGCTGTCGATAACCTGCCATGCGCGAATTTCGTAGACGCGTGAGAGGTCGAAGCTGGTGCGCTCTACATCAAGCGTTGGGCGTTGATCACCAGCAGTTTGCTTGATGCCTCGAAGCCGACATGTGCCGTTAGTAGCCCACACGATTCCGGTGATCTCGTGACTATCGAAGACCTCGGCAAGGCATGAGGCCAGTTCAGTGACGTTGTGAACCGTGTGATGGGTGATCTTCAGGTGGCATGGAATTAGGGTTGTTGCCTCGGTACAACTATTGATGTTTCTCTCGCTCATTTGCCTTCCCCTCGTTAGACTTTGGGACTTTATCATTTCGTTCGTCAGGCGTTCGGAGCCACTGGGCCCAGTTTGTGTATTTGTTGTCCTCGCCCGGCTCCTCTCGTAAATACTCCAGTAGTGCGCGTGCGGCTCCCCGATCATTGCCTCCGTGACTCTTGCCGCGCTTCCATAAATGAGTATCTCTGGGCGTGTTAATTATTATTCTATCTGTGTAAGAGAAGTCGATGCTGTGCACTTCAACTTGGCCCAGGCCTCGGGTAGTCTTCCCTCCGAGGGGAAGCACTCCGGCACTGAGTTCTGAAAGCGCAAGGCATAGCAAGCACCATGAAGCGCGAGCGTATGCTCGAACTTCGTTTTCTGCGAGAACAGTGTTACTAGCATCGCTTTGGACGTTGCGCTGTAGTTGTTGTGTATCAATCTCAATAACGATGTCATTCCAACTGGCGCGAGGGTAGATGATTTCGGAGAAGAGAGCTCGTTTAACTACTCCGCCGGTCCATCGATCGATCGCGTTATGCTGGATCTCCGTCTCTTTGCCAAGTGTCTTCGTTGTACAGTCTCGTACCGTGATCGCCCCGCGATATTCGGTTGTGCCGAACATATATCGCACTAGATTAGGATCGCGAGCTAGCTGCTCGTGGATGTCGACAGGAACTGGATCTCCTGTTTCATCGGTTGCAATGAAAACGTTCTCCTTAGGTGGGGTGCTCTCGGCATACAGTACGGTCCGGGCAATGCGCGAACACCTGGACCTCAGTGCACCACGGATGGAGGTGCCGGGTAGCAACAGCGGATCTGTGCTGCCCTTCCCGTTTCTGCTCGCAGTCTTAGCCCTCAGAGGATGTTGGATATTTCCATTATCTGCCTGAGGATCGTGCACGAACACGCCAGTCGGAGAGCCCCATCCGATTGCGACTCGTGTTGGGCGGATCCTGTCTTGACCGTGGAAAGATTGTGTGCGGCCAAGCTGTTGGGGTGGGTTGCTTGCATCGCGGATGACGCAGAGCGCTTGCTGCTCAACATTTAATTTGTTGGCTTGTGTGGCAGCACTGATTCCTAAAGCTGAGACGACGTGCCCCAGGATAGCTTCAGCATATCTTGCTCGGGCCTTTCGAACGGCGTTCGTGTCGTTGGCAGCGCGTGGAATGCTGTAACTTTCCGTTATTCCCTTTTTACTTCCGGGAAGTCCGCTGAAAGACACTCTCGAAACCTCGATAGAGCCAAGTCCTCCTCCCGATCCACCTCCAAGTGGCAGGAGTCCCTCGCACAGGTCAGCTACGGTCAGAGTCAGGAGAAGGATAGCTGCTTGCAGGCGGCGCTTGAAGCCTGGAAGCTCATAATCCTTGTCTGATGACGAGGGGGGTGGAAGCACGAAACCGCCAGGGTCCTGGCGAATATTTCGGCAGAATTGGGCGTGGTCAACGTCGATCTGAATCGAATCCCAGGTGGCATTCGGATACAGCAGCTCCGAATACAACGCTCCATGGGCAGCGCTTCCGGTGACTCGATCGATTGCGTTGCGCGTGAGTTTAAGAGGCTTGTCCTTTCCCGTGTCTTCTGGTATCCGCCCCTCGCAGTCGTGAACGCGGACTGCTCCCCGGTACTCAGTTGTACCGAACAAGTAGCGCACGAGGAGCGGATCGGCAGCGAGCTGCTTGTGCACATCCTCTGCCATCGTGAGTTCGTCAGAACCCTCGCTGTCACTGACGATGCTCCGAGCAATGCGAGAACAGTGGGACCGCAACGCCCCGCGGATCGACGTGCCCGGAAGTAGCAGCGAGGCCTTGTCCTCATGTGCGACTTTCGGATAAGTAGCATCCCCGTGATCGGCGCGATGCGCGTCATTGAGGTGCCAGTTGCGCATCGGCGCAGAGGGAACAGTGTCTTTTTCCAAGGAATCTATGTCCTTGGGTTTGTTCATTCCGACGAACAATCCCGCCGGAGCCTGCCATTCAACCTCGATGGATGTTGCTGTGGGATTCCAGGTGACTTTTTTGTTCGCCTCTAACTTGAGTGTCTCAGGCTTGCCAAGGACTGCAGAAAGAAAATCAGTAGATTCTCTGTGCCTTGGTCCCTCTTCGAGGATAGTTACCTTTTTATACTCTACCTTCTTCCTGCAGAGCGTAATCTTGCCCCAACCGGATCCTGTCCTGGCACCCAAGCTGATCGCCTCGTGCTCGATGAGTGTGAGTATTGCCTCCAGAGCTCTGATAACCAGGCTCGGACTCCGGTGTTTCGTTCCGTCCGTGTTTGCTAACTTTTCTTCGGCACTGACCCGGATATCGAAAGTCGTGTCCACGGGCAGGTACTCGTAAGCGAAAAGTGCGCCGTCTGCGGCCCCGCCGGTGGCTCGGTTGATGGCCGTACTCATGCGGTGGGGGAGGTCACCGCTGGCGCGGTCCCACACCACCGTGTGGTGGAAGGTGAGGGCGCTGGCCCGCAGTGGGAGAGATTCTTTGCCAGTACCGACGTCCTGACGCATCTCACCGCCCCACAGGCTCTTGAGCTCTTCCTTGCTGAAGTCAAGCTCGTTCATGTGTTCTTCGAACGCGGCACGAATGGCTCCCTTGATGGAGCGACCCGGCAGGATTGCCTCGCCCAGCCCATTGCGCACGAAAGCGTTCGGCTGCACAGTCCGGCCGTCCTCGTCGGTTATGGGGCGTTCAGGTACCTCATCGACGCCGCCGGAGTGCAGCGCAGAGACAACGCGCACGGGGATCGACATGTCGTAGCGGAAAATGGTCATGAGGCAGCCTCCGTTGATGCTGTAAAGCTCTTACTCTTGGTCTTGAACAAGGGCAGCGTTGCTTTCGCCAGGATGGGGGAGTCCACGCGGAAGCGTCCGTATCCCTGGGGTGTCAGCTCACCGACGCCGATATGTCCGAGTGCCTTGAGGGACGTCAGATCGTCCGGGGAGATATGCACTTGGACTACTGAACCCGCTTGGATCGCCAGCCGCGTGGCGCGAGGTGCGTTATCCCTCGGCGACCACGAGTCCACGCGCCGGTGCCGGATCGCAGTCAGAATCCGTTTACGATTCTTGTCGCCCGAGTCCTGATCGGGGCTCTCCTGAACGACCGTGACCGGGACGTTGGCCCGTCTGAAGGCAAGCTCCAGATCCTCAACGCTCCCGCCTGGTCCCAGAGCGCTTGACCGTGCGAGCACGTCGGATGTGAACCACAGCGACACAACCTCGGTGGATTCAGAGGACGAGGCCGGGGTTCCCTTATCGGTGACAGGACCCTCTACCGGGGGCGGGGTGCTTCCCACCTTGGTGAAGGTACTACCCACAGTGCAGCGGGCGCGTCCGAATGTGCCTGTGAGCTTGCGGGATCCGAGGAAGGCTGGCTGCTCAGCAATGCCGAGGTTGAGCATCAGCGGTGAATCTGCGGATGTAGCACCGGTACCGCGAAGCTTACTCAGTAGTCGTTCCGACACAATGACCGAAGCTCGCAGTTTCAACCCGGCGGGCAGGGCGCGCACGAGAAACAGCTGTCCGTCTTTCGCTGCGCCCGTCTCCGAATTGATCGCCGTCGACTGTCGACCAATCAGCGAGGGCTTCCCGATCCACCCCGTGACGGGAGCGCTGCTTGATTTAACGAATACATAGCAGCCACGTGTTGGGATCGTGTTCTCTCCATATTCCTGATCGTCGATGGGGAGATGCCTGTTGAAGAGCGTGCGGGGTTCTTCATCGTCTTTTTTGTCCTCGAGTTTGTCCTCGGGAACCTTCTCATTCTCCAGAACAAAAGGAACGGGCAACCCAGCCACCCCCTTGTAAACCGGTAGCGCATCGCTGATGCGCAGGTCGCCGCTGACGATAGCGGAATTCACGACGTCACTGTCCGGATACTTCTTGCGCAGGAAGTTGTGCAGCCACGGGACCAACACGGTTCCGCGCAGGAAGTCCAACGACCGCACCTCGTTCGAGAAAGGCACCTCGTAGGAGACAACCGGAGTATCAAGAACGATGTCGAGGGTCGTCTCGTACCAGGTCGCGTCACCGGACTCCGAAGGCTGAGAGCTGTGTAATGCTATGTCTTGGGGGCTGGTCTTCAGAAGACTCTCTGGCGGGTCTGGGACCTCCTGCAAGCTCTTCTCAACGCGGCTCCGCAGTCGATCCGCGACGGTCGCTACGTCTTCCGACGAATATGTGGGGCTGTCGTTATCTTGGTTCGCCAGGATTCGTTTAAGAGCGTCGGCGGCTTTCGTATCCTGCAGGTTGGTTTTTACGTAGTTCTTGTCGCTGACCGCCACCGTGCACTCGCCGTCGCCTCCGCTGCGGCCCGAGCCGATGCCTCGGACCATGAGGCCCGCGACCCCCAGGAGGAAGTGCGCGGCCTCAAGCGTCGCCGGATGGGAGAGTTCGGACCCGGCGTCGTTGATGAGGGTGAACGTGCCCGTGAGGATACCGGCCGCCGCGCGCTCCGTGAAGCGCAGGAACTGGGGGCGCGCCGTCCCCGTCTGTGGGTCGATGGACAGGGACACCGTGTCGTGGACCGGGATCGACGAGGCCGGGGTCGCGTCCGAGAAGAGAACGTGACGCGGGTGGGGGGTTGAGCCCGGCTCGCTGTTGGGGTCCTGGCCGAAGAGCCACAGGGCAAAGCTGGTCCACTTCCCGTCCTTTTGCCCGTCGAGGGCCTTCGCCGCCAGCATCGCCTGCTCGCGCAGGACACCCGTGATCACCGTGCCACGCACGACCGGGTCGTCGCCGCAACGCTCGATTGTTGAGTGCGTGCGTCCCGCGTGGCCCACGCCCGTGGATACGCCCCAGTCGGACGTAAACACGATGGTCACGTGGCCGCTCGCGGTAGGAGAAGTGGTAGGTGAATTGGTGGTCACTTGGCACCTCCTTCGGTGGGATTATCTGCTGCTTCCTCGGGGTCGGCGCCGTCTGTGTCGCTGCTAATCCGTGAAGCGAGGTAGCCGTCGGGCAAGTTCCCGGACAGGTCGATGAGGTCCAGGAGCCATCGCACCTGCTCGATGCAATCCTCAGTGTGCTCGTCGGAATCGTCGAGGCGCGTCTTCGAGGGCACCGGCCCCAACGCCTTCACGAGTGCCTTCGTACCGCGCGCGTTCTCCTGCGCATCCGTCCACTCGAGGCGGATCTTGCAAATGGGGTGCTCGCAGCGCTTCGTTTTCCTCTTGTCGTTGTTTGGTTCTTCCCTGTCCTTGTCGATCTGTTCCTGAGTCGCGGACACCTTCTCGTCTTCCTTTAGGACGTACCCATGGCACGCGGCTTGTGCCGCCTTATCGTCCTTGGGGACCTTGACATAGTCGGCGAGGAGTTTGACAATGCGGTTCGCGCGGGCACGCGGGAACGGATCGCCGGTGGTCTGAGTGGGGGCGTCCGGTTTCTTGCCGTCGAAGGCTGCGACCGCCTGAAGGATGCGCGCCCAGGAGGACAACGGCTGCGGCTTCGCAGTGGGTGCTTTTTCAGGTGAGGTCGTGGTCGCGTCCCCGATCCGATCCGGCGCGTAGCATCCGATCAGGAAGGGGCGCTGCGTGCGGCCCTTGTACTCGTCCAGCGTGTCGTCCGGGTCGAGGACCGTCGCGTCGCGCAGAACGTGGAAGTTGATCGTCGAACAGGGGACCGTCCCCGGCTTCTTGCCAAGCTTCTTTCCTCGCGATACCAGCTCTTCCGCCAGGTCGTAGGCGATGTGGAATGGGAAGTTGCGGCCCACGATGGCCACACCCGCCGAGGCCGTGAGCGGGCCGGGGTTTTGAATGATGTAGTCGTCGATTTCGAAGTGGTTCCGCTCTGGTGCGTCGGCCTTTTTCCCTCCAGCAACAATGGCAAGAACTGACAAAAGATCGTCGTCCTTCGTGAGTCTCTCGTAATGGTGGATGTAGGCTTCCGCGAAGGGGATCGCGTAGCGCCCGTCTGTGTAGACCGTGACATCGTCGCCGCCCACGAGAACGGGCACGATGGGAACGACTGTATCTGGAGTCAGTTCCTGAACGTAGTACCACGAAAGTGCGATGGCGTCCTTCACGACATTGTCGAGTCTGCGGTTCACCTCCATGATGAACGACTGCAAACCTTTGCTGTCCTCAGTGGTTTCCTCATCAGATGTCGTACTGACTCCAACCTTCTGGACCGCACGATGGGCGCAGCCTAGATCACGCATGATCGCGCCAACGCCGTTACCGTCAATATGGACGACTCCGACCGACGACAACATGTCCTTGGCATCCTCAGACTCCTCGCCGTCTTGGAACGCAGCCGCAAGCTTGGTCGGATCGAGCTGGGGTTCTTGTTTGAGCTCCATTCCTTGCTCCGCAAGCCGCTTCTGCACATCGTCGACTTGCTGCTTTCGCGACGTCGATGCGAACACTCGCTTCACGCGCGACGGGAGGGACAGGGGTGACGACTCATCGAAGCTATTCGGCTTCAGGGGTTCCTGAATGAGTTTTAGATCGCATAGCGATGCAGATGCAGGAAGAGCGGACTCTGAGCCGCGTTCCAGGAACGGGAACTGCGGGAAGCGTGCCGCTGCCGGTCGGCGGTTCAGCGAGTACTCCAAAAAGACACGATCAAGCTCTTGCAGGTCGTCCG
>ERZ772956.2052-NODE-2052-length-13154-cov-6.031071_pt1 | contig 13154 bp, 8 predicted proteins | sample MGYA00580683_ERZ772956 | MGnify/ENA primary metagenome ERZ772956 (study PRJEB29015, sample SAMEA2738077) | human oral metagenome | biome: human oral; feature: human-associated habitat; material: saliva | place: China | collected 2212 ... | reverse complement strand
GATTGGTCGGCAGAGTTAAATAACGTACAGATTAAGGCGATTTTGGATTACTTAGAATCACACCCAAAAACTAAATTAGCGTGGTGTTTCGATCGATCGGAAATGCCAAAATTACTGAGTGCGCCAGATTTGAGCAAGACCAATTTGACAATCTTTTATCGCCTGCTACAACGAGCAGAAATCGTATTCGTGATGGGTAAAAAATCCCAAATGATGAAAATTAAACAAATTCTCAACACGCTTTCGACCTTGAAACTAATTTATGTAACCGAAAATCAAATTCTAGCGGGAGTTTTTAAGGAAGATTTTCGAAACAAGGATATAAAAGTGACGCGTGACGTAGCGGCGACGATTATTGCGAGTACTATTTTCTCGGCTCTAGCCACCGATTGGAATCTACAACGTGCATTGATGCTTGCCAAAATTAATGTCGAAAATTCAAAGGCTAATAAAACCCTAAAAATTCAACAACTATCCGATAAACTGCGGGAAGCCCTAGCGATTAGATAAAAAAATCCCTAGCCTAATGAAGTGCGCGAAGCCCTAGCGATTAGATAAGAAAAATCCCTAGTCTGACTAGGGATTTTATAGTGCCGCAATACTTAGGCTAAAGGCGGTTTTTACTTGATGAACTCGCGGAGATAAATACCGGTAGGGGTTTGATTATTTTTGGCGATTTCTTCTGGCGTGCCCTCGGCGATGATTTGGCCACCATGTTGCCCACCTTCTGGACCCATATCAATAATCCAGTCGGCGCTTTTAATCACATGTAGATTATGTTCGATAATAACCATGGTATTACCGCCGGCAACCAAGCGATCTAGGATTTTCAAGAGGCGATTCACGTCATCGGTATGCAGACCAGTGGTTGGCTCATCCAAAATATAAAGAGTTTTGCCGGTCGAACGACGAGAAAGTTCGGTAGCAATTTTAATACGTTGCGCTTCACCACCCGAGAAAGTAGTGGCAGACTGGCCGAGACGAATATAGCCGAGACCAACCTCTTGAATAGTCTTCAACTTATTAGCAATGGCAGGAATATTTTCGAAGAATTCCACCGCCTCGTCAATGGTCATATTTAAGACATCAGAAATATCTTTACCCTTATACTTCACTTCCAGGGCCTCACGGTTATAACGTTTACCGTGACAGGTCGGACAAGTCACATAAACATCTGGCAAGAAGTGCATTTCAATCTTATTCACACCATCACCTTGACAGGTTTCACAGCGACCACCCTTGACATTAAAGGAGAAACGACCGGCCTTATAGCCGCGAATTTCTGCTTCTGGTTGAGCGGCAAAAAGTTCACGAATAGCGGTAAAGACACCGGTATAGGTAGCTGGATTCGAGCGTGGAGTACGACCGATTGGACTCTGATCAATTACGATACATTTATCAAGATTATCAATACCATCGATACGTTCATGTTCGCCGGCCACGGTTTGAGCACGATGAAGACGGGCGAGTAATTCATTAGCTAAAATTTCATTAACCAAAGTGGACTTACCAGAACCAGAGACGCCGGAAACCACTGTCATGACACCTAGGGGGAATTTAACCGTAAGATTTTTTAGGTTATTTTCCCTTGCGCCTACTACGGTGAGGTATTGATTGAGTTTTGGCTTACGACGGGTTTTCGGTACAGGAATTTTCTTGGCACCGGATAAATATTTACCCGTGAGTGAATCCGAGTCATTCGCGATTTCTTCTGGCGTACCAGCGGAAATCACCTGACCACCGCGCGCGCCAGCCCCAGGACCAATATCAACCAAATAATCTGCACTCATCATAGTATCTTCATCATGTTCGACCACCAGTACGGTATTTCTCAGGTCACGAAGATGCCTCAAGGTTGCGATTAATTTATCATTATCACGTTGATGTAGACCGATCGATGGCTCATCCAGTACATAAAGTACCCCCTGGAGACCAGAGCCGATTTGGGTAGCCAAGCGAATGCGTTGGGCTTCTCCACCAGAGAGAGTATTGGCGGCGCGGCTGAGCTCAAGATAATCTAAGCCAACGTCCTGCATAAATTTGACACGCTCACGAATTACTTTGAGAATCGGACGCGCAATTAAGGCCTCTGCCTCAGTAAATTCAAGATCCTGAGACAGAACATCTAGCATAGCATCAACGTCTAAATTACAGAAATCATTAATATTTAATCCGTGAATAGTCACAGCGAGCACGACTGGCTTTAACCTAGCTCCGTGACAGGTCTGACATTCATGTACGCGCATGAAGCGCTCGATGTCCTTGCGCATAAAATCTGAGTCGGTTTCCTTGTGGCGGCGCTCAAGAGTGGGGATGACGCCCTCGTAGATTGATTCGTAGGTCGCACCATCCTTAAACTTGCCGGAGCCAGAAATTTTGACTTCGTATTTTTCATTACCAGTACCGTAAAGGATTAAATGTTTTTGCTCTTCGGTGAGCTCGCGAATTGGTACGTGAATTGAAAAACCATGGCGCGCAGCCACCGCCGAGAGACGTTTGAGCCACCAAGAGTCACTTTGTACGCGATTAAATGGACGGATGCCACCTTCGGCGATGGTGAGATTTTGATTAAACACGAGATTCGGATCGATTTCCATGCGCGTACCAAGACCAGTACAAGTCGGACAGGCGCCTTGAGGTGCATTGAAGGAAAATAGACGTGGTTCGAGTTCTGGAATCAATTCATCTGGGTGAACTGGGCAGGCGTAGCGCTGAGAATAAGTAAGGACTTCAGTATTAGACTTACCGAGATTCTTCCCTTCAATCGTGGAAGAATTGTCATTAATTTTTAGAAGCATGATTAAACCTTGGCCAAGGTCAAGCGCTTGCTCAATGGAGCTAGAAATGCGGGAATAAAGTTCTGGGTTCAGGATGAAACGATCGACTACTAGTTCAATATCATGGCGCTCCTGTTTTTCAAGGGTCGGAAATTCATCTAGGGCGTAGACTACACCATCCACGCGCACGCGAGAGAAACCCTTTTGAAGGTATTGTTCAGAAATGTGGAGAAATTCACCTTTTTTCTGTTGCACGATTGGGGCAAGCAACATCAATTTCGAACCAATCGGAAGCTTCATGACTTCATTGACGATGTCTTCGACAGAGCGCTTAGATACTTCGCGGTGACAAATCGGACAATGCGGTACGCCGACACGGGCAAAAAGTAGACGTAGGTAATCGTAAACTTCCGTAACTGTAGCGACAGTAGAACGAGGGTTTCGGGAAGTAGACTTTTGGTCAATAGAAATAGCTGGCGAAAGCCCGGTAATCGTATCAAAGTCTGGTTTATCCATTACACCGAGAAACATACGCGCATAAGAGGAGAGTGACTCGACATAGCGACGCTGGCCTTCGGCGTAAATGGTATCAAAAGCTAGACTGGACTTGCCAGAGCCGGAAAGGCCGGTAATCACCACAAGTTTGTCGCGTGGAATATCGAGGTCGATATTCTTGAGATTATTCTGCCTAGCGCCACGAATCTTGATGTAATTGTCTGGGTTATCCTTCAGGAGTGCCTTACCACCCGGAGAAAGTAGACCCTTATTTTTTGTTAGTTCTTCCACGTTTTTAGTCCCATTTTCCATACTTAAATCAATCAGGTATTATAACAAAAAATTAGCGTTTTGTCGAGATGTGAGGAGTTTACGATCTAAGTGTGAAATAGCCTGGAGCTAGATGGCGGTCAATGCGCAGAGCCTCGAGACCAACATTATTAGGTGTAGCAGAAGTCCAACCATTATTACCAACCAAATTTACACGATTGGCAAATATTAACACATTCCTAGGTGCACTAATACCGGCGGCAATGGCTCGAGAAGTATCCCAGTCACCAGAAGTATAAATTCTAGTCAGTCGATTATCGGTAGTAAAGCTAGCGAACATATACCCAAAATTTTCCACCTTTGGTGTAGTGAATGATCTTAAATCTAGTTCTGTTAGATTATCGTCCATTGAAAACATACTAGACATGTCGGTCACATTTGCTGTATTAAAATGAGAAAGATTGATCGTTTTTAATGCCGACATTTGATAGAACATCGACCCCATATTTGTCACCTTATCGGTTCTAAAATGACTAAGATCTAGGTGTTCAATTTTTTGCGCCTGCGAAAACATACCAGACATATTTTCAACATTCTCAGTATTGAAGCTACTAATATTTAGGGACGCTAGGTTAGTCATACCATTAAACATAGAGCGCATATCTGTTGTTTTCGAGGTATTAAAATTGGAGAGATTCAGAGTGGTGAGATTAGACATACCATAAAACATACCACCCATAATCGTCACTTGTGAAGTATTGAAGTTAGAGAGATTAAGGGTAGTAAGATTAGATATACCATAAAACATAGACCCCATATTCGTCACCTTAGAGGTATCAAAATTGGAAAGATTAAGAGTGGTAAGGTTAGTCATGTTAAAAAACATGCCGCCCATATTCGTCACATTAGAGGTATTAAAGTTGGAAAGATTAAGGGTAGTGAGATTACGCATACCATTAAACATATGGCTCATATTCGTCACCCTCGAGGTATCGAACTTAGAGAGATCTAGTTCTAAAATATTTTTTATTTTTTGCTCACTATCCCCTGAAAAGAACATCATGCTACTATTAGTATTTAAATAAACCTTCTCTGGTTCAGCATGATAATAGGCTGTCTTATCTGTCGGATCTAGCCAGAGCTTGATCCTATAATCAGAGTCCTCATCTTGAATATCTACCGTATTCATATAAACTACTGGCGCAAGTGCACTCTTTTTAAAATGTTCAATTTTATTTGTGGCAGTCTCGAGAGATTTTAGTTTTGCATTAAAATCCGGACCATTCGTCACCATCGCGCGCATTTGGTAAGGGTTCGAGACAAAAGAAAGAATTAATTTGTTCTTATAATTCCCTGATTCTAAATTATCCGCCAACTTCATACCAATACTAAGTTGATTTGCTTCATTACCATTAGTCTTCCCTGTGGTCTGAAGAATTTGGGCTGGTGTAGATAGAGCTGGAATCGGCGCGTAATTCGTAGACGAACCAAATTTATACCCCCAAGAATTATTAGAAAAATCTCCTAATAGCCCAGCGGAATAGATCGAATTAATTTTCGCCCCAGTCGTAGAACTATTATTAGTTAGCGCCGTATTTTCGGTTTCTGTGCTTAAGGTCGCAGTGTACCCTGTCCGATTATTCGTATTAACGGTAAAATTAAATGGAATCTCGGTGGTCTTATCCGTAGAATTAATCACCTGATTCCCGTTCACTTGCAGATTCGCCTGATCCACGGAAGCCGAAAGGGTTGGCACGAAGAGTGCTGAAACTTCATTTGAATTAAAACCTAACCCCAGAAAAGAAGCGAAAAAGAAAGCGCCTACTACGAAAATATTTTTCCACAAAAATAACTTAAAAGAATATGATTTTTGGCCTTGCATATGCATTTATTTTACCATAAACGTGATGATTTTTATAGTTTTTTAATGAAGTAACCTGGACGACCGTTAGTTGGGTCGTCGATACGGAGCCAGGATTTATCGGCGGTGGATGGGTTAGCTAGATATGAGCCAGCACCACCCCGTAGCTTTTTGCGATTTTTAAACATTTCTGAAAAGTTTGTAACGTTAGTGGTATCAAAATCATTATTTACATAAATTTTTTCTAGCTTATCTTGAAGTTTATCTTCATCTCGAAGAGCAAACACAGAACTCATATCCTTTACCTTAGAGGTATCAAAATTAGAGATATCAAGTGTGACGAGATTAGGCATGCTAGCAAACATATAACGCATGTTCGTCACCTGAGAGGTATTAAAGTTGGCAAGATTAAGTGTAGTGAGATTAGACATACCATAAAACATAGCGTTCATATTCGTTACACTGGAAGTATCGAAGTTAGAAAGATTAAGAGTAGTAAGATTTTGCATACTATCAAACATAGATTCCATATTCGTCACCTTCGAGGTATCGAAGCTAGAGAGATTAAGAGTAGTGAGTTTATATACACTAGAAAACATAGAACCCATATCCTTCACATTAGAGGTATCGAAGCTAGATAGATTAAGGGTCGTGAGATTAGGCATGTAAGAAAACATGTAGCCCATATCCGTCACCTGTGAGGTATCGAAATTGGAGAGATCCAGAGTGGTGAGATTAGCCATGTTACCAAACATAGAGCGCATACTTGTTACCTTCGAGGTATCAAAATGAGAGAGGTTAATGGAGGTGAGATTACGCGTGTCATAAAACATATGGCCCATATTTGTCACCTGGGAGGTATCGAAGCTAGAGAGATTAAGGTTAGTGAGACTAGACATGCCAGAAAACATCGATCCCATATTCGTCACCTTGGATGTGCCGAAGCTAGAGAGATTAAGGTTGGTAAGCTTAGACACGCTAGAAAACATAGAACGCATATCCGTCACATTGGAGGTATCGAAGTTAGAAAGATTAAGGTTGGTGAGACCACGCATATTATCAAACATAAAGCTCATATTCGTCACCTTGGATGTGTCGAAATTTGAAAGATTAAGAGTAGTAAGATTAATCATTCCAGAAAACATAGAACCCATATTCCACACCTTGGAGGTATCGAAACGGGAGAGGTTGAGTGTAGTGAGGCTAGATATGCCTGAAAACATATTGCCCATATCCGTCACCTTAGAGGTATCGAAACTGGAAAGATCCAACTCTAAAATATTTTTTATTTTTTGTTCACTAAACCCCGCATAGAACATCTGACTACAATATCTGTTTAAATATACTTTTTCAGTTTCAGCGTAATAATAGGCTATCTTATCTACAGGGTCTAGCCAGAGCTTAATTTCATAATCGGAGTTCTCATCTTCAACATTTACTGCATTCATGGAAGCAGCTGGGGCAACTGCACTCTTTTTAAAACGTTCAATTTTATTCGTAGCGGTTTCGAGAGATTTTAATTTTGTATTAAAAATAGGGCCATTCGTCATGAGGGCGATGCGGTCGTAATTATTGGTGAGAATTGAAAATATTAACTTATTTGTATATCTGCCACTTTCGAGATTATCACTTAATTTCAGACCAATTTTCATACCGTTCGTTTCATTGCCGCTAGTCTCACCTGCGGTTTGAAGGATTTGTGCTGGCGTAGACAAGGCTGGAATTGGCACGTAATTCGTAGCCGACGCTAATTTATAGCCCCAAGAATTATTTGGTAAATTATTTAATGGTAAACTCGTGCTAATCGAATTAATTTTCGCACCATTCGCGGAATCACTATTTACTAGTGCTGTTTCATCGGTTTCTGAATTTAGGGTTGCCGCATAACCAGTTTTATTATTCGTATTAACTGTAAGATTTAGATAAATTTCTGTAGTTTTATAAGTGGTATTGATTACTTGATTTCCATTTACTGAAGCCGCAGTATTATCGACTGAAGCGGAAAGGGTTGGAGTATATAAGGCAAATACCTGGCTTGAAAAAGATAATTCATAAAATACCGCAGAGAATAAGACAGCTAAAATTATTGACCTCAATGAGAGTTTAAATGAACTTAGGCGAGAGGAGATGCAGCCCATATATGTTTTCATTATAGCATAAACGGAATAGGTTTAAGAAACTAATTCGAACCACATCTTGAGATCTTCGAGGGTGGAGTCGAGAATTTTGCGACCGTCGGCAGTTTCGCCGGTGGTTTGATAATGTTTCAATAAATCATTCATCGCTTGAATAAAACCAGGAGTCTGACGAGCGATTCTAGCTGCACGGTATTTTTCGAATTTCGTGATTTCATCTTGGCTGAGCGCATTTGGAAAATTACGGCCTTTGTAATTAAGCAGTAATGAATCGAGGCGTTCATCCTGAAAGAGCGGATAAAAATCAGCTAACTCATTAGCACGAAGATTCGGCACGACGGCGGCTTGCTTACGATCTTCGTTATTTAGGAAGCCGTCATAAAGCCTCGCTTCGGCCTCTTCGAGCTTATCAAAATTGCGCTCACGAGTGAATAATTCGCGCATCCGCTCAATGAATTCCGGGTGATTCTTGAGGGTCTTGAGATTTTGCTCAATTTGGGATTTTTCGAGCTTAATTTTCTGCCAACCAGTGGTGCCGGCCGGAAATTCCTCGATGCCATTCGAACTAGATTCGGTACTCTCCACGTCTAAAACCGAGAGCGGTGCGACTGCCGGACATTTACTCGGAGTTAATTCTTTGACGTATTTCGAGAAATCGAACCAAGTTTGATATTTTTTGCCGGCTCGACTGACTTTTTCTTCTGGTTTGAATTCCTTTTCGGCCTGCAAAATATCCTCGACATTGTAGCGTAAATCAAAAACTAGGATATTTTGATTCTTCCCTGGCGCGATCGGAATGGCAACCGTGGTATGATTAGTTTTACTAGAGTAATGACCACTAGTGTAGACAAAAGGTGTGGCAGAATCAACGGAAAGGTTAGTGGCGTTAAGAAAACGCAGAAGCTGTTTTTTATCACGCAATTTTAAGAGAAAATCGAGTAGTTTCGGCTGCTTTTCATGAATAATTTTCACTACAGCGATCGTGGCGTAAATATCGGAAAGCGCATCATGGGCATGCTCGTGTGTAATTCCGTTTAGAGCAGTGAGGAGTTCGAGACGGTTGGTCGGTTTTTTCTCGCCAGTCTTAGGATCTACAGTAACTGGCCAATTGATTCCCTCTGGACGCAGCGCCCGCACCATGCGTACAACATCCAAAATATCGAACTTACTGCGACCATCGAGATATTGCCAAGTGTATGGATCATAAAAATTACGCCAAAACAGATAGCGGATAAACTCATCATCGAAACGCACAGAATTAAAGCCACAAATAATAGTATTCGGAGTGAAGATTTCCTCTTGTAAGATTTTACAAAGCTCAGACTCTGAAAGACCATCCATACGCGTATCATTCGGGGTAATATTGGTGGTGACGATAGCGTAGGGGCTCGGCAAAGTATCTTCATCGAGACGTACGAAGAGATTGACCGGATCGCCGATGGGATTGAATTCTAAATCAGTACGCTGACCAGCAAATTGCATAATGCGATCTTCGCGCGGATTGATACCAGAAGTCTCTAAATCGTAAAAGAAAAAGGTGGGTGGGTGATTAGTGGCTAGATAATCCGGATCAAAATTGCGGTTCATACTACTAGTATATGCCTAAACTAAGATTTTAGTGCTTGATTAATGACTTCGCGGAGTTTTTCCTTAAATTCTTTTTCCTTGGCGGAAGGAAGTTCAAAGGCCTTGCCATTAATATAGATGGTTGGAGTTTCATTGACGCCAAGACGCTTTGAAATTGCCATATCGGCCTTGATTTTTTGCTTTACCGCATCAGAATTCATATCTTTGAGAAATTTCCCTGTATCGCCCTTACCTTCGGTAACTTCGACAAAATATTCACGGAAGTGGTTATCGCGATCGGAGGCAGAGAGGGATTCCCAGTTCGATTGCTCCTTAAAAAGTTTCTTAGCGTATGGTTCCCAGTAGCCTTGGAGTGCGGCGGCATTAGCCGCAGAAGCCGCAGCGGTACCGTTTTGGTGGTAACTCAAGATGTAACTTCTAAAAACTAGACCGACTTGGCCGTCGTATTCTTTCACAATATCAGAGAGATATGGAAAAACCGTGGAACAGAATGGACACTGATAGTCAGCATATTCAGAGATAATCACCTTGGCGTCCTTATTGCCTTCATAATTATCGCCCATATCACCATTACGAGAGTCGGCGGCAATATATTTATTCGTGTCGAGACCCTTAATCCAATTGTCATAAGCAAGATTTGAAGAAATCGCGTTACCACAAAGCCACAAGAATCCCACAGCTAGTACCCCTAAAAGTCCGTAAATCAGTTTTTGCATTTTCCTCCTAATTTCTACTTTTGGTAGATTTTTTGTATAATATAAATATTAGCATATTTTGTCTAAGTTGTAATATTTTAGACTAAAGGAGGAGCCGTGTCAGAGGCGAATATGACAGATACAACAGAAGATAGGACCGATTTTAGCGGCGAACAAGAAAACGCGACCGGAGTGTTCAGTGGTGAAGAATCTTCCCATGGATTAAAAGTCTGGTTTGAGAAAATCGGTGTGAAATTAGCGGCCTTTTTCGGTGCGATTAAACAATTTTTGAGCCGCAAGGATGGTGATGAGGAAGCGGATTCCTTCGAGGGACCAATGAAGCGCGGATTTTTCGATCGTAAATTTAATAAAGCAGAAAATGAATCAACAGAAACCACACATGAGACTGGTGTTCTTAGTCAATTTGGTGGAGCTAATTTAGTTAACAATCATTCTTCGAATTCTGAGCTCGAAGCAACTCGTGCCACCGATACCGATGGCGACGGTATGATTAATCACGAAAAAAGCGAAGAGACACTAACCAGACGCGAAGAGGCGACCGAATATCTGAAGAATACCAATTATTATATCGGTACCGCCGAAACAAAAGCGGTTGCTATGCCAGAAGTATTCATCCCGGAGACTACGGAAGATTTTGTTTGGTTAATTAATAAAATGCCAAGCTCGGTGCTTTCGGATAGCCAGAAGGTGACCTTAGGTAAGGTTATGAGCTTCGACGATAAAAAAGTTTCCGATATTATGACGCCAAAGGCGGAATTAAAATTCGTGGGTGAAGAAGATTATATGGGGCCACTAACGCTTTCTGGTCTCTATAAATCAGGCCAGAGTCAGTTCCCTGTAGTCGATCGCCGTGGTGAACTATCAGGAATTTTACATGCTAAGACACTTTTTCAATTAGATATCAAGGATACTGATCAAGCTTCCGCTTTTATGGATCGCAAAATCGTCTATCTTTCAGAAAATTATCCACTCTATGAAGCGCTTTTCACCTTGCTACGTTCACATGCGCAGGCTTTCGTGGTGGTGGATGAAGCCGGGAAACTTTCTGGCCTGCTCGATGCTCGCGTATTATTAAATTCCCTCCTTGCGATTGATGACTCAGCTGACTTTACTAAAGACGAGGATTTGGCTTCAGTAGTAGAATACGCCAAGCGCTTTAAGTAAAATTAATTTATTAAGGTTTGACTTAGATGCAGAATAGACGCTTACTCAAAAGACGTGTAGTAACCGGCCTAAGCTTGCTGGGTTTGTTCTTGCTGACAGTGGCGCTAAATCCAAAATCTTATAATTATACACCAGTCTATTCTGAGCAGCAGAGTGAAAGCATTAAGTCCGACGAGCGTGGCAACGCGAGTAATGCTGAACCCACAGAAGGCAATACTGGACCCAAAGAAACTCAAAACAATCCAGATAAATCCAATGCTACGAATCCCATGAATAGTACCGATACTTCTAATTCCAAGCCGCTAGCTAGCGAGGTCTTGTCTAATCTCGAAGTTAAGGGTCGTGCGCCAAAGACTGGTTATAAACGCACAGAATTTTATAAGAATTGGCCAGAAATCGAGGGTTGTAATCTGAGACAACGTATCTTGAAGCGGGATTTTAGCGAGACGGCGAAGACCGACCAAAAGTGCAATGTGATTTCGGGTAGTTTTTATGAACCGTACACCGGGACTTGGATGAGTTTTTCGAGCCGTGAAGAGATTGGTAAGAAAATTCAGATTGACCACATCGTGGCGCTTTCGGATGCTTGGCAAAAAGGCGCACAATATCTCAGCAGCGACATTAGATTTCAGATTGCGACCGACCCCTTGAACCTTGCCGCAGTGGATGGACCAGCTAATCAACAAAAATCCGATAGTGACGCGGCGAGTTGGCTGCCGAAGAATAAAAGTTTTCGCTGCCAATACGTGGCACGCCAGATTTCGGTGAAGAAAAAATATAATCTCTGGGTCACGGAAGCCGAAAAATCCGCCATGAGTAATGTACTAGGTGGATGCCCAGAACAGAGAACTTATTAGAAAAACTGGAATACTATTCTGTTGATTTCTTTAATTTATTTATCCTAACATTCCGTCTACTAATAGCGTCTCTTGTTTAGCAAAATCGATTTTAATTGGCTTTCCATATGGAAGAACCATACGCGGAGCAGTGTGGCCAAAGTTTAAATTAAACACTGTCGGTAGGTTATATTTTTTCGCTAACGCAGTGTATATTTCTTTGTATTCACGATAATACACTTCATCTTGCGGCTTTCCAATAATTAATCCTCGGATAGCACTAAAAACTCCTCTATCTTCTAATACCTCCAGCATACTTTTTAGCTTTTCTGGACTAGGTCTTTCTTCACTGGTTTCAATAAAGGCTATCTTACCGCTCCATTGTTCCCTTGTTGGGAAAATTTGATATTTTTTGTATACTTCTTTTTGATCTGGATGCCGTCCTCCCGTAATCATTTCAGCTAAACTTTCTAGACATCCGCCCAATAAATCACCCTGCACCACTCCTTTACCGTACAAATATTCATGTCCATGTTCTTCTTTTCGCTCTTTACGCCACACTCCTAATTGAGATTCATCAAAAGAAGTCCTTGCCTCATACCAGACCGGACTAGACCCAATCGCTATATTCTTCTCCGAATCAAAAAGTTTATGTAGCCAATCTTTAGTATATGTAAAAATTTCTGGACCAAGCTCGGCGACATCCGATAGCAATGATGGTGCGTAAAAAGTTGCAAGCCCCAATTGATAAAGCATTAAATGATTGTTGGTAGTATCCGAAAAACCCAAAAATGGTTTTGGGTTTTTCTTAATAATTTCGGCAAACTCATCATTCATTAAATACGGTAACGTCCTGAATGTATCGTCACCACCAAGTGCAGTCCATATAATATCTACTTCTTCGTCCAAAAAGGCTGACTTTAAATCTTCTGCCTTCTTTTCCGGATGATTTTTTAGAAACTCCTCGCCTTTTAGTGCGTTCGGCATGTACTTAAATTTCAATCCAAACTCTTTAGGCAAGCGCTCTTCAATTAATTTAATCTCGTGTTTAACGAATGGCTCGCCAAGTACCCCACTAGACAAACAAACAATCCCAACCGTAGCACCCTTTTTTATTTTTCCTGGATAAATCATAATATATCTCCTCCATCACTTTTTTGTACGGCTTAAATGTCTTTTGTTTCATTCTTATCTTAAGCTTATAACATCCCGTCATTTTACACAACGCAAAAAAAGAACTCCGGAAGGAGTTATTTTTTGGTGCACCTGACTAGACTCGAACTAGCACACCCGAAGGCACTACCACCTCAAGG
>ERZ772956.2051-NODE-2051-length-13161-cov-10.045704_pt1 | contig 13161 bp, 18 predicted proteins | sample MGYA00580683_ERZ772956 | MGnify/ENA primary metagenome ERZ772956 (study PRJEB29015, sample SAMEA2738077) | human oral metagenome | biome: human oral; feature: human-associated habitat; material: saliva | place: China | collected 2212 ... | reverse complement strand
TTTTCAGCTTCTTTTTCAGTAGGTGTGTCAAAATTCTCAAGAGTAGCATTCTTCAGCACATCATCATATAGAGAGAATCTCTCAAGATAGAACTTCCGCTCTCGTTCATGCTCTGCATCAGCAAGCTCGTTGACTTTTATCTGATTCTCAGCATGAATCCGTTCAGATTCACACAATCGACACAGAATATCATTTGTACGAAGAATTTTAATCAAGGGAATTTTGTGTTTGTCACAAATTTCATTTTGTTCTTCAGTATTCCTGTGGTAAGAAAGAGCCATTTCTTCCAAAGCATCATTTACCATGTTAGCCTACCTCCACAAGCTTTCCAGCTTGCCATATCTGACAAGCAAGCAGTAACGGTAGAAAGAGGTTGTTTTATAAGCAAAGATTTCTTTTCGTCGCTGATCGGATAAAAGTCATCTTCAAATTGCTCAATAAGTTCTAAAATCCCCATTCTTTTTTTACCTCCTGTTCATCTTTCTTCTCTTTACGCTGCTTCTCAGATTGTCGAACTTGTTCTACTGTAGTAACTTGGTTCTGCTGCCAATTTCTTAGAATGCCACCAATATATTTGATGTTTGGTTTACCTAAATTAATAGCTGTTTTCAATGCTTCTTTAACTAGTTCAACATCATTTTCCTTTAACAGATGATTAATTTCCTCAATCTCAAAACCTGATAGTAATCTACGAAACTCAGATTGGAATAATTCAAGGATATTTTCATTACTACTAGTAGTAGTTATATTCTTATCTTTATCTAATCTATTCTTAATCTTAGTCTTATCTCCTTCTACTTCTTCTTCTAGTGTGTTACCGTCCGTTACTGTAACGTTACATGTAACGTTACCAAGAGCGAGGGTTTTTTGTTTCTCACGATGTCTTGCAACACGATTGCGTGTTTGCTCCTTGATTTTTTCCATGCCATCAATGTTTTGATGTTTCTCCCAGTTTGGTAAAGCGATAATTCCATCAATGATTTCAACCATTCCGAATTGCTCGAAAATCCCAAGAGCCATTCTAACGGTATTGAGTGGTCTTCTAAAGATAGTAGCAAGCATCTCATCGGTATAATGAACCTTGTCTGACATCATAAGCAGTCCATTCCGATTGTGCTTACCAGCAAGAGCTAGGATTTTAAACCAGATAACCAAAATAGCGTCATGATCAGGTAGTGCATCGATAAGACAAATTTTTTCATCGTCGAAAATATCTGTCGTAACCTTAATCCATTTAATTTCAGACATATCTACCCTCCTTCTATATTTTTATAGCTCTTTGTCATGCTCGTGCTCCCCACTTCCTTTGATTTCTACGAAAATCCATTGTCATTTCTTTGTAGAGTAATCGTCCGTTTTCTTGCAAAAGACTTGCATTTTGTCTTCTTAAAGAATCATTGTTGCGAGTCTCTTCCTGGTAGTCATTTGCTAATCTGTCATAATCTTCAACATACATCTTCAAGTCTGATGGTAGATCATCGATGTTCGATAAAAGGCCAACAGGTGGTTGCGTGTCGTAAGTTGATTTTCTATCACATTTTTTTAGATTTCTTCGAGCGACTTCTCTGAAATCCTCTGCTTCTTCAATGATGATCGTTGGCTTTTTTTCTTGCTTGTCTTCATATCGACAAGTAAAAAGCATGATTGCAAAGATACCGATAAATGTTAGTGATACTCCAAATAATTGGCTCAAGATGTTTGGTTCGTTCATTTTTTTACTTTCTAATCCTAAATTACAAGATTCGCTTGAATAAACTCATCGAGTTCATTCTTGTCAATTCGTTTAGTTCCGTCAATTTTGTATAGGTTTAATCCCATTCTTAACCATTTACGAATAGTATTTGTGCTACAATCTGAATAATTAGCTGCACTTTCGATTGAGAGCCATCGTTTTTCAATTGTTTCATGTTCTAATAATTCTTTGAAACATTCTTTAAATTGATCCTTAACGACTAGTTGGATGCTATTTTCAAAGTTTTCACTGAGAATATTCACAATAACCTCCTTATGTGATATAATCTAAGTAGTAATTTTGGTGAGCGCCTGATTCTGTCAGGTGCTTTTTTTTATGAGGTGTACGCATTCAATTTCATAATTTTCATTTTTGTATTGGTACTTGGTTCCCAAGTCATCCAATAGGCAAGTGCTGCTTCTGCGAATTTCTTTGGCAGTAAGTCATAGCGACTGATATTGAAATGATCCTTAAAATCAATCTCAGCTTGTCTGAAAACTGATTGAGCGAATGTCTTGTCTGCATAAGCTGGACTGTCGATTCCACCAAGGCAAGCAACCACTCGAGCCTTACGCTTCTTCAAGAGTGATTGAGCGTAGCTAGGATGGATTGGTTGTTCATTCTTGAGATAGTCGATATCTTCAAGCATTGTGACTTGTTGCTTCCGAAGTTCTTTCTGTCCAGTGAATAAAGCGATGAAGGCATCTTCGTCCAAGTCCTCACGGATAAAACCACCTTTTCTGCGAATAGCTGGTAAAACCTCTGAAGTCACCCAGCGCTTAAACTCTTTTGCTTGAGGTAATCTGCTAGATAGGATAAGCGAGTATAAACCTGATTCGTTAATGATGATAGTTTCTTGCGTTCTTCCAAGATTGTCTGTGAGGCCCTGTTTTAGGGCGTCATCTTCATCAACGTGAAGGGCGATTGCATTTCTTGCTTTGCTGTATCCTAAGATGTCAGCTACATCTTTTCCAACGAACCATGGTTCATCGTTGATTGTCATAGTACGGACTTCTTGTCCGTGGAAATTAAATATTTCGTTCATAGTATTCCTTTCTAAATTTGGTATAATAGAATAAAACGAGGTAATTCTGATGAAATTAAATCCTGATTGTATTCGTGATATTCTCTTTGTTGTAGAAAATAATGCAACGTATTCAAATGATGTTTCTGAAGAAACGATGTTTAAAGAACTCGGTTCAAAATATCCTAGAGAAGAGATTCTTTACCATGTTCGACAATGCGAACATAGTGGACTTTTTCTAAAAGTAGTACACTACTTTGGTGGTTTTTCGATTCAAGATTTATCTCCTTATGGACATCAGTTCATAAATGATATTCGTCAAGATAACAATTGGAATAGAACAAAGGATATAGCAAAGAATGTTGGTTCTTTTTCATTGGATGTCCTTAAAGATATTTCATCACAAGTTATTACCAACCTTATTTCAAATCAGCTTGGCAATAAGTTTTAAGAAGATAGTGGCATGGTTGCTTTCAACCGTGCTTTTTGTTTTGATTGCTTGAACACCATTTAATTTTTGGTTGTTCAAATAAATACCGTCTTTTCTGATTTTTAGCTCATTCATACTTGCCCCTCCTACTCTCCTAAATCAACCCAGCTTTCATCGATGCCTAGGACATCGCACACTCGGTTTTTCAATTTGTCACTTCCTTTACCATATTTCAGCAATTCTGAAATGGTAGGCTTCTTGACCCCACAAGCACGAGCAAGGTGTGTTTGTGTCATACCTTCTGAATTCAATTTGTCTTTGATAAGCTGAATCCATTTTTGATGTTGTTGGCTCATATAAGACCTCCTTTTTAAAAATTTATCTAAAAAGTTAGCGAATTTCTTGACAAATTCTAAAACTAGTTTTAGAATTAATGTATAGAGAAAAGACCTACTAAAAAGTAAGTTTTACCTATTCAAAACGGACGGCAATCGGTTTTTTAGGTTTTTATTTTTTTAGTTGTCTGTTTCGCTAACTCTTTAGCTTACGAATACTATTTTAAAACTAGTTTTAGATTTTGTCAAGCATTTTTATAACTAATTTTAAAATTATTTTTCGTAACGCTTAGAAAGGTTGATAAATCAATGTTTTTAGCGTTTGATAGAATTAAGGAATTGGCTGATAAGCAGAAAATTTCTTTAAATATTTTAGAAGAAAAGCTAGGATATAGTACGAACTATCTTTATAGTCTTAAAAAAGGTAATCCAAAATCTGATAGACTACAAGAAATCGCTGACTACTTCAACGTGTCCACTGATTATCTTCTAGGTCGTACTGACAATCCTGTTATTTCAAGCGACCTTGTCACTACTGCTGACGGCCGTACTGTTGACTTGTCCAATCTTCGTGAACGTGTGGTTCTGTTTGATGGCAAACCATTGTCAGATGAGGATGTAGACAAGATTGCCCAGATCATTAAACTCTCTTTGGGGGTGTCCGATATTGAAAGTGAATGAGTTACTGGATGAATACCAGGTCACACTCTATCTATTCCCTGAGACCATGTGGGAGCGTAGGGGCTTCTATTTCCCCGATGAGCGCATCATTTACGTTAATAAGGATTTATCCATAGAGGAGAGAGAAGAGGTCATCTTACACGAATTAGGGCATATAAACCATAACCCAGCTCATTACAAAAGGTTACTCTATAAATACGAAAATGAAGCAGACCGCTTCATGGTTCGTCATCTTATATCTGAAGAATTGTCTCAATGTGAACCATCAGAGTTTAATTGGTTGAGATTTGCTGAAAGGCATAGGATTGCAACAACTTGGGGTGAACAAATGATTCAGGAAGAATTTTATAGATTGACAGGTAGTTAATAAATTTTACAAAAAGAAAGGTGAATAGAAATGGCATTATTTGGGAAGAAACAAAACGATGTTCAAGAAGTTGAACTTTTTACAGAAGAACCGAATGAAAGAGTTTTTGAGTTCAAAAAATCAAAAACAGTAGTAAGAGTTGATGACTACTTCATCAGAATTGCCAGAAAATCAAATGTTTCGAATGTTTTACTGCATGGATTAGATGGTGAAAAATCAATTTTGTTATCAGAAATCACTGCTTATCAGTTAAAAGAGCCTGGTGCGACTGTTGGGTATCTTCAGCTTGTTTACCCTGGTTCGTCTGATGTAAAAGGTGGTGTTTTCGATGCAGTAAAAGATGAAAATACTGTGACATTCCTTAAAGAAGATAAAGAGTCCATCCTAGAGTTAAAAAAAGCAATTGAGGAAGCTTTGAAAAATAAAGTTAGAAAATAAAAAAATCCCCACACTCGCCTGCAAGCTAGAATGTGAGGATGTTCTGTATAGAAAGAATGGCATTAAAAAGCCCTCTTTTCTATACCCATTTTAACAAAATAAAGGGGAAAAAGCAATGTGGATGGAAGGACTTCCGAATGGAAAGTATAAATTTTTTGAGAGATACAAAGACCCGTACACTGAAAAATTGAAGAGGGTATCTGTAACGCTTAGTTCTGGAACAGCCAGAGCGAAAAAGGAAGCACAAAAATTACTGGATGAACGCATAGAAGAAACTTTACAGAATTTACAATCAACAGATGTGACTTATCAACACATTTTAGATGAGTGGTGGACATTTTACCAGAAAGAAATCAAAGGTAGTTCTATCAGCTCTCTCACTAGTAGCGTGAATGATTTTAAAGAAGCATTCGATACAGAAATTAAAGTTAAGAATATAGACACTAAATATATCCAGAGGTTTTTAAATGATTTAGATATTTCTCGTTCAAAACTAGAGCGCTATAAAATGATTTTAAATCTATCGCTTGATTATGCAGTTAATCTTGAATATATCAAAGATAACCCTGCAAGACGAGCAAAACTTCCAAAACAAATAAAAACAATCGAAGAATTAGAAAAGACAGAAAAGAAATTTTTAGAAGATGATGAACTAAAAAGATTATTAGAAGAATTATACAGGACAAATAATACATATAGACTAGGTTTGCTTGCAGAATTCATGTCATACAACGGTTGTCGAATTGGTGAAGCTATTGCTATTAAACTAGAAAATATTGATTTTGATAATAAGACAGTAAAAATCCATGGAACTCTAGATAAAACCGTAGGGTATTCAAAAGGACTCAAAACAACCACAAAAACTGCTGCAAGCTTCAGAACTGTTTCTTTATCAAAAAGAGAAATTGAAATTTTAAAAGAGTTTATCTCAATAAATGAACTTTCTAAAAATACTCGAAAAACATTCAATGATCTTGGATTTATCTTTGTCACCAAAAACGGTATACCCATTCAGAACAATTCTTTCAATTTAGCAATCCAGAAAGCAAATAAACGTTTAAAAAAACCAATCGACAAACATCTGACTTCACATATATTCAGACATACTCTTGTTAGTAGATTAGCAGAAAACAATGTACCTCTAAAAGCAATTATGGCCAGAGTCGGTCATTCCGACTCTCGAACGACCAATAAAATCTATACACACGTTACCAAGAAGATGGACGATAATATCCTAGACTTGCTCGATTCTTTATAGTTTGCCCCTTATTTGCCCCCTATACACAAAAAAAGCCTGTCACACAAGCTTAAATGCTTGATACAACAGGCTTTTTGTAAAGTTATTATTTAACTGCTTCTTTAAGAGCCAACAACATTTCATAAGTATATAATAGAAAGAAATCTTATAAAATAAGTATAAATAAGAAATAAACTACATATAATTTTTACCATAAAAATATAAAAGTTTTAACCTTTTGCCCCTTTTCTGCCCCTTTTCAGAGCAAACAAAAAACCGCAAGCTATTGCCTGCGGTTCATAGGTATAATTAATTTGTTCTTTCTATTTTTATTTTTTTATTTAATATGTAGTTGTAATCAAGCCATCAGGCTCAACTGTGAACTCAGGCTTGTCAGCAAGTGAACCATCTTCTTTGAGATAGTACCAACCTTTTTCTGATTTTACAAATTGTTTAGATAACATTTCTCCGTTTTGTTCAGAGAGATAATACCAAGTTTCGTTGTATTTTACCCAACCAGTGATCATGTAACCATCTTTGTTGAAGTAATACCAACGGTTGTTGATGAAGTGCCAACCCATAACGGTTGCGCCACGTTTATCAAGATAGAACCAATACTTTCCATCATAGAACCAACGATTGATTAGACATAGACCTTTTTCGTCAAATCTGAACCATTCATTATTGATTTTCTTCCAGCTATTAGTTGGATAAGAGCCATCTGACTCCTCCCACCACCAACCATATTTTCCTTGTCGCCAACCCGCTTCAGTGTTTGTGCCACCTTCAATATCTTTTTTGAATTGACTACGACTAATACCCCACTTAGCTAAATATGGGTATGGGTCAACGTGGTCTGAATTATTGTTTGGTTGATGGTAGGTACAGTATTCATGTGACTTGATACCAGCTAAGCTATCTGTATCAAGTGTTTTTGGAATACCTGCTTCATCTGCAAGGTTACGCAATAATTCGACATACAGACGGTAATCTGTCATAAACTCTTCTTTAGTCGAATGACTCTCAATCAATTCAACCGCTGCATAACTTTCAGCATTCCAACCACCACCTACATCCCATGAACCATTATTGACTGGCCCTACTTGCATCACTCGACCATTTCCAACTACGTGAGAGAAGAACCCAAGTTCAGGGTCTTTTCTGTAGTGGTAGTCTGCTTCATTCTGTGCTGTTGAATTGCGGTTGCCTGTAGAGTGGGCGTGAACCTGACGATAAGGACGTACACCGACTTGTGGTAGTCCAGTTCTTAATCTGCTTTTATCAATATCCATTTTTAATTCCTTTCATTTATGGTAATGTTGTTGGCCACGGTTCACTTGTTAAGTAAGAGATAGAGCTGATACGGATGTCACCGATGTCCCTATCAGTTGGGACAGGGTCAGTGAATTGGAATCTCAACATATTACTGTCGCCTGGCCCACCAAGGTACCATGTGCCATACGGGGTTCCCTTATCATTATAAATACCACCAATAAGCGATGACTCCGAACGAAAACCTTGTGGAACTCCGTTTAACCCTAAAATGTAACAGTTTCTTTCCCTATCGCTCCCTTGAGCCTCGTATCCTACGCCACCTCTACGAATGACACCGAACCATCCCCAACTCAATCCGCCGAATTGGTATGTTACGGTGTCATTTTTGCGTCGAACTTTTAGATATGAGTTTCCGAGTTTAGACTTAATATTCAACGTTCTCCAACCAGTATCACCAGTCAATACTTCCCATCCTTGATTTCCGCTTCCTTGTCTCTTTATCCACTTGAGAGCTCCACTTGTAACAGCGGTATCTACGTAAGTAGTTCCAACTGGAGCAGTAACCTTGCCATTAGGCATACCAGTACCGTGGATTTCGTACTGATTTACCTGATTATTTGAGCCAGTAGCGGTTGGTAGGGTTACGTTGCCACCACCATCAGATAAGATGAGGGTGTTCCCTTCGATACTCAATTTCTGAGGAGTTTTGGGAATTGAAGCTAGTTGCTCTTTGGTAGCATAGTCTTTTCCTTTTTGCTCAACTGCTGAAAGTCTTTGCTTGATATCAGCATCATTATATGGTTGAGGTATTTCAGATTTCTTAGCGTAACCCTCTAAACTCTGATGATGTGTAAGATATCCCTTGCTAGCTAAAACCTCGTTTGTTACAAAGTTTGAAGTGTCGATATTCGGTTTACTTTCTAACCGATTGACTCGTTCTTTCAATTCTGTATCATTGTACGGTTGAGGGATTTCTTGCTTAGTTGCATAGTCAGACAACGATTGATGCTGAGTGAGATAACCTTTGCTTTCCAGTTCTTGCTTAGTGACTAAGCCACTGGTATCTATACTTGGCTTGTTTTCTAAGTTTTCTAAGCGCTGCTTGATTTCTGTATCGTTATATACAGTGTCATTATCTTGTCTATTCTCTAAGGCCTCTACACGCTGTTTTAAGGCGCTATCGTCATAGACGGTATCTTTATCTGCCTTTGTCTTTAACGCTTCAACATCGGCTGAAATATGGCTTATTTCGGTACGAATATTGCTATCGTCATACGTTCCGCCTTGCTCTTTGATTTTCGCAAAAAGTTCATCCAATTCTTGCTTGGTAACGACATCCTTAACGTCAACAATCCGACCTGACTCACGTTCAATGAGTGGTATTTTAACTGCTTTGTCAATCTCGCTTACATGGACATTAAACATAAAGCTATACACATCTGCTGACTGCTCTACCTTCTCGAAGTAGATGTAGCCAATGACAGCTTCATCTGTCGTGATCAATGATGTATCAAATTGAACCGTAAACGAGTTACCTTCGATTACTGCTTCCACTTCTTTATATCGCTTAGTGGACCTGAAGTAGAATAAGCAGATAACCTTAGTAGCAGTAAAATTATCAAGTGTGAACTTGAACTCAGCAATGCCTTTATCCTTACTATAAAACTCTTGATAAAGCCTGTCCACATCTCGATTGTTGGTTGAAATGGTTAATTTCTTCTCGATAACCTTTTTCAAATGCTAACCTCCTTTCTTTAAAAAGAAAGAGAACCCTTTTGGGTTCTCAACTATTATTTGCTCATCCAAGCATCGTTCATCTGTTTGACCGCTGATTCAACGAATGTATCTAGGTCGCTATCAGTCATGTGGATGTTGTACTTATTAAGTTCTGCACGGATTTTAATTCGTGCTTGTTCCAGCTTCTCTTCGCCTTTATATCCAGTTTCAGAAGATACTTGCTCAACTGCATTGACTGCATTCTTAGCAAGAATTTCAACAATCTTGATTGTTTTCTCTCCACCTTTTTGAACGAGGTATTCTTTGACAGCTTTTACTGCGATACCTACCAAGATAACAAGGATGCTGATAGCACCGTTAAGTAAAATTTCATTAATTTGTTGCATCGTCTTTCTCCTTTACTTCGACTTCGATTTTGTCTTTTTGGTCAATATTGACCAGCAACTGCCCTATCTTACGAGCATTGTCTTTCTTGATTTGATTGATATACGGTTTTAGAAATTCTGGAAAAGCTAGTCCTATCATTTCCCAATTTTCAATCACTGAGAATAAGTAATTGAATGAGAAAAACATAGTCCAAGCAATCCCGAAGCTACGAAAACCTAAAGAACGTGCGTACATAGCTACAAGCAAGATAACAACGAAAACAATGAAATGTCTAATCAATCCCATTGTTCCTACTTTGCTATCAAAACGTTTAGTTTTAAACGCTTTAATATATCCTGTAATAATGTCTAGTACCATCAACCAAAAAAAGAAATGGATGTAAGGACTATAAGATAGGTTTTTGAGGTGTTCTAACAATTCGTGAAATGCTAAGTCTTGCATAAACACCTCCTATTGAACAGGTTGTGTATCTAGCTCGCTAGATGGCTCTTCCTTCTTCGGTTCTGTCCACTTCCAGATGCCTAATTTCCCGTTTTGTTCAAGGTTTGCTAGTTCTTCGAGCGTTTGACCTTGATAAGTGAATTCTTCATTCACTTGAATCATGACCCTTCGCCCTTCCTGGAACTTCTCAATATGTCCTGGATTTTCAAGCGTGAAGATTTCTTGTGGCTTGTAGGTTTTACCGATCTGACCAAGGTCTACCAGTTCAAGACCACGCTTAAACAATGTAGGGTCTAGCGGATTATCTACGTCCGTTACTCGAGCCAATACAGCCCAATCTGCAACTGCCTTAACTTCTGCAATCTTAGCATCTTTTTCAGCTAACTTGCTTTCATATTCTTGAGCTTGTGTGTGTAAGTCTTCCTGCAGCTTCTTCACACCTTCAGCGGGGTTCAGTTCAGTAGCTACCTGACCAAGAACTGCTGTAATCAATTCCTCGTCTGAGTCGCTCAGACGGTTACCAATCAAAACACGATCAAAAGCTGTGTATGGTGCTTCTTGTCGAATTGCTACGAACGTACGATTGTTATCGTAATATTTGTTTACTACTTTAAATGTCATAAAATTATGCTTCCTCCTGTGGCTTTTCTAATTCTTCTGCTACTTTGTCAAATAGAGCCTTTAACTCTTCATTTGACTGTAATACTTTGTTGATTTTTTCAAGTTGTTCGTGAACTTGCTTAAATTGTTCTTGTGCTTCGTCACGTTCTGCAAGATTAAAAGCCTCTGAAATAGTTTTATTGGCTAGTTGAATGCCTAGGTTTTGAATTACTTTATCTGATGTGTTCATGTTCTACCTTTCTATTTTTATCTCCAATTTGAATAATACCCACGACTGTAAGTATTCCCTTTATCCCAAATATTTCTGAAATTATCAAAAATACGGTCTAATATGACGCTAAGGTAAATATTTTTGATCATAATGTTTTCGAGTCCGATTAGTTCTTTCTTAACCATGTCGAGCTGAACTACTGGAGAGCTGTCAGCGCCGTGTTGCCTGAAGTCAATGCTTTTACCATACAACGATACGATAGTTCTGATGTCGCCACTTTTATTCCCGTTCCAAATTTGAATACCAGCAGCCGTGTGATCTCGGTCTATCAATCCGTTACGACTACTTAAAAGACCAATATATGCTCCAGGTATATCACCAGATACACTGTCTCTAATTGTTCCTTGCCAAAAAGTGAGTGATTGCAACGCTCGCCCTGGAAATTGATTTTTAATACCTACACCGTGAGCATTCATTTCAAGCCATCCATCTTGCAAATTAAAGGTTGTGCTTCCGTTGGTAGATGAAATGCGCCCGCCTCGAATATGCTCGCCTGTGATGTCGATTGACTGAATTCTAGTGATCGTCGCTCTTTGAGCAAACAACTCATTAATAAATGCTTGTTGTGATACAAGTTTTTTAATGAGTGCTGTATCAATCTTCATCTTATCGGCCGTGACTGCTTCAGCTCCCAAAATATTAGTAGTTACTGAGCCAGATTCGAAATTAGCAGTCTTGAGCTTGTCAATCATAGCGGATTTAATAACTGCATTGTCAATTAAGGTTTCTCCAGTGATGTGGGTAGCCTTACCAATAATGCGGTTGTTCCCGTTAGCGCCTACGTTGATACCTGCGATGATATCCCCTGCGCTATTCAAGGCCTTGATAGCAAAGCTATCTTGTAGCAATGACATAGTCACACGGTTATACTCATTGTTGTAGTCCGTACTGTCTACGAATTCCTCAGGAATTATGCGCTTATCGATAATCATTGGCTTATGGATAACGATATTACCAGGAGCTGTCAGAGTAAATCTAAGCGAGTATTCGTTTAATTCCCCAGTATAAGGGATATCTAAATATCCTGTGAATACCTGGTTACCTGTTTTGGTAAGTGTAATTTGAGAGTTATAGTACATCCCAAGATTTGGAGTGTTGTCTAGCAACTGAATTAAAACTCTGCCGTCTCGTGGTACCTTATCCACTGAAATCTCAATGCGATAACCAAGGCTTTCTCCTTGTTTAACAAATCTCTTTGTAAGAGGGAAACGAACCCCTAGCCAACCAGTCATGGACTCAGTGTAGTTAATTCTAATCCCGTCATGATCACCCCAGCCGACACGTCCTAAATGGTCATTGGTTGCGACTGATGAGATATATTTAGGAATTTTAGTAGGCGCATAGAATAGATTAGTAAGGTTACTAAACTTCTTACCTACTTCGACCTCGAATAATTCTGATGTCAAGGCCATTCTTGCTATATTTGTGCTAACATTCGAGTCGTTTGTACCCAAAATACGCTCGTATAATTGGCTTGTTTCCTTGACTCGCTGGAAGTCTACCTCATTGACTTTACCATCTATCTGACTAGCTAAGTTTGTGAACCGTCCGTCAATCCCTTGCTTGTATTCTGCTAGCTTGGCTTCGTTCTCTCTTGTGAGTGTTTCAAAACGTTGATTTGTACCCTCGACATTTTCAAGATAGGTACTTTTAGCGACAAAATCTCGTGATAAGGTTTCACGAATAACGCTCGTTTGCTTGGCCGTTTCTTCTTTGGCATATCGCTTCAATTCTTCTTGACGTTGGCCGTCCTTGTCAATGAATGATGTTATTTCTCCGATTTTTGTTTTAATGACATCTGTCGTTTGTGTGACTTCAAGCATTTTAGAGCCATATTCTTTTTTGAAGTTAGTAATTTCGCCTTCTTGCTGGTTCACTTTATTAGCCATTGAGGCCAATGCGATTTGAGATTTCTCAGCAATATCCTTCGCTTCATCAGCAAGATTATAACCAGCATTAGCCTTTTTCAAGGCTTCTTCTGCTTTATTCTTTGCTTCTTCAAAGCCTGCTGGACTGAACTCGTGAAACCTTCGATTGATTTCTTCGGATAATGAGCGTTTGTTTTCTTCGGACTTCGCTTTGATTAACTCAATGCCATCTTCGACTTCTTTCTTCAATTGATTTGATTGGTGTTCAAAAGCTAAATCAGCATTTCTAGCAGCTCTTTCAATTGCAATTTCTTGGG
>ERZ772956.2050-NODE-2050-length-13164-cov-21.500267_pt1 | contig 13164 bp, 11 predicted proteins | sample MGYA00580683_ERZ772956 | MGnify/ENA primary metagenome ERZ772956 (study PRJEB29015, sample SAMEA2738077) | human oral metagenome | biome: human oral; feature: human-associated habitat; material: saliva | place: China | collected 2212 ... | reverse complement strand
AAAAAATATGATGAAAAATAAGATTCGTTTTTTTGTTTCAGGTAGAAAAAATAATATTCCTGAGAAGTTGTTAAATGAAATTGAAAAATTAAAAGAAGAAACAAAAAATAATGATAAAATAACTTTAAATATAGCATTTAACTACGGAAGTAGAGCAGAAATAATAGATGCAGTAAACGATATTATTAAGGATGGGAAAGAAAATATAAGTGAAGAAGATTTTTCTAAATATTTATATAATGATTTTCCAGACCCAGACTTGTTGATAAGAACAAGTGGAGAAATGAGAATATCTAATTTCTTGTTGTGGCAAATAGCTTATTCAGAACTTTATATTACGGACACTCTTTGGCCTGATTTTGATGAAAAAGAAATAGACAAGGCTATAGAAAGTTACAATCAAAGAGATAGAAGATTTGGAGGAGTAAAAAATGTTTAAATGGAATAGAGTTTTAGTAGCACTGATAGGAGTTCCATTATTATTCTTTGTCTATATGGGAGAGGCCTTTTTTCATATGAATCTTCAAGGTTTACCTATGTTAATATTTACTAATTTAGTTGTTGCCATAGGAACATATGAATTCTATAAGATGGTAAAAATATCAGGAAAAGAAGTTTATGATAAATTTGGGATTTTAGTTTCAATTATAATTCCAAACTTAATTTATTTAGCAAATAGAAGCAAGTATCTAGATCAAAGTATGGTAGGACTTGTTATAATAATTGCAACTATGTCACTACTTATATATAGAGTTTTTAGAAATCAAATAAAAGGAACATTAGAAAAAGTTTCTTTTACAATTTTAGGAATAGTATACGTATCTGTATTTTTCTCTCAAATTATAAATCTTTATTTCTTAGGAGCGATATTTCCTTTTGTTTTACAAGTTTTAGTTTGGATATCAGATACAGCAGCAGGAATAGTTGGAGTTGCTATAGGAAGAAAGTTCTTTAAAAATGGTTTCACAGAAATAAGTCCAAAAAAATCTGTTGAAGGTGCTTTAGGCTCAATTATTTTTACAGCTATTGCTTTTGTAGGAATTGTTTCATATTTTGAAAAAATCAAAGATGTTAGTTTAGAAGAAGGTGTTGTAGCCTTTTTAATAGGAGCCTTTATATCAGTTGTGGCTCAAATTGGAGATTTAATAGAATCTCTATTTAAAAGAGAATGTGGTGTTAAAGATTCAGGAACTATACTTATGGGACATGGTGGAATACTAGATAGATTTGATAGTATGATACTAGTATTACCTTTTGTAACTGTAGTTATATATTTCTTTCATTTATATATTAGTTATCAATATGGAATTTAGATAAAGGGATGATAATAATGAAAAAGATTTTAATTCTAGGTTCAACTGGAAGTATAGGAACAAGTGCTTTAGAACTTATCAGAAACAACAGAGAAGAATATCAAGTTGTTGCTATAAGTGGTAATAGAAATATAGAATTACTTAAGAAGCAAATTGAAGAATTTAAACCTTTAGCTATCTATGTTGGAGCTGAAGAAGAAGCTATAAAAATAAAAAATGAATATCCTTTTATAGAAAATGTGTATTTTGGAGAAAATGGTTTAGCAGAACTTGCAAAGAATAGTGACTATGATATTATATTGACAGCAGTAAGTGGGGCTATAGGTATAGATGCTACAGTGGAAGCTATAAAAAGAGAAAAGAGAATTGCTCTTGCAAATAAAGAAACTATGGTATCAGCTGGGACATATATAAATAGACTTTTAAAAGAATATCCAAAAGCAGAAATTATTCCTGTAGACAGTGAACATTCAGCTTTATTTCAATCTCTACAAGGTTTCAAAAAAGAAAATGTAAAAAAATTAATAATCACTGCAAGTGGTGGAACATTTAGAGGAAAGACTTTAGAATTTTTAGAAAATGTAACAGTGGAAGAAGCTTTAAAACATCCAAATTGGTCTATGGGAAAGAAAATAACTATAGATTCTTCGACTTTAGTTAATAAAGGACTTGAAGTTATAGAAGCTCATGAGCTTTTCAATGTATCTTATGATGATATAGAAGTTGTTGTACATCCACAAAGTATAATACACTCTATGGTTGAATATGTAGATGGTAGTATTATAGCTCAAATGGGAGTTCCTAGTATGAAAACTCCAATACTATACGCTTTTTCTTATCCTGAAAAAGAATTCAATGCATCGATAGATTTTTTAGATTTAATAAAAACTAAAACTTTAACTTTTGAGGAAGCAGATAGAAAGGTATTTAAAGGTATAGACTTAGCATATAGAGCAGGGAGAACAGGAGAAACTATGCCAACTGTCTTCAATGCAGCAAATGAAGTTGCAGTTGAGCTATTTATGAAGAAAAAAATAAAATTTTTAGATATATATAGAATAATTGAAGAAGCTATGGATAACCATAAACTTATATCTTTAGATACAGATGAAGCTTTATCTATTATTAAGGAAGTTGATAAAGAAACTAGAAAGAAAGTGAGAGAGCAATGGGAAAAATAATAGTCATTGAAGGAACAGATTCAAGTGGAAAAGAAACTCAAACTAAATTACTCTATGAAAGAGTAAAGAAAATATATGATAAAACTATAAAAATATCTTTTCCTAATTATGATAGTCCAGCTTGTGAACCAGTGAAGATGTACTTAGCTGGGAAATTTGGAACAGATGCAACTAAAGTAAATCCTTATCCTGTGTCTACTATGTATGCCATAGATAGATATGCTTCATTTAAGCAAGATTGGGAAAAATACTATCTTGATGATTATTTAATAATAACTGATAGATATGTAACTTCAAATATGATTCACCAAGCTTCTAAAATAAAAGATATAGAAGCTAAAGATGAGTATTTAAATTGGTTAGTGGACTTAGAATATAAGAAAAATGAAATACCAGAACCAGATATAGTTATCTTTTTGAAGATGCCAACAGATAAGGCTAAAGAGCTTATGGAAAACAGAAAAAATAAGATAGATGGTTCAGAAAAAAAAGATATACATGAAGTGAATGAAGATTATTTAAAAAAATCTTATGACAATGCAACAGCTATTTCAAAGAAATATTCTTGGTGTGAAATAGAATGTGTTGAAGATAATAAAATTAAAACTATTGAAAGAATAAATGATGAAATTTTCTCTAAAATAGAAGAGTTAATAAAATAAATATGTGTGATATAAATAAGACTACGCTTTGTAGTCTTTTAGTTGGGAGGATAAATGACATTTTTAATTGCAGTTGCCATGCTGGGCTTAATAATATTCGTGCATGAGCTAGGACATTTTTTAACTGCGAAATTTTTTAAAATGCCTGTGAGTGAATTTTCAATAGGTATGGGACCACAAGTCTTTTCGCTTGATACAAAAGAAACAACATATTCCTTTAGAGCCATTCCGATAGGAGGATATGTTAATATTGAAGGAATGGAAGTTGGAAGTCAAGTTGAGAATGGTTTTAATTCTAAACCTGCATATCAAAGATTTATAGTTCTTTTTGCAGGAGTTTTTATGAATTTCTTGACAGCTTTCTTAATTATATTCTCAATTGCTCAAATGAGCGGTAGAATGGAATATGAAGAAAAAGCTATTATAGGTGCTCTAGTAAAAGGTGGAGCAAATGAACAAATATTAAAAGTTGATGATAAAATTTTAGAACTAGATGGTAAAAAAATAACTTTATGGGCAGATATACCTGAAGTTACAAAAGAAGCTTTAGATAAAAAAGAACTTTCTGCTATAATTGAAAGAGATGGAAAAGAAGAAAAACTAGTTTTAAAATTGACAAAAGATGAAGAAAATAACAGAGTAGTTCTAGGAATATCTCCAAAATCTAAAAAAACAAATCTTTCTTTTACTGAAAGTCTAATCTTTGCAAAAAATTCTTTTATATCTATTTTAAAAGATACAGTGGGAGGGCTTTTTACAATTTTTTCAGGAAAAGCTGATTTAAAAGAAATCAGTGGACCTGTTGGAATACTTAAAGTTGTGGGAGAAGTATCAAAATTTGGTTGGACTTCTATAGCAAGTTTAGCTGTTATTCTTTCTATAAATATAGGTGTATTAAATTTATTACCTATACCAGCACTTGATGGAGGAAGAATAATTTTTGTACTTTTAGAACTTTTTAGAATAAAAGTTAATAAAAAATGGGAAGAAAACTTGCATAAATTCGGTATGGTTGTCTTATTATTTTTTATTGTTATGATTAGTGTTAATGATGTCTGGAAACTTTTTAATTAATTTTTCTTGAAAAAATACAAATAATCGGTTATAATACATTATGATATTAAATTAAAAAATTGATTTGTTTTGGAAAAGGAGGAATAAATATGAAAAATGCAATATTAGCAATTTCAGAAAAGAAGGAAATACTAAAACAAATAAGAAAAGAATTAGCAGAAAAATATGAAGTAATTACCTTCAATAATTTATTAGATGCAATAGATATGGTAAGAGAAAGTGACTTTGATTTAGTCTTACTAGACAATGCTTTAGAAGGAGTTACAGTAGGAGAAGCTAAGAAAAAATTAGCTAGTATAGGGAAAGAGTTCGTAACGATAGCCCTAGTAGATGAAGTAAATGCTGAAACAACAAAAGAATTAGAAAATTCTGGAATCTTTGCTTATTTATTAAAACCAATAAAAGTTGAAGATTTAGATGCAATAATCCTACCTTCTTTAAATGGTTTAGAACTAATAAAAGAAAATAAAAGATTAGAAGAAAAATTAGCTGTGTTAGAAGAAGATACAGATATAATAGGACAATCAGCTAAAATTAAAGATGTTAGAAATCTTATAGAAAAAATAGCTGATAATGACTTACCAGTTTTAATAGTTGGAGAAACTGGAACAGGTAAAGATATAATAGCTAAAGAAATTCACAAGAAAAGTGAAAGAAATAAAGGAAGATATGCTCAAATAAGCTGTGCTTTATATCCAGGTGAACTTATTGAAAGAGAACTATTTGGTTATGAAAGAGGAGCTTTCATGGGAGCTAATGCAAGTAAAAAAGGACTTTTAGAAGAAATTGATGGAGGAACAATATACATTGAAGACATTTCTAAAATGGATATAAAAATTCAATCAAGATTCCTAAAAGCTATTGAATATGGTGAATTCAAAAGAGTTGGAGGAACAAAAGTAAGAAAAACTAATGTTAGATTCCTAGTTGGAACTGACATAGATTTAAAACAAGAAACTGAAAAAGGTAAGTTTAGAAAAGATTTATATCACAGACTAACAGCTTTAACTATAGAAGTTCCACCTTTAAGAGAAAGAAAAGAAGATATTCCTGTGCTAGCTAACTATTTCTTAAATAAAATAGTTAGAATATTACATAAAGAAACTCCAGTTATTTCAGGAGAAGCTATGAAATTCTTAATGGAATACTACTATCCAGGAAACATTATGGAACTTAAAAACTTAATTGAAAGAATGGCATTATTATCTAAAGATAAAATTTTAGATGTAGATCAATTACCATTAGAAATTAAGACTAAATCTGACATCGTTGAAAATAAAACAGTTGTTGGAGTAGGGCCATTAAAAGAAATATTAGAACAAGAAATTTATAGTTTAGAAGAAGTAGAAAGAGTTGTAATTGCTATTGCATTACAAAAAACTAGATGGAATAAACAAGAAACATCTAAGATCCTAGGTATAGGAAGAACAACTTTGTATGAAAAAATTAGAAAATATGGTTTAGATACAAAGTAAATTAACTAAAGTGAGGGAAAATAAATGTCAATAAGAAAATTTCGTAAACAGATGAAACCTTTTATCATTGTACTAACAGTTGTTTTTATATTATCTCTAGCATATGGAGGATATGAAAGTTTTAGAACAAGTAGAGCTAATAAAAAAGCTCAAGAAGCTATGCTTTTAAATAAAGATTATATACAAAAAATTGATATAGAAAGAGCAAAGCAAGAAGTTTCAAGAGCGTATGCAGAAACAGTTGACAAGGATATAGTAGATATAATTGCATTTAATGATGTTATAGATAAAAAATTAACATTAGATCTTGCAAAAAGTCTAAAAGTTAAGGTTCCTAGTTCTGAAGTTAATGCACAATACGAAGAGCTTGAATCTTCTATGGGAGATAAAGAACAATTTAGAAGAATGTTACAAGTTCAAGGGCTTACTAAAGATTCTTTAAAGAATAAAATAGAAGAAAATTTATTAATGCAAAAAACTAGAGAAGAATTTTCAAAAAATATAAATCCTACAGATGAAGAAATAAATGCTTACATGTCATTATATTCTATCCCAAGTGATAAGAAAGAAGATGCAATAAGCCTTTATAAAATGGAAAAAGGTGAAGAAGCATTTAAGTTAGCTTTAATCAAAGCTAGAAAAGAAATGCAAATAAAGGATTTAGCTCCTGAATATGAAAATTTAGTTGAAAAAGTTTCTTATGAAGAAGATGGATTTAAAGTAACAAATCTTGATTTAGCTAAAATTATGGCTACTTTCATGGTAAATCAAAAAGCAACTAAAGAACAAGCAGAAGAATTAGCAAAAAATATGATAGCTAAACAAATAAAAGTTGCTAAAATGGCAAAAGAAAAAGGAGTTAAGGTAAACGAAGAATTAGACCTTATGTCTCAATTACAAGAATATACTGTAGGTCTTTCTGAAAAAGTAAGAGAAGAAATAAAACCTACTGATGCAGAATTGGAAAGTTTCTTTAATGCAAATAAATCTAGATATAATATACCTGAAACAGCTGATGCAAAATTAATTTTCATAACTGTTAAATCAACTAAAGAAGATGATGCAGTAGCAAAAGCAGAAGCTGAAAAATTATTAGCTGAATTAACACCTGAAAACTTTAGTGAAAAAGGAAAGAGTATAGGAAACAATCAAGATATTATCTATCAAGATTTAGGAACTTTTGGTAAACAAGCAATGGTTAAAGAATTCGAAGAAGCATTGAAAGATGTTCCTTCAAATACTGTAATAAATAAAGTTATAAAAACAAAATTTGGTTATCATGTTGTTTATGTAAAGAAAAATGATAATAATCAACAATGGTCAGCTGAACATATTTTAATCGTTCCATATCCATCTGATAAAACAGTTGCAGAAAAACTTGAAAAGTTAGAAAAACTTAAGGCTGATATAGAAGCTGGAACTTTAGCTTTAAATGATAAAATAGATGAAGATGTAATTCAAAGTTTTGATGCAAAAGGTATAACTCCAGATGGAATAATTCCAGATTTTGTTTATAGTCCTGAAATAGCAAAAGCAGTCTATGAAACTCCTTTAAATAAAGTTGGAATAATAAATCCTAATAAAGCTACTATAGTAGTTTTCCAAAAAACTAAGGAAGTTAAAGCAGAAGAAGCTAATTTCACTAAATTAAAAGAAGAAGTTAAAAAAGATTATATAAATAGACAAGTTGGAGAATATATGTCAAAGTTATTCTAAGACTAAAGGGGTTGTTGTGATACAATAGCCCCTTTTGTATCTTATTTTTGGAGGGATTATGTATTTTAGAAATGAGGATATAGAAAAATTACTAGATAGTTTGAGAATAGAAGAAGTTGTTGGAGAATTTGTTGATTTAAAAAAATCAGGTTCAAGCTATAAAGGCCTATGTCCTTTTCATGCTGATACCAATCCATCATTTTCAGTAAAACCTGAAAAAAAGATATGTAAATGCTTTGTTTGTGGTTCTGGTGGAAATGCAATAAATTTTTACTCAAAAATAAAAAATATTCCCTATATGGAAGCAGTAAAAGAACTAGCACAAAAATATAGAGTTAATATAAAAGAGTACAATGCTAAAAATACAGATATAGATAATGAGAAATTCTATCAAATTATGGAAGATAGCCATAATTTTTTTATGGATAAGATATTTGCACAAGAATCAAGAACAGCATTGAATTATCTTTCAAATAGAGGTTTAGATACAGATTTAATAAAAGAACATAGACTTGGTTATGCCCCTGCAAAGTGGTCAGAATTATATGATTTTTTGAAGGAAAAAAATTACAGTGATGAAGATTTATTAACTTTAGGTCTTATAAAACAGAACGAAGAAGGAAGAATTTATGATACTTTTAGAAATAGAATAATCTTCCCTATATACTCTATTAGTAATAGAATAATAGCTTTTGGAGGAAGAAGTTTAGAAAAAGATGATACTATACCAAAGTATATAAACTCACCAGATACTCCTATTTTTAAAAAAGGTAAAAATATTTATGGTATTGAAAGAGCTTCCAATATAAGAAATAAAAATTATTCCATTTTAATGGAAGGATACATGGATGTATTGTCTGCTAATATTTTTGACTTTGATACTAGTATTGCTCCTTTAGGAACAGCTTTAACAGTAGAGCAAGCTCAGTTAATTAAAAGATATTCATCTAATATTTTGCTATGTTTTGATATGGATAAGGCAGGAAAATCAGCAACAGAAAGAGCCTCATTTATACTAAAGTCTCAAGGATTTAACATAAGAGTTTTACAATTTGATGGGGCTAAAGATCCAGACGAATACTTAAAAAAGAATGGAAGAGAAGCTTTTTTAGAAGTTGTACAAAAATCATTAGAAATTTTTGATTTTTTATATGAATTATATTCAAGTGAATATGATTTGACTAATATCATAGCAAAACAAAATTTTATAGAAAGATTTAAAGAATTCTTTGCATATTTAACTACAGATTTAGAAAAAGAAATGTATTTAAAAAATTTATCTGAAAAGATAGATATCAACATAGATATTTTGAGAAAAACTCTAGTTGAAGAAAATAAAAAGAAATTTATTGTTAAAGATTATATAGATGAAATTGAAGAAAAACCAATAGAAAAAAAAGAATTTAAAAAGGCTAATAATCTTGAACTTTCAATAGTTGAAATGCTATTAAAAAAGCCTGAATACTATGAGTTTTTTAAAGATGAGAAATTTGAAAGTGATATAGCAAATAAAACTTTAAAATTTTTTGAAGAAAAAATAAAGGAAAATTTTAATTTTGAGAGTAATAACCTAATGAGAGAATTTGAAAATTATATAAGAAATGATAATGAAAGTCATTCAGAGTATATAAATAGTAATATTGCAAGAATAATATTAAATTATGTTATAGACACAGAAAATACAATAGAAGAAAAAGAATTTCTAAAATTATTTAAAGATTATTTTAGAGTTAAAGTAAAATTAAGAGATAAAACTGAAGATGACTTTCAAAAGATAGTATATTTTTCAAAGTTTAAAGATAAAATAGAAAAAAGTAAAAGCGTTGAAGAATTTATAGAAATCTATAATTCATTTAAGTATCTTTTTTAACATTAAGTTTTAGCTAAGGGAGGATTAATAGTGAAAGAGATAATAAGAACAAAAAAAGGAAGAGAGTTCGTAAACGAAGTAAGAGAAAAGAAAAAGACAACTTATGAAGAAATAAATAAATGTTTCAGTAAAGATTACACTGAAGAACAAATAAATGAATTAGTTAAAATTTTCTTAGAAGAAGGAATTGAAGTTTTAAGTGAAACTGAAACTAAAGCTAAAGGTAAAACAAAAACTAAAGCTAAAACTAAGTCAAAAGCAAAGGTTAAAGAGGAAACTAAAGCTGAATTAGATAAAGAAAAAGACTTAAATGAAAAAGAAAAAGTTAAAATTGAAGAAATAGAAGAAAAAGAATTAGACGAAGAAAAAGATCTAGATGATGAAAAAGATTTAGATGATGAAGAAAAAGATGAAGATGAAGAAATAGAAGAAAAAGAATTAGATGAAGAATATATAGAAGAAGAAAATGAAGATTCATTGGAAGATGAAGAGGATGAAAAAGATGAAGATGATATTGATACAGAAACTTTTATAGGTTTTGAAGATGAATTTAATCCTGATTATATTGAGGATATAAGTGAGGAAGAACTTAGCAACGAAAAGTTACTAAATTTAGGAAATAGTGCAAAGGTTGATGAACCTATAAAAATGTATTTGAGAGAAATAGGGCAAGTTCCACTATTAACTCATGATGAAGAAATTGAATATGCTAAAAGAGCTTATGAAGGTGACGAAGAAGCCAGTCAAAAACTTATAGAATCAAACTTAAGACTTGTTGTAAGTATTGCTAAAAAGCATACAAACAGAGGTTTAAAACTTCTTGATTTAATACAAGAAGGTAATATAGGACTTATGAAAGCAGTTGAAAAATTTGAATATACAAAAGGATATAAATTTTCAACATATGCAACTTGGTGGATAAGACAAGCTATAACAAGAGCGATAGCTGACCAAGGAAGAACAATAAGAATACCTGTTCATATGATAGAAACTATAAATAAGATTAAAAAAGAATCAAGAATATATTTACAAGAAACTGGAAAAGATGCTTCGCCTGAAATTTTAGCTGAAAGATTAGGAATGGAGGTTGAAAAGATAAAGGCTATTCAAGAAATGAATCAAGAACCTATATCTCTTGAAACTCCAGTTGGAAGTGAAGAAGATAGTGAATTAGGAGATTTCGTTGAAGACCAAAAGACAACAAGTCCTTATGAAGCTACAAATAGAGCAATTTTAAGAGAAGAGTTAGATGGAGTCTTAAAAACATTGAGTCCAAGAGAAGAAAAAGTTTTAAGATATAGATATGGACTTGATGATAGTTCTCCTAAAACATTGGAAGAAGTTGGAAAAATCTTTAATGTTACCAGAGAAAGAATCAGACAAATAGAAGTCAAAGCTCTTAGAAAATTAAGACATCCAAGCAGAAAGAAAAAGCTTGAAGATTTTAAGGTTGACTAGTTAGGAGGGAATATTTTGAAACTTTTTAGCCTAGAAAAATATTTATTAAAGAATCTTGATATGACAGAAGAAGACTTTAAAAAGCTTGTACTTGATATATCAGAGCCTTTAGAATTAGAACTTCCAGAAGATAGAAAACTTACTGATGAAGAAATTGATTATGAATACATTGATTTACTTGTAACAGAAACTCTTGAAAACTTAAAAGATGATGTCTGCACTTGTGAAAAAGATTGTGGAGTAGCAGATTGCTGTGGAACAAGAGTGGAGAAAAACTTAAAGAAAGTTTATCAAATAGCACTATATATGTTAAGAGATGGTATTCTTTATCAGGATTTAACTCAAGAAGGAGTTATTGGTCTGATGAAGGCTCATGAACTTTTTGAAGATGATAAAGATTTCAAGCTATACAAAGACTACTATATAGCAAGAGCTATGTTTAACTATATAGAAAGCTATGCTAATTATAGAAAAACAGCTTTTAAAGAATATGCAGAATATGAAATTCATAAAGAAAGTCATCCAAAGATTTCTTTAAAAGATAAAAGTAAATCTGAGGAATTAAAGAAATTAGAAAAAGAGAACAAAGAAAAACATATAGAGGAAATGAAACAATTAGAAAAGAGAGCAGAATATCAATTTGACTATTTAAATTTAAAATATAGGCTAGGTGAAAGAGAAATAGAAGCTATAAGTCTGTATTTTGGTTTAGATGGACATAAGAGAAAGAACTTTTCTGAAATACAAAGTATTATGAAAATAGATAATGATACTTTAGATAAAATTGTAAAAGATGCCTTATTTAAATTATCAGTTGTAGATGAAAAGGTTGAGTTATGATAACTAGAGATATTATAAACATATTAGAGAAAAAATTTCCAAAAATAAATGCAGAAGAATGGGATAATGTAGGACTTCTTGTAGGAGACTATGATAAAGAAGTAAAAAAAATACAATTTTCTATAGATGCAAGTTTGGAAGTTATAGAAAATGCTATAAAAGAAAAGGTTGATATGATAATAACTCATCACCCATTTATCTTTAAAGCGATAAAAAGTATTAATGAGCAAGATATTTTATCTAAAAAAATTAGAGCATTAATAAGAAATGATATAAATATTTATTCTATTCATACAAATTTAGATTCATCTGTGTCTGGATTAAATGACTATGTACTTGAAAAATTAGGTTATACAGATTATAAATTTTTAGACTATGATGAAGAGAAAAATTGTGGTATAGGTAGAATTTTTAAATTAGATGAAGAGAAAGATTTAAAAAAATTTATAGAAGAACTTAAACTAAAATTACAAATTTCTAATCTAAGAGTTATAAGCAATGATTTAAATAAAAAAATAAAAAAAGTAGCTCTTATAAATGGTTCAGCCATGAGTTATTGGAGAAAAGCTAAAAAAGAAAAAATTGACTTATTTATTACTGGAGATGTGGGCTATCATGATGCTCTTGATGCAAGAGAAAGTGGACTAGCTGTAATTGATTTTGGACATTATGAAAGTGAACACTTCTTCCATGAAGTTCTAATAAAAGAATTGAAGGATACAAATTTAGAATTTTTAGTTTATAATCCTGAACCAGTATTTAAGTTCTACTAAAAAAAGATATGGAGAAAATATGAAAAAAATAATAATTACATTTTTATTTCTAATATCTTCAGTATTTAGTTTTGCAACTATAAACGATAATCTTAATATTTTAAAAGATGAAGAAAAAGTTGAAATTAATGAGAAGGTTGAAGAAATAAAAAAAGAAAAAGATTTAACGGTATTCGTAAATACCTTATCTATGGATGTTGGTTTTGCAGTTTCAGATCCTGAAAGAGCATTGATATTAAATATAAAAAAAGGAGATAAAGAAACTTATAAAGTTGAATTATCTTTCAGTAAAGATATAGATGTTGAGGATTTCCAAGATGATATTAATACTACTTTGACTGATGCAGCACCATTATTGGAAAGAAAAGAATATGGAAAATATATTCTAACTGTTCTTGATGGAGCTAGTTCAGTTCTACAAGAAGTTAACATTGAAGCTTTAAATCAAATGACTATGACAAAAGAGCAAGAAAATGGAAGTAGTACTCCTATTATGATAGCAGCCTTTGTTATAATAATCTTGTTTATTGTCTATAAGATGTATGCAGCATACAAAGATAAGAGTAATCAAGAAGAAGATGATTAATAATTATTAGGTATTCGAGTTAATCGCTGCTTTATGCAGAGGAAAGTCCGAGCTCCACAGAGCAAAAGGGTAGCTAACGGCTACTAAAAGTAATTTTAAGGAAAGTGCCACAGAAAACAAACCGCCATTTTGGTAAGGGTGAAAAGGTAGTGTAAGAGACTACCAGTTTTTTAGGAAACTAAAAAAGCTTGGTAAACCCCCTTTGGAGCAAGACTA
>ERZ772956.2049-NODE-2049-length-13166-cov-5.132789_pt1 | contig 13166 bp, 9 predicted proteins | sample MGYA00580683_ERZ772956 | MGnify/ENA primary metagenome ERZ772956 (study PRJEB29015, sample SAMEA2738077) | human oral metagenome | biome: human oral; feature: human-associated habitat; material: saliva | place: China | collected 2212 ... | reverse complement strand
GTCCCCCAAATGCGGCAACCGCAACGAACCACTGTCGAAGGCGGGCGCACAAAACTTGCTGCGGGCAATGCTGCACTCACTCGATGACGCAGAACGGGACATGCTGTAAGGCTAGAGCATTCCACGAGGTCTGGCTAGCACCTCCTATCGGGGTCATCAACCGGATTTTATGGGTTCCTCGGTTCTTCAGCAGTTCGGTTGGAGGGGGTGCTTTCGGGGATCTCATCGCCGGATAATCCCTCATCGGGTGCACCCGCCCCAGAGTCCGGATGCGGTGCCCCGGCGCGCGATGTACCTTGCGCATCACCGAGGAAAGCGAACGGCCCGTGCACGGCAGAGCTCACCCGAATATCCACAGTTTCGGGGCGGTCCGCGAGGGCGCATCCCACCAGATTGGCGTTATTATCTCGGGCTACTTGGGCGGCAATATCGCAAGGGTCCCCAGGGGTGATGCCGCGCAGCGCATCCGCCGCGGCGAGCGCCGCCAAGTCTGCTGCCTGCGCCGCCCGCCGGTTCGCCGTACTTACCCCGGCAAAACCGATGATGACGGTTGCCAGGATCAGCAGGGCAGCGATCATGCCTACTGCGAGTACGGTGCCGCTCCCCTCCTCAGGGTTTTCGGTCGGCAGCGACCGATCAGCCGCCTCGCACTGCGGTTTGGCGAACGACGGTACGCATGCATTCCAGATGAAACCGGGCGTGACCATGTTTATTCGCCGCCAACTGTCGTGGCGTTATCCGAGCTGCCCTCAACCCGTGCGGTCGCGGTGGCCTGCAGCCTCCAGCCGGTTACCGAGCCGATAACCCCCGGTGCCGCACGCTCCACCTGAACCCGCACCTGCCGCGCCCCCGAAGTTTCTTCCACGGTCTGTACCTGCAGGTTAATGTTGGGGTCTATCCGCGAAACTTCATGCTGCACGGCGGCGAGGTTGTCTCCCCGGGCGAAGGCACGCGCCGCAACTCGCGAGGATTCTTCGAGCCGCGACTGGGCTATTCCCACCGCTGCCGCTGAGAGACAGAGCGCGAGCACCGCGATCACGGCGGGCAGAGCGACCGCGAATTCGGCAGTCACGGCGCCTTCATCACGCGCGCGTAACCGCCAAGCGCGCATCATGCGGTGTATAAGCCTCATAGAAGTTCCTTTCGTCGAGTTTGGGCAACTCTCGCGGTTTTCACGGGTAGTACCGGGTTTAGAAAAGCCCAAAGGTCAGCCCAGAACCGCCCGTTGCAAGGGCGTTCTTGACCATATCTACGAGCATGCCGCGAATCTCGTCGGACTTGAGAATGGCGACCAGCAGACCGGCAAAACCGACGGCGGCGAGCATTACGATGCCGTATTCGGCGGTGCTGGCGCCCTCCTCCGGGTCGTTTTCGTCCGCGTATTCAACCTCGTCGGTGGGCGAGGTCATCTCTTGCAGTTCGGCGGCTTCATCCGTGCGAATTCCCGCGAAGAGTTCCTCGTGTTCGCTCAGGGAACGGCATTCTGCGGCGCATTCCTCAAGGGTGCATCCGGCGGCGAGCGCCTGCGCCAGCTGCTGAGCAAGATGCGGTTCAAGCTGCTGCAGGTACATGTTCGTATATTCGTCGAGCGCCTGCCCTAAAAGTACGGGGTTCTCTTCCGTGCGGGCATAGGCCTCAAGGCATTCCTGAGTGCTCCGGTGCGTGGTGTGCAGAACGGGAGCAGAGTGTACAACAGTCATTGTTGTTTCCTTTCATATAGTATTGTTTGATAATTTTTGTGGGTAGATTTGGTGCAACGTGCCCCGGGGTCAAGTCCACTGGATTCAGGCCAGCAGCCCCGGTAAAAGCGAGATCACAATCGGTATGATTCCGCAGCAGATAAAGGCCGGAAGCGAGCACAGCCCCAGCGGCAGAACCAGCGCCACGGCAAGTTTTGCGGATGCGCGCTCTGCCGCCCGGCGCTCTTCAAGCCGGTAGGTTGCCGCGCAGTGCCGCAGCAGTGCCGCGCTGGGTGTTCCAGCCGAATACGCCGGTGCCAGAATCCGAGCCAATTCCCGCAGGAGCGGATGGTCGTACCCGTCCCAGGCGGCCTGCCAATCGGCGCTTACCGTCAGGGTCAAGGTGATGTGCTCAAGCGCATCACTTATTGCCCGTTCTTCATGCGCGAGCGCCCGGCCAAGAGCCTGTAGGGCGCCGGTCAGGCTGAGCCCCGCACGCAATTGTGCGGCAAGAAGCTCAAGCATCAGCGCCGGGTCCAGCGGCTCAGTCTCTGCAGAACCGCTAAACCCTGCCGGTTCTTTCGGTGGTTTCCGTTCTCTTCGGCGCCGCCTAGTTCCTTGAGCGCGGGCATTCTTCTGCGCGGGTTCCTCAGCCAGCACGGAGCTGCGTTCGGCTCGATGCACAAGCCGAGCCGTCCAGCGCCTCCCAAGAAGCGCCAGCGTGATGCCGAAAAAACCAGTCAGCAGGCCGGCCAGCGAACCGGTCAGCGCGCCGACGGGATCCGTTCCCATCAGCCAGCCCATCGCCAGCCCGATAAACGGCAGCCACGACAGTATCTTGCCGGTCGTTTTCGGCCCCGTCAGCGCACTTTCTCGCCCGAGAAGAGCATCCAGATGTTCTTCGGCATGTTCGGCCGCAGCCCGTAGGGTCTGCGCCAGAGGTGCGCCAGTAGTTTCGTTCATGCGTAAACACAGGCCGAGTTCGCGGATGCGCTCCCGGCTGTGTGCTCGCCGCGCGCTAAGGGCGCCCAGGGTTGTTCCCGCCGCGAAACCAAGCTGTTCTTCACGGGCCAAAGTGTCTAATAGCTCGTCAATATCGTCTTGGGTTTGCCGGTATGCCCGCTCACGTCTGCTGCCCGTCAGCCGGTGCAGCGCCCGGCGAAAGAGCGAGGACTTTTCGGGTTCGTTCCTATCAGCATTCCCCGTTTGCCGACTTTGTGCTGCGGAACTGTGAACCGTAAAGCCGTCAGCACCAGGCGGATGCCGGGTACGGTTTTCAACCGTTGCTTCGCGCAGGCTCAGGCCCACATCCAGGGTTGCAGATATACCGCGCAACGCTTGCGGCCATAGACGCATCTCGGTTGAGGTCGGTGGAGTCGGCGGGATAAGCCTTTGAAACCGTGTCTTTAGCCGAGGCTGTGTTGTGGTGGGCAGATACTCGCCAAATGCCATGCTGTCGCCCGCGTTTTTATGCGCCGTTCTCTGAGACGAACCGGCAGCGCGCGTCTTATGATGCACCATCAGGCTCATAGTTCCTCTCCTTCCCGGCTGCTACGGTCGGTTTGTTCCCGTGGTGCGTCTGTATAGGGCAGAACATCAGAATCGGTGCGAACCCCGGGGTCGTATCCATAGGTACATGCGGTCGGTGTAGTCTGCGTTTCGGGGGTTGCGCCGCGGTGTTCGTGTGCGGGCTGCACGGCTGTCGAGCGTGCATGGGCAACGTGTGTATCCGGTGAAATAGCGTCCGTGGGAGGGTTCAGCGGTAAGTTTTCCCTGTTACCCTCAGGTAGGGTGCCGCCCGCCGAATTGTCTGCCGTTGAGCCTTCGCCCGGCAAGAGTTCACCCACAGAGCCGAGCTCGCACGGCGTTACCACCAGCGCATCCTGGCGCAGGTCAAGCCGGTAAATTCCAGCGATCCGCCGCACGCCCTGCACCTGTTCCAGGTGAATAATGCGGTCAAATGCGGTAGAAGCGTGGAGGGCAACGGTGCGTTCATCCAAACCGGCGAGCGCGCCCAGCGCGGCAAGACGATGCGGCACAGCAAACGCGGAATTCGCATGCAGCGTTGTACCTGCGCCCTGGTGCCCGGTGTTCATGGCGTTAAGCAGGTGCAGGATTTCAGAGCCGCGACACTCCCCCACCATAAGCCGATCGGGTGCCATACGCAGAGCTTGCACCAGCAGGTCTCCCAGCGTGATCTCTCCGGCGCCTTCGGCGTTCGCGGCACGGGTTTTGAGGCTCACCGTATGCGGATGCTGCGGGCTCAGTTCCGGGGTATCTTCCAGGATCATGAGGCGTTCCCAGGCTTCGCATTCGCCCAAAAGCGCGTTGAGAAGCGTGGTTTTTCCGGTACCGGTTCCCCCGCTGACGACAAAGTTCTGCCGCCGCGCAATCATGGTGCGCAAAGCTTGCTCGGTCGCCGCATCAAACATGCCGCTTTCGCGGAGCGCGGTAAGTGTCAAACAGCTTTGGGCGGGCAGACGAATAGACAGGTGCGTGTTCTCGACCAGCGGCGGAATAACCGCGTGAATACGCCGACCGGAGTCATCGTGCACGTCATCCGCAGGATGCGCCGCATCGAGCCTGCCGCCATGCGCCCTAATAAGGCGGTTGGCGAGTTGGCGTACCTGCACCTCGGTCTCGAAGGTGAGGGTTACCGGTTGGGTTTGTCCGTGCGTCTGAACCCACACATCCTGCGGGGAATTCACGTAAATATCGGTGATTCCGGGAATATGTGTGAGGGTTTCAAGCGCACCCAGACCGTAAAGTTCGGCGTGCAAGCAGGACAGCGCCCGCGATACGAGGTCGGGCTCGTTCTCGGCGGGAAACTCGTGGTTTTCGTCCCCGTACATGTCCTCTTCACAGGCCTGCTGCACCGCCAACGTTAGGTCTTTACTCGACCACAATCGGGGATTTTCGCCGTCTGCCGAAGCAGCGGGTGAAGCCTGATCGGTCTCGGCGTGCGGGCTGGGTGGGCGCGCCAGCAGATAGGTGAGGGCATGCCGGGCGATGCGCCGCGCGCGGTGATCCTCAAACACCGGAATAGGGGTGAGCCCCAGGTGTTCTCTCGTCTCGGCTGAAAAATCGGGTGCCATCAGCTCTTGAGGCGGCATGCAGGTGCCAACAATCGAGAGGGTTTCGGGTGGGGCATAGTTTCCACAAGCGACGAAGTCTGTTTGCTCGGGGGCAAACCCGTCGGTGCCTGCTGTCTCGGAGCTACTCGATCTATAAGCGCTACCGGTGCCGCGAGAGAACGCCCGGAAAACGCCGTGTTCTGCCGTTTGGGTGCGAAATACTGCCTGAGGTGAAGGAGGTAAAGCTGCCATACCCCTATTTCACAGGTTTTCGCGCATGCGCACGGCAGCCGAGCAACAGACTGTGGATAACTTCGCCCTATGGGACACTTTTACGGGGTATCCACAGGGCAGGAGGCCATTCCCGTACCATCTCTCCGCTCGCCCAGCGTGCACACCGCGCTTTTATGTCGCTCTATGACGCGCCGCGCTAACCGCACCACTTTGCGCCCGGCCTATCAATCGCCTTACTCTGTTGCCTTGCCTTCACGAGACGGTTTATGTACCGGGTTGCATGCAGAAACACCAATGATTCCCGCCCAGCACAGGGTAAGTCCGCCAATCGCGGCGGCAGACATGAACGAGAAGGTCAGCAGCAGAGAGACGGAGAGAACCACGGGCAGCATCAATCCGATTCCGTAGAGGGGCACCCCCAAAGCACCACCGGCGTTCCTGGCGAATTGAACAAACCCGCTTGTCACGGCCTCATTTCCGCCGCCGATCGCACCCTGGAGCCTCACGAAGATCGCGGGCATACCGATGCCGACACCAATTCCCACGAGTGCGCCTCCCACAGTCAGCGACCAGATATGAGGCACCAGGCACGTCAGGACGCCGATAGTCGCCGTCAGCCACCCGATTACCTCTGTGCGTGCATGATGCGCGCGCAGTCCGCCGATTGCGGAGCCGATTCCGCTTCCCGCCACCAGAGGCAGTACCAGCCATCCTAAAGTTGCGGCATCCATCTGCAGCGTATGGGCCATTGACATGGGCAGATAGACGGCGGCACCGAAGGCAAGGCTCGACAAACCCGCCGTGCTGATCAGTCCTCGCACGAGTACCGGCTCAGCCAGTACAGACAGGAGGCTTCGCGCTTCAGCGGGTTCACTCGGCGGCCGGCTTCCGGGGAGGCTCAACGAGAGGGCAAGAGCCATGATAGATAGAAGAGCGGGGCTTGCGAACGCCACACGCCAGCCGAGAACTGAGGTCAGCCAGCCCCCAAGGGGTGCCCCGATCAGTGTCGCAACAACCTGCATTGAGCCCAGCAGACCAATAATCCTCCCCAAACGTTTATCACGCCAGTACCGGGTCACAGCAGCCATACTCGCGGGCACAATAATGCCAGCGCCAAGACCCTGAATAACCCTGAACATAATGAGCTGCACCATCGACTGAGACTGCGAAGTCAACACTGTAGCCGCTGCATACAGCAGGGTACCCACAACATAAACCTTTCGCGGTCCTTGGCGGTCGGCCCAGCGACCACTGTTCAGAAGCACAGCGGTGGACGCTAACATGTAGGCACCCACAACCCACCCCACGGTGCTGTGACCAGCGAGCTCGGAGGCAATCGTCGGCAAACTGACCGTGATGAAATTCTGCATCAGCGTAGCCGAAGCAGACCCAATGAGCACGGCTGCCAGACACCAGTGACGACGATTCATCTGCCCTCACTCATTTTCAACCGGTGTGACCAGTCCTGTGTTCCCATCGACCCGGATCATCTGACCCGACACAATATCCTGCGTACCGGATTGAGTACCGAGTACAGCGGGAATCCCGACCTCGCGCGCAACGATAGCCGCGTGAGAAAGCGGACCTCCAGTATCAGCCACCACCGCAGCAGCCACATTGAACAGTGGGGTCCAGGTGGGATCGGTGTACCGGCACACGAGTACTTCGCCCGGTTCCAGCAGCCCAAACTCTTCTGGCCCGTGGATAACCCGTGCCGTGCCCATCGTCACCCCTGGGCTCGCGCCAACTCCTTTGATGCCGTCCGTCTCAGACCGGTGATTCCCCCGGTCCCACCACAGAGCCTCAGCGGTTGTGCGCTTCGGCTTTCGGCGCGAAATCCTCTGCTGAAGATCGGAGGATGGTTCTTCTGCAAGCAGCGCAGATTCCACCTCGTCAAATAGCGCATAGGTTACATCTGAGGGATTCGCCAAGATGCCGCATTCAACGAGTCGATGTGCGATCTCGTCCATGACCCTACGAGCCTCAACAAACCATTCTTCGATGAGGTACAGAGAGCCTTCACGTGCGACATGCAGAGCCCGCAGCGCGGTGACCATCTTATCCCAACGTTTATGCAGGAACCGTGGCAGTCGGCTGCGCACAAGCTGACGTTTATCGGCCCGTTCCGCATCCATGGTGTGCCTGCCACGAATGCCGGCGGCAATCAGTGTGAAAAATGATTCGGGGTTCTCGCCCCAAGACCTGCTTGAATAGGGCAGGTACATGCGCGGTGTGCGCGCCCCAATTCGCGACAGCGTCTGCTGAACCTCTTCGAGAAACGTCGGCCCGTTGGCGTGCTTCGAGAGAGATTCAACCGCGTTATCCGTTTCCACAAGGACGTCGTCGAGACCGAGTTCGCGGGCGCGCTCGCAGAGACGCGAAATCTCACGGTCGATATGTGCCGTTACAAAATCGAGGTTCGCGAATAAATCCTCGGTGGTGACGCTCGGGCCGAGCCGCGCAATTTTCATCATCATATCCGCCTCAGCACGTTTGAACATTAGCGGCATGAGGTAGCGCGAGAAGCGAGCGCGCGTAAGCTCAGCCGCCGCATCAACCGCACGGTGGCTCCGCGCAATCAGATCACAGTCGGTTATACTCTCAAGTGCCCGATTATCCGCCTGGAATGCTTCAAGTTCACGTTTCCAGTCCAGCGAGTCTGTATTCCATTCGGGATTCGCCGCCGAAAAGGCCTGTCGGATCGTGCGCGGCAGGTACGTTATGATGCGCGGCGAAACACGCGGCCACGTTGCATGAACGCTCGCAATCCCATAATCGCTGATGCGGATAACACGATCAACGGGTGGTGTATCCACCCCGAAAGAACCGAGAACTTGCTGAACTTCCTGCTGTACCTTGCGCACAGGCATGATGTCTAAGGGATACGGTGCGGGATAATGCTCGATCAGGTCATCACGCATCATCTGTAGAATCTTTGACTTTGCAGGTCCGTGTCCCGGATCGGTTTTCGACAGATTCGATAAAGATGTAATCGGTCGAGTCTGCAAGAGGTAGAGCTCATTGCCGCATATACCCCACTCGATATCTTGGGGTGCGTTGTAATAGGCGGATACCTGCCGCCCGAGAGCATGGAGCCGTCGAAGATCGGAGTCTGACAGGCATGAAGCCGCGCGATCATTCGGTGGAACCGGGCTTATCTTAGTCCCACCAGTGTGGTCGAGGTCGATGCGCGTTTCTTTATCCCCGATAATCGTCTCGACGGCGTGCCCCTGTGAGTCCAGCGTAAATGTATCCGGGTTGACATGGGCGGCGACGACGGACTCGCCAAGACCGTAGGATGCGCTGACGAGCATCCGGTTCGTCATACCAGAGATAGGATCTGCCGTAAATAAGACGCCCGCCACGTCTGCAGCAACCATTTCCTGCACCACCACGGCAAGTTCCGCCGATTCGTGGGAGAACCCGGCTTCTGTGCGGTATGCCACCGCCCGATCCGTCCAGAGGGAAGCCCAGCATCGCCTTAGAGCATCGACAACAGACTCTTCTCCCTGCACACCGAGATAGGTATCCTGCTGCCCCGCGAAACTCGCGCTGTCCAGGTCTTCCGTTGTCGCTGATGAACGTACCGCCACAACCGGCGAGCCCAGCGCTCGGTAAGCCTCGATGACGGCCTCTCGCACGGCATACGGGACTTCCTGCTTCAAGATTAGCTCTCGTGCAGCGTGAGAGTTCGTACCGGTTGCCTCGTGAATAATATCTTCAGCAATCGGTGCGACGGCTGCCCTGTAGACGTCTGTTGTCACGCAAAATCCTGGCGGCACATTCAGACCGGCGCGATGCATCGTTATAAGGTTGGCTCCCTTGCCGCCAACGCTGACTACCTGAGCGTCCCCGGAGGGATGACCTCGCCGGAACCAGGATATGAACGCGGTCGTCTCTTGTTCGTGTGGGGCCTTCATCGTCCGAATCATCGCCTTAATTGTGCTTCGTGCCGATTGTCGCCTTATCCAGTCTCAGCGGAAAAGCGCTTTTCTATCTTCTTAGAATATCTGCCGCAGCGGTGTTTGGACATAGATTGCTGTCATCGAATTTGCCCTGACATGCAGGTTCGTTCACCGTCACCTTCGCATATTCGGGGTTCTCTCACCGATAATAGGAGTGTGTACATTCTCGTTGTTCCCGCAGATAACGCCGACGCCCAGACCCCCGGCGCCGTCTCTGCGCGCAACGCAGTGAACGATGCTGCAAACAGCGGGGAACCTGCGCATTTTCAGAACCCTGCGGGAGGCTCATCCACCGCATACTGGGGTGTTTTCCATGTGGAGGCTGCCGCCGAGGCCCACGCCAATGACTCTGCTGATGCGCCAGCCAGTGCGGGGGAAGAAACGGTCACCTCCAGCACCCCCGGAACGGCCCCACGTATTGTGCGTGCGCACAGGGTGAGCGCCGAGAACCTGCCCGCCTATGTGCGTGAGGTTGAGTCCCGCGCTGATGCGCGCAAGAGTGCGCGGGTGCGGTGGGTGTGGGCCGATACGCGTGTGCTTGGCCCTCTCCTGTTAGAGGCGCGGGTACGGGTGCATCTATGCCATGATTTGCGGCTGGTGCAGCGTATTCTCAGTGCTGCCGCAGCCCACCCCGGCGGGCATGTTCGTTATTCGCCGGTGCTTGAGCTGATGCACGAACCGCACCACGAACCACCGCGCGGGCACCTGCCGCCCGCCCGGCAGGTGAGCGGTCAGCAGGCGCTCTTTGATGATCTGAGTTTTTCTGCTGCCCAACAGTCTTCAGCGGATTCTACTGGGCCAGCCGTGCGTTCCGATGATGCGAGTTCCCCAGCATCACGTACCCCGCTTATTGCCGCGACGTTCGGCGAGTTCGCGGCGCAGCTGCACACTATTGCCGCTGCCGCGCACCCTGACCGGCTTTCTCTGTTGGCTCATGCGGAGTCGGCCGGTGCTCTTGTTGCCGCGGAGATCGGGCACTGGGGCATCCCGTTTGATACGCAGGAGCACCATAAAAACCTGGAGCAGCTGTTGGGGCCGCGCCCTGGTGAGGGCGAGCATCCGGCGAAAATGGTTGAGCTTGCTGAGCATATTCGGCGTGTGCTGTTCGCTCCGCAGCTGAACCCGGATTCCCCGCAGGATCTGCTGCGGGCGTTTCAGCGTGCGGGCGCGCAGGTTGAGAGCACCCGTTCATGGAAATTGAAGGCGTGGGCGCAGCAGAACCCGGCGCGGGCCCAGGAAAGGCACGCCATGATCGACCCGGTGCTGCGGTATAAGAAGCTGTACCGGATATGGACTGCTAACGGCTGGAATTGGGCTGATACGTGGGTGCACCAGGGGCGTTTCCGCCCGCACCTTGAGGTGGGCGGTGCAGCAACCGGACGGTGGGGTGCTTCCGGCGGGGTGCTTTGCAGCTGCCTGCGGAGATCCGTTCGGCAATAATAGCCCCACAGCATCAAGTATTTACGGTGGCCGATGGGTCACAGATTGAGCCGCGTATTCTGGCGGCGCTCAGCCGGGATGAGGCGTTGGCTGCGGCGGGACGTGGCGTTGCGGGGCACAGCACCGACTTGTACGAGGGCATTGCCGAGCTGAGCCGTTCTCACGGGCTGGCGCTGACTGAGCGGGCGCAGGCGAAGGTGGGGCTGCTGGCCATTATGTATGGGGGCCGCAGCGGCGAGGTTGGGGCGCTGCTGCCGCATATTGCGCAGCTTTTTCCGCGCGCCATGGAGTTTACGGAGCGGGCGGCGCGTATTGGCGAGCAGGGCGGGCAGGTCACCACGTTTTTAGGTCGCACCTCCCCTGCCCCTTCCGATGCGTGGCGGCGCACGGTGGCGGATCGTTCAACGGGTGCTGCGGAGGCTCGGGCGGTTTCTGCGTCTCGTGCGTGGGGGCGTATGACCCGTAATTTTGTGGTGCAGGGTACGGCGGCGGAGTGGGCTTTGTGCTGGATGGGCAGGGTGCGTTCACGCCTGCTGAGTGAAACAGTTTTCGGCAGCCCGATGCGCACAAAGATTGTGTATTTTCTGCACGATGAGCTGGTATTGTGCGGCCCTTCTGTTGAGGCGAAACGTGTTGAGGCGATCGTGCGGGAGTCTGCTCAGCAGGCTGCGCAGCTGCTCTTTGGTGGGGTCCCGGTGGATTTTCCGGTGTCTGTGACGGTTACGAGGAACTATGCGGAGGCGAAGTAGTGTCTTCTTAAAGAGAAGAGATACTGAGTCTTAGGTGAGTATTTTATAAGGTTAAACTTAGTTTCTGTGTCGTTTTATGATTTGGACCTCTTAAAAATATTTTGGCATTTTTAACGCTTCAATTAAGTTTCAGAAGGTGCCTTAGAGTTCTTTCCAGGGTGCTTGAGTGACTGAATACTGGGTGAGCGTATATTTCTGCGGCGCATCGCATGGCCCAATTATTACGAAATGATTAAAATGTATCAAAATACATAATTTATAGAATAATTATTCGCTTACTGACGTGGGAACCGCGCAGTAAATTTTGAGCTATAGCTTGAGATTCAGGGTTACAGCAAGGCATTCAGTACATGCATGAATATATGGAAGATGAAAGACTTTACGAGTAGAATATTCACCGTATACGCGGTTCTACCGCGCATCACAACACTCAATATACGCTCGTTGTGTTCACGTACCCCGCCCTTTTTCCGCTAGGGGCGGGCACGGTACTGGGCACCGGCGTGTGTATATCAGTACTTCGCAAGGATATAAACATGCAGAATAAACTCTCACGCCGCACGCTTGTTACCGGCGCGGCTTGGGCGGCACCCGTGGTCATGGCTTCTAGCTCCATCCCGGCGTTCGCCACATCGCCGGTCGAGCCCTGTGTAGCAGATAAAACGTTTAACTCACAGCACTACGCTAAGCCCCCGCGCGGCAACACCCGCGAAAAGGTCTACGACCACTGGACAGTCCCCGCCGACGTGCACCAGATCAAGTTCTATGTGCGCGGTGCCGCCGGTGGCTCCACTCACGAAGACCAGTACGGTGGCGGCTACGGCGGCGCTGGCGCCGAGGTAGCCGGCTACCTTGATGTGACCCCCGGCGAAACCCTTACCTTCGTGACCGGCGCAGCTGGTACCGCAAACTTCGACGGCACCCCCGCTGAAGGCGGTAAAGGATTTGGTGACGGCGGTTCCTCAGCTGCTCTTCCCACCGACTCTCAGGTAGGTATTCGCAATAACCAGGCGCAGTTCATCCTTGATAAGTTGAAGCCCGCAAAGATCCAGTACGGTGGCTCCGGTGGTGGCGCATCCGCTATTGTTCGTATGGAAAGCGATGGGTTCACCATTAAGGAAGTTATCGCTATTGCTGGCGGCGGCGGCGGCGCGGGTGTTACCGTGCAGCACAACACCAACGACTACCCCCGCACCAAAGAAGGCAGCTACAAGACTGCCACCCTCACCATCGGTGAGCAGGGCAGCGGCGGTATGCAGGTGCAGCAGAGCCCCCAGAGCGTTGAGGGCCAGACCGTCACAGTAGTGCAGCATGTGGACAGCATGGACGGCGGCGGTGCGAGCACCTCCCTGGAGAACTACCCCGACTACGAGCAGACCGTCTACGGCGGTAAGGGCAGTGGCACCGCAGAAGGCGGCAGCGACGGAACCGGCGGCGCTGGCGGTGAAGCACCCGCAGCAGATCAGGACCGGGTCACCCAGGAATACCTGAGCTACGCCAAATTCGATCACCCGACGGGTGCGTACATTAACTACTCAGACGATGGCAATATCTTCGCTTCCGCTTTTGAAGGCGCAGAGGGCAACAGCACCTCCAACCCCACCGAGCCCGTTAACGGTGCTGACGGTGTGAGTGCTTGGGGTGCGGTTGATACCTACGGCGGTCACTACGCCGATGGGTACGACAACGCCAACTACTACGTGTACGCGGTCTCCGGCGGCGGTGGCGGCGGCTACGGCGGCGGCGGTTCCGGCAGCGTCATTGGTCAGGGTGTGCGTGTTACTGCCCCGGATCAGGAACAGGATATTGAGGGCAGCTCGAACAAGTTCCGGTACTCAGGTGCTTTCGCATCCGCTGGTGCTGGCGGTGCCGGCGGCAGCTACCTAGCACCGGGAATCGAAATGTGGGATTCCAACGGTAGGAAGTTCTGGGCACACAATAACCGTACTTTCGGCACCAATGACACCAACGGTCACGGCCGTATTAAGGTGATCTGGTGCGACCCGAGCGGTTCACATAAGGACT
>ERZ772956.2047-NODE-2047-length-13176-cov-3.407210_pt1 | contig 13176 bp, 13 predicted proteins | sample MGYA00580683_ERZ772956 | MGnify/ENA primary metagenome ERZ772956 (study PRJEB29015, sample SAMEA2738077) | human oral metagenome | biome: human oral; feature: human-associated habitat; material: saliva | place: China | collected 2212 ... | reverse complement strand
CAGTGGAAATATTGAAAAAAGAAAACCATATACAGACCGAATTGTTCGTATTGATGAAACAACATTTAGGTCATATCTTCCTGTTATTCGTTCTGAAATACATAAAGATAACCCTATTGAGAATATCGAAAATAAAGCTATTGTACAGCGGATTTATCAAGACCGGGAACGGCTGCTGTACAAGAATATTCAGAAGGCCGTAGATGATCATAATGCAAGGCTTATTCCTACCGAAAAAGAGCAATACAAAGCCTTGATATTTGCAAATAAAGAATTTGAAAATTTGCGAAAATTCTATAATAGTCCCTTCAAAACAGTTAAGAACAAATTCAAGCCAAGCACCGATGAACACTATGATCCCCTTTCCCCGGATTATCGTGTTCTTGTGGCCTGCATAAATCAGTCAGAAACAATGGAAAAAGAATTGGTGGCAGATCTTATAACTGAAAAGATTACTCAAATTATCCCGGAAGAACGGTTATTTAAATATAGAGAAACATCTCCGGATAAATACCTTTTAACCTTCCTCAATGAAAAGAGTAAAGGTACTTATAATGCTATTCATCAGAAGATCAGAAGTAAACAAAACCTTTTGAAATATCTGGAAACTAAAAATCAACCGGAAGAAGTGATGAAATTGCAGGAAGAAATAAACTTCTTGCAGAAAGAAAAGCGAACGATATATCAAAGCGCAATGACCCCGGAAGGACAAAAGGAATTAGAAGATATAAAACGCTGCCTTCTCTCCCCTATTGAAAAGATTGATGATATGTTGGAGCGGAGAAATAAACTTTTCTCACAAAAAGATGATCTTGAAAAGAAAATTGCTGAATTGCGAAATATTAATACAAAGAAACTATCTATTAAACTGATAAATAGCCGCTTCAATAATTATTTTGAAGATATAAAACAGGAAATTAACAGAAAAGAATTTAATCTTGACAGATTGAAAATCAAAGCAGGACGGATGCCTTCCAAAGAGCAGCAAAAAGTTATCAGTTTTTTAGAAAAAGACATTCAAGACAGAAAGACAAACTACATCAAAGAGCTGCAAGCAGCCATCAACGATCCGGAGAATAAAGAATATATCAAGAAATATATTAATTCTATCCGGCAAGAACTGAAGGAAGCAAAAGTTACCCTGGCATTTGTAAATCAATCTATTGATAAAGCTACATCTCCCCAAGAGAAAACTGTAGCAGATCTTATTTTTAACCGAGAGCAGCTGGAAAACAAAATAAAAAGCTATAAATTTATTCGGGATGAAGATCTTACTACAAATTTATTAAATCAAAAAACCAATGGCCTATATCGGGAAATTCTCCAAACTATTGAAAGCAAAAAAACACTGCTAAAATTTGTTAGTAAGGATCCGGAAAAGAAAGCTGCTCTTTATGAAGAATTAACTGCTCTTCGGGAAGAAAAAGAATTTATTATATACGGGCATTTAACAGCGGACGACAAAAAGACGATCAATGCTGCAAAAGTGGAATTGAATAAAAAGATCGATTCCATGGAAAAAGCGATTGATAAACTAAAAGAAATAGAAAAAATAGCTGCAAAAGAGCTTCCGGTTGAAAGATGGCAACGGGTAAGGGAAAGAGTGACACAAATTAAACGAATCCAACAAAAACACGATGCATGGCAGAAACAAATAAAGAAAAAGGATAGTGAAAGAATAGAAAACATACAGGAAGCATTAGATTTTTATAACAATGCGGATAAACCGCTGGATTATTTTCTGAACAGGGCTATTAACGAAGAAACAGACGGCGAACTGAATAAATTGAAGGTAAAAATCAATGAAAAGCGGGAAAAAATTCAGACGGAACGAGCTGCAAAAAGACCAGTTGAGCATTTATATAAAGAACTTGATCAACTTAACACAAAGGCAAGAGAGCTACGGCTAAAATATCTTCCTATTGCCCGGGAAAAAGCTACAAAGATGAAAGAGAAATTTAAAACAAATAAAGGTAAATATCCCTTTAAAAAACTATCTTCTACCTATCATCGGATTGCAAACAGAACAAGGATCCCTGACAAGCTCAAAAATGCTTTTGAAAAGGCTAATCGGGGCACCAGTGCAAGCCGAGTAGATATTAAAGATGCATCTAAAATAGAAAATATGAACGAACTATAGAAAAAGAGGTGAGAAAAAATGGATAATGAGTTTAAAATAATTCCGGAAACAAGCCCTAAGCATTATATTTCAGGATGGGAGGCATTAAATACACCTACTGAAGATAGAACAACGGCAGACTGGCATCCTTATGTTTATTGGTTAGCTACAAAAAAACATAAGGAAATCCCATTATATCAAAACACGATGCTTGGCGATGAGGGAATAGAGTACCGCCCTATTATATGGTCGGGTGGAAAATCGGTTTATATTGCTTCCTTTGCAAGAGCAATAGCAGATATTTTATTTACCTTTCCTAAAGATCATCCACGAGTGTTAGAACTATATGGTTCCAGAGAATCTTTAATGACTCCGGAGATTGAAAAAAAGTTGTTTTCCTATCTATTACAGTTGCCAGATAAAGAAAAAGCATTATATTTCATCCTACATATTATTCCAACATTTTATAAGGAGTGGAAAAATGTACAAATTAAACATTGATGAAACGCAATTAAAACCGTGGCAAAAAGAAAGATTGGATGTAATTGGAAAAATACTTCCAAAATTTGGAGATAATTACATCTTAAAGGGGGGAACAGCATTATTATTCTTTTATGGTTTAGACCGTTATTCAGAAGATATTGATCTTGATTCCAAAAGAAAATATATGAATATCGAGAATAAGCTAAAGAAAATCTGTTCAGAAAATGGATGGACAAGCCACATAAAGAAAAATACCCCCACTACATTCAGAATGATGATCGATTATGGTGGAATTAGTGAAAAAGGGCTTTATCCTTTAAAGATTGAAATTTCCGGGCGAAATATTGATCTAATCGAAAAAAGCCCTTATAAAAAGATCGATGGTATAAATGTCTATGATATTAGTACCCTTGCACGAATGAAGAAAAATTCTTTCGGAAATAGAGACGCAATCAGAGATCTTTATGATTTAGGTTATATCATTAAGACATCACCAAAAGCATTAACGGATGAGCAGTATATTGATATTAAAGAAACATTTAATTATAAAGATTTGATAGAAGTAGCCGTTAACTTAGAGCATGAACAGGAAATGAATCATACTTTTATATCTAAAACATTTAATCCATTATCCTATGTTCAAGAAATGGAGAAGAATATTGAAAAACAAATAAAAAGAATTATAAAGAAGGAAAACGATTTATCCCGATAAAATCAGGATAAATTTAAAGCAAAAACGGTGATTTTTTACAGAAAAGGAGATTTATTATGCAAGTGTACATCACAGAAAAACCAAGCGTAGCAAGAGCCTTAGTCGATTTTTTTAATCGTCACGGCGGAAATTTTAAAAAGGTCAACAAGTATTTTATTGATGAAAAGGCGGCAGCTACCGTCACATGGGCTTATGGTCATTTAATGTATCTTGAAGCCCCAGTTGCTTATAATCCGGAATGGAAAGCATGGAAACTTGACACGCTGCCGTTACAGCCGGAAAACTTTATCTTCCGGAAAGCCGTAAAATCAGAGGCAAAACAGCAGTATAAAACAATTAAGAACCTCCTCAAAGATGCTACTACTGTTATCCATTGCGGAGATCCGGATCGGGAAGGACAGGTATTAATTGATGAACTGCTGGAAGGATTTAAAGGGGATGTGCAACGAATTTTATTAAATGCACTGGATGATGTATCAATCAAAAGAGCTTTAGATTCGCTGGCATCCAACAAAAAATATAAAGGCTTATATGAAGCTGGAAATGGAAGAGCTTATATAGATTGGCTTGTTGGAATGAATTTCACAAGATTTTTCACAATAAAAGCAAAGCACGGCGGTTATACCAATGTCATGAGAACAGGCAGAGTAAAATCTCCGACTTTAAATCTTATCGTGCAGAGATGGAATGATCTACAAAATTTTAAAGAGAAAACTTTCTGGACAGCCAATCCGAAAGTCGAAATTAATGGGGATATTATCCCGGTTAAACTGAAGCCTAATACACATTTTGAAAATAATGTCGATGCGTTGATGGTACAAAATAAATTAATTGGTCAAACTGCGAATGTATTCATGATAGAAAATAAAGTAGTCACGGAAGAAGTTACAGAACTTTATAGCCTTGACACCTTGCAGATTGCAGCTAATAAATATTTAGGACTAAGTGCAAAAGACACGTTAGACTTCCTACAAGATCTTTATGAAAAGAAATATGTAACTTATCCAAGGTCGGATTGTAAATATTTACCGGAAAGCCAATTTCCGGCAGCCGGTGAAATTGTAAAGGCATTGAATGATAAAAGCGTTATCCCCATTCCTATTCCAGTTCCGGGAAAAAAAATGCCGAAGCCATTTAATGATAAAAAAATATCTGCCCACCATGCTATCATTCCGACTACCGTTATTCCAGCTGCGGAAAGCATGAATGAAAGTCAGTATGATTTATATAAGTTGATTGTCGAGAAATATGTAAGTATGTTTTTCCCGGATTATAAATATAAAAAAGTGTCAATAGAAATGACTGCTGCTGATCTGACATTAGTTGCCAGTGCAAAGGAAAATATAGAAGAAGGCTTTAAAATCCTTGAAAGAAAGTCCGATAAAGAGAAAAATTCTGTATTAATCAATACAGAAAACATCGAGAAAGGATCTTCTTTGAAAATCCACAGCGTTGATATTCAAGAGGGAAAAACAACTCCCCCAGAGCTATATACCGAAGGTTCCCTTATTAAAGCTATGAATGGTATTTCTTCAGACAATAAGGAACTGGCCGCAAAATTGAAAGAAGTTAAAGGTATTGGAACTCCTGCGACCAGGGCAGATATTATTTCTGAACTTTTAAGCGAAGAATTAATTATGATGAAAAAAAAGGCCATCATTCCAACTGAAGCCGGTATTGAATTAATCAATATTTTGCCGAAGGAAATTAAAAGTGCTGATTATACAGCCAAAATGGAAGCAGATCTTGACCTTGTCCAAGCCGGAGAGCTGTCATTGAATGACGTACTGAAAGACACCATGAAATTTATTGCTGATGTTCTAAATCAGAATGAAAATTTAGCAGTCGCAAATAGAAAATACCCTTGCCCAGTCTGCAAAATCGGATTCCTGCACAATAAATTCTATAAAGATAAAGAAACCGGGGAAAGTAACGAATACTATGCTTGCAATAATAAATCATGTAAACAGAAGTATTTCCCAGTTGCCAAAGATGGCAGCCCGAAAATTGTACAGTGTCCAAATTGTGGAAAAGGGTACTTTAAATCAATCAAAACAAAGACCGGAAGCGTTTTCTATGCTTGCTCAAATTATCCCGAATGTAAAACCACAATGAACGCTGAAGACTTTGCCGTAATCGGAAAAGAAAAGAAAAAAACTACGAAAAGAGGTAAGAAATAATGATGGAAGGAGAAGACGAAATCGATTTAGGAGAAGAGCTCGAAGAAATAGAAGAATTATCTTCTCCCACGGCTGCGAAGCCGGATGTGCCAAAAATAGAAGAAACCCCGAATAATGAAGGTGGTGAAGAAAAAAATATTGAAAGAAGTGAACCGGGAAGCATAAAGAAATTGGAAGATATGCTGAACAAATTACTGGAAGCCGTGCAATTCACAGATAGACGATGCCAAGCCATTGAAAAGAAAATTGAAGGTGTTCCGGAAAAAAACGGAAGCAATAAAAAAGTCATAAACAATATTGTCCCGGAATCGATGAAAGAGAATACAAAAAATACTTTTAAGAAAAAGATCTCATCTATTATTGTATTGTCCCAATCTGACGACTATGAAATAGCCTTAGAAAAAATTGGAGAAGAAGCTCAAGATTTATTAAAAATGGTAAATGAGGACGATCACAATGAAACATAAAATAACATTGCTATTCCTTCTTTTTATCAGCATCAATAGTATTGGCCAGGCACAAACACTGGAAAATTATATTAGTCAATATAACCGTGCTGAAGCCAGAATAATTGCAAGAGAAATAGAAGCAGCGGGTAGAAAGTATAGTATCGACCCATTATTCCTTTCTGCTGTATTCAGGATTGAAAGTGCCTACAACAACACGGCTATATCCCCTGCCGGGGCAATCGGTATTTCTCAACTCATGCCCGACACGGCGGAAGAAGTTGGCGCCAATCCCTACAATATACGAAGTAATATTGACGGTGGCAGCCGGTATCTTAAACAGATGATAAACGCCCACAAGGACAAGGGAATTTATCAATACAATTATGCCCTTGCAAGCTATAATTCAGGATTAGGGCAAGCCGGCGATCATATCCCCTCTTTCACTTATAAGTACATCCAAGATGTACAGGATGAATATTATAAGCAAAAGAAAATCATTAGGAATGGCGGGTATTATAACCGGCAAGAAGATTATTATTTACAAAAAAAGAGAGGTGAACAAAAAAAGCTTTTACAGAAGTTAAAGCAACTAAAAGAGTTGCGAAGACAAAAACGGTGTGATCATTTTTAATTCAAACGGTGTGATTTTTGTAAAGGAGAATCTATCATGGAAAAGAAATATTTAACCATTGAAGAAGCGAAAGAATTGGGTATTGACGTTGAAAATATCAATAATACTAACAAGTTAGAAGATATTGTTGATGAAGACGGTAAAGAAGTTCTTCCGGAGAGCGAGGGTTAAATCATGAGTAACAAAATAGATGATGCAAGGAAAGAAGTTATTGATTTTATCACTAAGAAATTAGAGAATGAAAATTCTGTCCCGTGGAGAGATCCTTGTTTTAACAGGGCACCGATAAATCCTATTTCCGGTACAGAATATAAAGGCTTTAATAGCATGAGATTGGCTTGCGTTGCTATGAAACGCAATTATAATGATCCCCGTTGGGTAACATTCAAACAGGCTAAAGAGAAGAAATATCATCTAAAAAAAGGCAGCAAGGGGACAACGGTTGAATATTACCAATATTGTAAAGGAGAGTTAAGCGATCTGGAAAAAGAAGAATTAAAAAAACAGGGAAAAACAGATAAAGAAATTGAAAAAATGCAACATACGGGACATTTCATTGCCAGATCCTATGTTGTCTTCAATGCTTCCCAATTTTCAAATTTCCCGGAATTATCAAATAACATTGATAATGAAAGCGTGGTACGAAAGCATAAAGAGTTAGAAACCATCATAAAAAATTCAGAAGCGCCGATTTTTTATGATGAAACAGAGCTAAATCATTATAACCGAAAAGATGATGAAATCCATTTAAGAAGAAAGGATGAATTTAAATCAGCAAACGCCTTTTATAGTACAGCCATGCACGAAATAGGCCATAGCACAGGGCATAAAAGCCGTTTAAATAGATTTTCAGACGAAATGTCAAAGCTTGGTTATGCAAAAGAAGAATTGGTCGCAGAATTAAACAGTGTTTTCTTGAATCAAAAATACAATATTGGCTTTTCTCAAAGTCAGCTTGAAAATAATACTACTTATATTCAAGAATGGGCTAAATACATTAAAGATGACCCCAAATTCTTATTCAAGGCAATATCAGACGCAGATAAAGCCGTTAAATACATTGAAGAAAAGATGTTGAATAAAGAAATTGACAAAGAGAACGAAGAAAAAAATGAAAAGATGCCGGCACTTAGTGAGAAAAAAGGCGTTATGTGGGAAGGAGAAGAAGTAAGAACCGAGAAAGAATCTAAAGAAGAAAAAGCTGCTAAAAAAGAGCTAATTGAACCCATTATTGAGGACTATCGAAAAGCAAAAGAAAAAGCACTATCCCCGGAAAAATTGGAAATGGATCTTAATAAAATTCGCTACACTATGGGCTTTTTGGCAAAGAATCATGTTATCACGAAAGGCGATATGGAGAAAACGGCGTTACCACTTAAAAACGGTGATATGAAAGCATTTAAACAGCTATCTAACGCCGTAAAGAAAAAAGCGCAAGAATTAAGCGCCGGAATGGAACGATAATTTCCACAAAAAGAGAAGCACGGCAGTAATACCGTGCTTTTTTATTTCATAAAAGTAACCTTTTCGAGCTATAAAAAGACTATAAGAAATGTCTTCTAAAAGTATGCTAAAATGACTTTATAAACATTCATAAAGTCATTTTATTATTTACGAATAAAAATAAGGGGTATATTTTGAAACTCGGATATGGAAGGGTAAGTACAAAAGACCAACACGAAGAACGGCAAAAAAAGGCTTTAATGGAACTGGGTATAGAAGAAAGATTCATCTTTATTGATAAGGCATCCGGGCGAAATTTCAATAGGGAAAAATACGCCCTTTTAAAGTTAATGGCAAGACCCGGCGATACTATATATATATATGAATTAGACCGTTTGGGACGAAATAAGACAGAGGTATTGAAGGAACTTGAATATTTCCGCAGCGCAGGAATAGAATTAAAAATTCTGGATATTCCTACGACAATGATGGATTTATCACAATATGGGGAAATGGCTGCTAATATTGTGAAAATGGTAAATGCCCTTCTAATTGAAGTCATGGCTACTTTTGCAGAACAGGAACTTAAAAAATTGGATAAAAGAAGATCCGAAGGAATCGCTGCTGCTAAATTGAAAGGTGTTAAATTTGGACGGCCACGGATCCCATTAACGGATGAATTTAAATTTGCTTATGAGGAATGGAGAGATAAAAACATTCCGGCCGTAAAATTAATGGAACGGCTGCATTTAAAACCTGGTGTGTTTTATAAATTAGCAAAAGAATATGAAACAACATTGCCGATGGAAAAACGGCGAAAAAAGAAACGATGAGAATACATAAAAAGGAGGCTTATTATAGCCCCCTTTTTACACTATTAGGTTCATTTTGATTTTTCTTCATTATATTTTTCAATATATTCATTTAAAAGTTGCCGGAAAAATACATTTCCGGGTATAGCGGTTTCTGCTTTGAGACGTTTTAAAAATTGATGCTGTTCCTGTGTTATTTGAATTACTTTATTCACCATAACCGGTTTACCGGTTCTTTTTTCTTGAGTAACCACCTGTGGAGCCTCTTCTACAAAATCTGCTGCTAATGTCTTCACTCTTTGTAATTTAGATGCCATTATATTTTCTCCTTCCTATCTTTAAAATGCTTTTTATTTCTTTTACCAAATTCCGAATCTCTTCACTGGCCAAAGAATTTTTATTTTTTTCTACTACGCTCTTTCCTTCAGCGAAAGCATCCTTAAATAATTTTCTTGTTCCTATTGTTGTTTTGAAAAGATTTAATTTAAATTCGTTCTTAATTAACTCTTTGCATGCAGCAATATCTTTGATACTGCGCATTGAAATATCATTCAATAAAACAAAATCTTTGCTTTTATCTATTTTGGATTTATCCAAAATATTATAAAAATTTTCAAGACCAAGCAATTCTACTTGGGAAATTCCAACTGGTGTAATAATAAGGTCAGACATTAATACAGCAATTCGGTGCAAATCATTATCCATTCCCCCGGAATCAATAATGATATGCTTTTTAGGATTTTCTGCATACTCATCAAGCAAATCTAAATCTTTTTCTGTTTTTCCCGGATAAACAACTAATGCCGGTTTCTTATTATTTTTCCGTAATTCGTTGAAATAATAAGAAGACTTTTGAATGTCGAGGTCAAAAATAGGCACATTCATGATGACTGCTAAATTAGTGGCAATAGTAGATTTTCCTACTCCACCTTTTGTGTGAGCAACATTAATTACCATTCTTTCTTCCTTCCTATAATATATTTATTTCATATCTATTATATACTAAATAAATATATTATAAATATATTTATTTAGTATTCTTATGGTATAATATATTTACAAAAAATGGTAATTTTTAGAGAGGGAAATTTATTATGAAAAAAGAATATTTAGATGATTTAGTAGTCAGAATGGCTCACCATAGTACCGCTATCGAAGGAAATACTTTAACGCAAGGGGAAACAAAAAGCATTTTAATTGATGATGTAATTCCCCGTCAAATGGGAAATAGAGAATTTTATGAAGTTTTCAATTACAGAAATTTTATAAAATACCTTGATAAAAACTACAAGGAAAAGATGACAATAGAAGGTATAAAAGAAATACATAAAATACTTTTAGAAAACATCAGGGATGATAACGGAAAATTCAAGAAAATAAAAAATATTGTCCTGGGTGCATCGTTTACGCCAACACCGCCTTATATGGTTATTGAAAGTTTGGGGAACTGGATAGAAAATTTGGATTTTGCCCTCAAAAATGCCCATTCTAAAGAAGAAAAGATTGGCGCCATTATGGAAAGTCACCTACGCTTTGAACACATCCACCCATTTTCAGATGGAAACGGCCGTGTGGGAAGAGCTTTAATTGTACTTTATTGTCTAAAAGAAAATATCCCCCCGATAGTCATTGAAAAAGAACAAAGAGAACAATATATTGCTGCTTTAAATAATGAGGACAAAAAAGAATTAAGGAATTTAGGTATTGAATTGAGCGAAAAAGAGAGAATACGACAAAAATTAATAAAGGGCATGATTCGAGAAAGACAAAGAGGAGAAGTTGAAAGGTAATAGAAAAAAAGGAAGCAGCTTGATCGATCCGAAAGCTGCTTTTTTAAACGCATTTTTTGCTTTTTTAGCGTACATAGGACGGGAAAAGATGGGTTTCCGTTTGATGTCATTTAGTGCTTTTTACAGAAAGAGATTTATAATAAATATTTTGAAAAATAAAATTATTTGTTCTATAAATGGTTTCATGATATAATTCATAAAGGCAAAGGAAGTAAAATTTAAACAATGTAACACGAAAAGCCCATGGAGTTCCAGTCCATGGGCTTTTCTAATGCTATACGTCAGCACTTAACGAGGTTAGTTGCTAAAAAAATACCTGAAAGCTGCGTCTAACCATTTGCAAACATAGTAGGCGACTATGCTTGCCATAACGGCTTTCCAAAAGGAAGTAAAATCACACAATATAACACCTCCTCCCCGTTGCGGTTTGGAGTTTAGCAACGCAAATATTATACCATGAAAAAAGCTCCTTGCCGGAGCGTTTTCTTATGTTTATTTGGTTTTCTTTATGCTCGTTTTGGAAGGGAAAATAACCAGTCCTTTCGGATCGGACGTATCACACTTGAAATCCGGGTAAATTTTTTGGACAGATGCAAGATGTTTTTTGAATTTGATTCTATTATTTCTTCTTGTCCGGATCCGGGTAACCTCTTCCTTTGTTCATCTCCTCAAAAGTCATAGATTTATCACTGATTTTTTTATAGCCAACATTACCATAGTCTACATTTGCCCGAAGTTCTCCTGCATTGTCTATATAAAAATATCCCCCCGGCGTAAATTCTAATTTATCTTTATTTTCTGTTAAATGGTGAATATCTTTTGAAGACTCCTTCTGATAAATTCGTGTTTTATTTTTCCAATCTGGATATGAATGTTCATATAAATGATATTGAGTAAGTTCATATGAATTAGAGTTTTTACTCTTTTCAATCACTAAATAATGTTCAGATGGATGCTCTGAGGTTCCTATAAATCCCCATGTTCCCACAAATTTATCTCCCGGTGAGCTTCCGCAGCCGGCAAGAACAACTGTAAACGAAATAAAAAACAGTGCTAATACCTTCAATACGATTTTCTTCATCTTTCCGCTCCTTATAATTCACTAATTGCCTTTTCTACTAATATTCTAAATTTTTTGAAACTTTCATGATTAACTTCGTATGAAATATTACCACCGCTCCTCTTGTCATTAATAAATACTTTTTTTAATCCACCAGGAGATACAACACCTTTAAATTCAAATAAGAATGAATTTTCCTCACATAATTTTTTGAAATCTTCTTCTGTAACGTCTTCCGTAGCCGCGCTATGCTCTGTTTGTTTTTCGAGAAATTGGAAAACGGCTTCCTGTGTCTTTCTCAAATCTACTTCTTGCTGCTTCTTTGCTTCAGCTTTCCTTCTTTCAATTTCTGAAAGCCTTGCTTCTTCGGCTTTTACATCTTCCAGCGTAGAAAAAGTTCTGTGACAAGCAGCTGTTTTATAGTCTTTATGCCCATAAAAACAATGACCAGCGGAACAAATATATTGTAATTCTTTGTGACAATGCGGACAAAGAATTATTTCCGCTTCCTGAACCGGTGATTCCTGCTCCGGTTCAACATCTATCACTTTACCAGTAGTATTTGATGCTTGTGGTTTAAAGGTAAATTCAAAATATTTTATCAATCGTCCCTCTTTTATTTTGTGAATTTTAAAATCCTCAAAATAAAGTGGAAGCTCTTTATTTATATTAGAAAAAACATAACTTCCAATTTTCCTCATATCATAAGATTCTGGAATATCCATCAGCCTTCTGAACTCTTCCACTGATACCCGATAAACTCCTGTGCTTTTATATTGCTTTAAGAAGCGAAAAAGATTTTTTGAATAAGTAGATTTTAAACTGGAAAATTCCTGTAACTCAAAAACTGTAAAATTTTTAGTTATCTCGTTCAAAATATAAGAGAACTTTGAATTTACGGCAACTTTTAAAACTTTTTTATTTGGATCTATTTCAAAAGTAGGGAATAAAACAAAATCTACCAACTTACCGTCTTTTGTGGTAAAACCACAAGTGAATTTTAAAAACTTCCGGTTTGTTGTGCGTAATGTTTTTATAAATTCTTCTTCTTTTCTAAAAACAGATCCGGTTACGGTTTTAATATCTTGGAAGGAAATTTCTACATCTTTAATGCCTTCATCCCGCATAATAGAACACATTGTTAAAAAAATATTCATTTCCCGTGCCGTAAAATCTTTTAGTGTTACCAGATTTAAATTATTGTGATATTTAATCATGGTATGGTTCCTCACTATTGGTAAATTCTTCATTCTTTACTTACTATATGTACCCATAGTATAATAGTATGGTACATATAATCTCCTTTCTTTGAATTTTTCATTGAAACCTTTCTTGAATCTTTCATTGAATCCTTTCTTGAATCTTTCATTGAATCCTTTCTTGAATACTTAATTTTGGCAAATTTAGTATAGATTATATGTACCAAAAAAGTCAAGATTGGTACTTATGTGCCAATCTTTTTTTTTATGGTACATATTTTTATTACTCCTTTCTGTT
>ERZ772956.2045-NODE-2045-length-13179-cov-32.723560_pt1 | contig 13179 bp, 10 predicted proteins | sample MGYA00580683_ERZ772956 | MGnify/ENA primary metagenome ERZ772956 (study PRJEB29015, sample SAMEA2738077) | human oral metagenome | biome: human oral; feature: human-associated habitat; material: saliva | place: China | collected 2212 ... | reverse complement strand
TTGCCCGCGTTTCTCCCACGTAATTTGGCATTTCAAAGGTGCTTGGCCCTTTCGAGATAACCAAATCAACCTTGCTGTTTTCCTTTTTCTGAGCTCCAGCATTTGGATTGGTTCGAATGACATAGCCTTCCGCTACCGAATCACTATACTCTTCTTTTTCTGCACCAACTTGAAGGTCTTGCCCCTCAATAACTGCTCTTGCTTCAGCAATGGTCTTGCCAGAAACATCCGGAACCGTTTTATTGGCTGGACTCATATACAACAAGAAGGTAAAGGCTGCAAGGACTAGGGCAATGGCAACAAATAAAACCTTATAGCGTGTTTGCAAACGTCTTCTTGGTTTTTTACTTGGTGCCATTGTCTGCTGGTCAGATAAAGGTCGATTAGGATCTACCGAACTAATTTCAGTGCGCACTTCAGAGATTGGAACAGGAGTCGTCTTTGGAGTTGGAGTCACTTTCGGTAGAGTTTTCGTATCAGCTTTTGTTTGATCTTCGAAAACTAATTTCTTTTCATTTCTTCTCTCATAGGACAAGCAACTTGAAAGATCCACATACATTTCTGCCACTGACTTATAGCGATCCGTCAGTTTTTTAGCTGTCGCTTTGATCACCACATTTTCTAGAGCTTGTGGAACATTCTTATTTTCCTCACGAATAGATGGGAGAGGCTTTTGAAAATGCTGCAGTGCAATCGTAACCGCACTATCTCCATCGTATGGAATGTGACCTGTCAGCATCTCATAGAAAATGATTCCCATTGCGTAAATGTCACTTTGAACGGTTGCTTTAGAGCCCCGTGCCTGCTCTGGTGACAAATAATGAACCGATCCCAACATAGAGTTGGTCTGGGTCAAACTTGTCTCTGCAAAAGCTACCGCAATCCCAAAGTCTGAAACTTTTGCTGTTCCATCTGGGGTCAAGAGGACATTCTGTGGTTTTAAATCCCTGTGAATGATGCCACACGTATGGGCAAGACGCATAGCTAAGAGAATCTGCCCCATCAAACGAACTGCTTCTTCATTTGATAAAGGTGCGTTCTCTTTGATGTAGCGTTTTAAGTCTAAACCTGCAACATATTCCATTGCAAGGTATTGCTGCCCTTCTTCTTCGCCAATATCTGTAATCCGGACGATATTTGGATGATCCAGCTCCGCCATCGCTTTCGCTTCACGCTGAAAACGTGCAACTGCAATGGGATCCGTCTGGTAATTCGTACGCAGTACCTTGACTGCAACTTCTTCACCATCTAAAATCAGATCACGAGCAAGATAAACATCTGCCATCCCACCGCGTCCAATTTGTTGGATGATTTTATATCGTCCGGCAAAAATTTTGCCGATTTGAATCATGCTGCGTCCTCCTCAGAAAAGTGGAGCAGTACAACGGTGATATTATCCAAGCCTCCAGCATTGTTAGCAAAACGAATCAAAGTTTGAGCTTTTTCTTCTAGCGAAACATCACTCAAGACAATGTCTCTGATCTCATCAGGGCCAATCATATTCGTTAAACCATCACTATTGATCAAAATATAATCATCTGCTTCAACGGTCAGCAAACCATAATCTGGCTCTAACTCATCTTTTTGACCAATAGACTGGGTGATGATATTGCGCTGAGGATGATGGGCTGCTTCTTCCTCTGTAATTTGACCAGCTCGTAAAAGGGCATTTACCAGAGAATGGTCACTGGTCAACTGTTGGTATTCGCCCTGACGAATGAGACCAATCCGCGAATCTCCAACATGGGCATAAATCACTTGACCTTCTACAAAAGCTAGGGCTTCTAGTGTTGTTCCCATTCCTTTATGTTCATCATCTTGACCTGCTAAATGAATCTGACGGTTTACAGCCTCTAAATTCTCTGCAAACCATTCCCGTACTTGATTCACTGTCTCGATTTCAGAAGAAACCCAGGCCGCACCTAGGGCTGTGACTGCCATTTCACTAGCAATATTTCCGGCACGGTGTCCCCCCATACCATCAGCAAGAAAAATCATGGATTTTCCTGCTTTGTTTCTATATTGATTTGCATAGTCTTGGTTATTTGTCCGTCTTTGACCTACATCGGTTAAGATCGTCATATCCATACTGTCAGTTTCCTCCTGATATTATGACATTCTCTTAAAACGACTGATAAAGAAGCCATCGCTTCCATATAATTCAGGTGTAATAAGGATACAATCATTCTTGAGAATATCTTTTCTTTCGTGCTCCAATGGAACTTGTTCAAAATTTGGATGGTGTTTCAAAAATTGGTCCACCACTTCAAAATTTTCTTTCTCCATAATTGTACACGTACTGTACACTATTATACCACCTTTACGCACACTTTGACAAACACTATCCAGAATAGCCAATTGAATCGCTTGTAAAGAGGCAAAATCTGCACTCTCTTTATTGTACTTGATATCGGGCTTTCTCCGTATCAAACCTATCCCTGAACAAGGGGCATCTACCAATATCTTATCGAATGCATCAGGGCCAAATGTTTCAAAGACTTTTGTCGCATCTAACTTCTTTGTCAAAATTTTGTCTGCAACATGAAGGCGATGAGCATTTTCTTGAATCAATTTTAGTTTGTGATCATAGAGATCCAAGGCCGTGACTTTTCCAGTTGTGAGATAAGAAGCTAGGTGAGTCGTCTTCCCTCCCGGCGCTGCACAGGCATCCAGAACCCTCTCATCTCCTTGCAAATCCATAGCGGGCGCGACCAATTGGCTGGATTCATCCTGAATGGTGATGCGTCCTTCTCTAAATAAAGAGTGGCCTGCAAAATGCCCTTGATCTTTCACGAGCGCTGAAGTTGCTATGAGGGATTCGTTTGCTTCCAACATCTGGGCGAGTTGTTCTTTCTCACTTAGATCAATGACGCGAATGCTCGATTTATTACGCTGGTATAAACTCTCAAAAATAGCCTGAGCCCGTTCTTCACCATATTCTTCAACCAACTCTTTGACCAACCAGACGGGTAGGGAGTACTGGACCGAATAGCGCTTATTCTTGCGCTTAATGGTTTCAATATCTGGCAACCCCTCGCGGATCAGCTTTCTGAGAATGGCATTGACAAATTTTTCACTACCCTCTTTACGACTTTTTGCGATCCGGACAGCTTCATTGACGACGGCATGGTCGGGAATGCGATCCAAATAGACAAGTTGATAAAGACTCATCATCAAAAGATAATAGAGCCACTGATCCAACTTTGTTCGGTCCTCGATCACGTGGGCAAGATACCATTCAAGCGTTATTTTTCGTGCGACGGTACCATACACAACCTCTGTCACAAATCTTTTATCCTTATCTGAAAGAAGAGATTGTTCGAGCGCTTGATTCAGGGCAATGTTGGAATAGGCTCCGTGTTCAAAGACCTCTTCTAAAACGCGAACAATCTGTTCACGCGCATTCATTTGTTTAACTTCCAAAGCGATCTCCTACTTGTAATTGACGACCGGCGCCGTTTAAAAAGTCTGTAATGGACATTTTAGGTTTTCCTGCTGGCTGCACAACTTTGAGAGATAGCGCGCCTGCTCCTGTAGCGACTACCAACTCTTTTTTCGTCATACGAACGACCTGACCTGGATTTCCGTCTCCATCACATGGCTCTGCTACATAGATTTTAAACCGCTGGCCATTTAGCATAGTATGAGCAACTGGCCAAGGATTCATTCCCCTAATCTGATTAAAGACTTGGCGATTGGTTTTGCTCCAATCTAACACTTCTTCTTCTGGTAAAATATTTGGTGAAAATGTGACCAAATCTGGATCTTGTGGACTTGGCTCAATCTCTCCTGCAAGGTAAGCTGGCAAGGTATCTAAAAGTAAATCTCGTCCTAGAACAGCTAATTTTTCAAACAAGGTTCCTACATTGTCCTCATCTAAAATAGGGAGAGTACGAGCAGCAATCATGTCTCCAGCATCCATTTCTTTGACCATTTCCATAATCGTAACGCCTGCTTCTTCGTCACCATTAATAAGAGCATAATGAATAGGTGCTCCTCCTCTATATTTAGGCAATAAAGAAGCATGGACATTCACCGCAAATTGAAAGTTCTCTAGCAATTTTGTTGGTAAAAATTGTCCAAAAGCGGCTGTCACAATTCCATCCGCATTCAAGGATAGAAGAGTCTCCATTTCTGGACTGCCTGATAATTTCTCCGGTTGCAGAACCGGCAATTGGTGTTCCAAAGCTACCTGCTTCACTGGGGTCATTCGAATTTCTTTTTTACGACCTACTTTGCGGTCTGGTTGGGTTACCACTGCTAGAATATCATAACGAGAATCTGCTAACAATCCCTTTAAGACTGTCGCTGAAAAATCAGGTGTCCCCATAAAAATTAATTTTGTCATTTTTTCTTCCTTACATGAAACTTTGAGGCTCATTATCAATACTTAAGCGTAGATCTTGATTTCCTTTTTCCTGAGTAAATTCTAAGATTTGATTCAAGACCTGGGTAATGCCTTCTTCAAAACGATACTTCACAATGATTTGATAATGATACAGATTGTGCGTGCGTGCAATTGGTTTAGGAGTCGGTCCCAAAAGTTGAATATGATCTGATAGACCTGATCGCAGAATTTCCATGACCTGATGCGACTTCTCTATCACAACTTCTTCGCTCTTATGCGATAGGGTTAAGCCAACTGTAAAGTAATAGGGGGTATACCCCAACTGCCGGCGGATCTGCATCTCATAGGCAAAGAAGCCCTCATAATCTTGGTCTTTTGCAAATCGAATCGCATAATGATTGGGGTTATAGCTCTGAACGATGACTTCTCCCTCTTTCTCCGCTCGCCCAGCTCTTCCAGCCACCTGGGTCAAAAGCTGAAAGGTTCTCTCTGAAGATCGATAATCTGGTAAATTCAGAGAAGTGTCGGCATTTAGAACACCTACAAGTGTAACATTGGGAAAATCAAGCCCCTTGGCGATCATTTGCGTCCCTAACAAAATATCTGCTTCACCATTTCCAAATGCTTCCAATATAGATGCATGACTCCCTTTTTTTCGGGTGGTGTCGACGTCCATACGCAAGATGTTAGCCTCAGGAAAAATCTCTTGCAACTCATCATAAGCTTTTTGTGTACCTGTCCCATAATAACGAATGGAAGGACTTTGGCAATTTGGACATTGCCGAGGAATTGCCTTGCTATAGCCACAATAATGACAGTTCATGGTTTTGGTATCCATGTGAAGCGTCAGAGAAATATCGCAGTTAGGACACGTATCCACTGTCCCACACTCGCGACACATGACAAAGCTGGAATAGCCTCGACGGTTCAACATCAAGACCACTTGCTCTTTCTTTTTCAAGCGATCAGAAATAGCTTCTACTAAGACAGGAGTGAAGTTACCAGCTTCATTTTGACCAATATAATCACGGAAATCAACAACTTTAACTGTTGGAATTTTGGCTGCCGGATTGGCCCGCTGGGTTAGATGAAGTAATTCATAAACCCCTTTTGTGGCACGAGCCCGCGATTCCAAACTTGGGGTGGCAGATCCAAGAAGCAAGACCGCTTGATTGTACTGAGCTCTTAGGACTGCGACTTCCCGTGCGTGGTAGCGTGGGTTACTATCTTGTTTATAGGAAGCTTCATGCTCCTCATCAATGATGATAGCTCCTATGTTTTTTAAAGGGGCAAAGATTGCCGAGCGTGCTCCCACCACAACCTTGGCTTCCCCACGCTCTACTTTTCGCCATTGGTCGTACTTCTCACCATTTGATAAGCCCGAGTGCAAAATCGCTACTTCTTGACCAAAACGCGAGATAAAACGATACGTCATCTGCGGAGTGAGAGAAATCTCAGGAACCAACATAATAGCCGTCTTCCCCTTATTTAGAACTTCCTGAATAATCTGTAGATAGACCTCCGTTTTCCCGCTTCCGGTCACTCCCTCTAATAAAAAAGGCTTCGATTCTTTTCCAATTTGAGAAACGACTGTCTCTACAGCCTTCGATTGCTCTGGATTTAGAACTAAGGCTTGGGTTTGTTTTTTTCCTTCATAGTAAGCAGCTGCCCGGTTGACTTCTCGTTCTGTAATCTCTAAAACACCTTGATCAATAAAATAAGCCACTACTTCCCGTGAAAAGTCTTGATACAAGCCTGCTAAAGGTTGCTCATCTTGCTCTAATAGCAAGCGTTCTTTCAATGCGATCCTTTTTTTAGCTCTCGCAGTTGGTTGAAGTTCTCTTAATCGTTCCTGGTTAACCCGATACCATTTTTCTGTTTTGATCTGTTTCTTATCTTTTGCCTGGTATTCTAGTACCAAATCTCCTTTTCTAACCAACCGCATCACTTGGGCTTGGTCAGTTGCATCGAGAGAAGAAAACGCGACTTCTGTTCTTCCACCAAAAAGTTTTGCTTTGAAAGTTGGATCCAAAGAAGGTTGAGGATACAAAATCTTATCATAACTCGAATTGAGAAGAGAAGGGAGCATGGTTTTTAAAATGGTGATCTTATAGGAGAAAACACTTTTTCGTAATTGATCTGCCAACCAGAGCTGCTCTTGGTTTAAGACAGGTGTGTAGTCCAAGACCTCCACAATCGCCTTCAATTCCTCACTTGTGTCTGTCTCTTCTGAAACTCCAACCACAATACCTTGAATGAGGCGATTCCCTTTACCAAAGGGGACATGAACTCGCATCCCCGCCTCTACCATATCCTCAAATTCTGATGGAATCTGATAAGAGTAGGGTTTATCTGTCTGCATCAATGGGACATCTACGATGACTTTCGCTATCACTTTCTCACCTCCAGCCTCTATCATATGTGCCTTACTTTACCACAGCACCCTTTAAATAGCAAAAAATAAGATTGAGAAGCTCCCAACCTTAAATTTTTTCACCATCTTCTTTTTCTTTGGCAATTTGTTCCTTAATTTTGCGCTCTTCTTCTTCTTTGCGAATGCGCTCTGCTTCAATACGTCGACGAAGCGCTTCGCGTTTTGCTTCTGGATCCGGGTGAACAACCACGTTACCTGACTCGATTTCCTCAAGCGCTTGCAATGTTGACTTGACTGATTGAAACTCTTGGGTTGGAACTGCACCACTTTCCAATTCGTGGGCGCGTTTTGCCTCAAGAATGACCAATGAATATTTGGATGGTACTTTGTCAAGCAACGTATCAATAGAAGGTTTTAACATCATATTTCTATACCTAGTTTCTAATTTTTTATCTCTTCACAATAGTTTGTGTTTTGGGTAACATATCCAGATAATGACCAATGACACGGTCCACACGGAAATGCTCTGCTTCGATCACACGTTTAACTCGCTCAGCCGCGAGAGGAACTTCGTCATTGACAATGGCGTAATCATATTCACGCATCAGGGCAATTTCTTCTTTAGCCTTCTCAATCCGTTGCGCAATCACTTCTGCACTATCCGTACCACGTCCCACCAAACGGTCTTGCAATTCTTCTAAATCAGGCGGTGTTAAGAAGATAAAAACTGCATCCGGTACTTTCTTCTTTACTTGGAGTGCCCCTTGAACTTCAATCTCAAGGAATACATCGATTCCCTTATCCAAAGTTTCATTGACATAGGTGAGCGGAGTCCCATAGTAATTTCCAACGTACTCAGCATACTCAAGCATTTGTCCCTGACGGATCAAATCTTCGAATTCTTCACGTGTACGGAAAAAATAGTCAACACCATCCACTTCACCTGGACGTTGCGCACGCGTTGTCATCGATACAGAGTATTGAAACTGATTATCCGAGTTTTCAAAAATCTCTCTTCTGACCGTCCCTTTTCCTACGCCTGATGGGCCAGAAAATACGATTAATAAACCACGATCCGCCATGATATCTCCTTCAATGTCTTTCTATCTAGTGTAACAAAAAATGGGCTAATTTTCAACTGATTTTTCCTTCAAAAAAAGCTCGAGATGCTAGATCTCAAGCTTTTGCTTTATTTTGCGTAATCTACTGCACGCAACTCTCGAATAACTGTAACTTTAATATTTCCAGGATATTCAAGATTGGACTCGATCTTCTCACGAATGTCATGAGCCAAGATGGTGACTTTATCATCCTTGATTGCCTCTGGGCTAACCATAATACGGATTTCACGACCTGCTTGCAGAGCGAAACTTGTCTTAACTCCTTCAAAACTATTTGCAATTTCTTCTAGATCTTGCAAACGTTTAATGTAGCTTTCAAGTGACTCACTTCGTGCACCTGGGCGAGCTGCACTCAAAGCATCCGCTGCGGCGACAATGACTGCAATGACACTTTCTGGTTCAACGTCACCATGGTGACTGGCAATGGTATTGATAACCACCGGATGTTCCTTGTACTTACGTGCCAATTCTGTCCCAATTTCGACGTGACTTCCTTCCACTTCACGGTCAATCGCTTTCCCGATATCATGTAAGAAACCAGCACGTCGTGCCAGAGTGGCATTTTCGCCCAACTCGCTGGCAATAATACCAGAAAGCTTGGCAACTTCAATGGAGTGACGCAAGACGTTTTGACCATAAGAAGTACGGAATTGCAACCGTCCCATGATTTTCATCAGATCCGGATGGAGGTTTGGCGCACCAATTTCATAGGCAGCCGCCTCACCGTATTCTCGAATACGGTTATCAATCTCTTGGCGATTCTTCTCAACCAGCTCTTCAATGCGGGCCGGATGAATGCGACCATCTTTGAGAAGGCTCTCCATTGTCATGCGGGCGATTTCACGACGAATCGGATCAAACCCTGACAAGGTAACTACTTCAGGCGTATCATCAATAATCACATCGACACCCGTCAAGCTCTCAAAGGTACGAATATTGCGTCCTTCACGCCCAATAATCCGGCCCTTCATACTATCATCAGGCAAATGAACGGTTGAGTTTGTTTGCTCTGCAACAAAATCACCAGCCATTCGCTGCATGGCTTGTACGAGAATGTCTTTTGCAATTTTATCAGAACGTTCTTTCACTTCCAGTTCTGCTTCACGAATGCGTGATGCAATTTCTTTTGAAAGTTGATCTTCCGTCTGATTCAAAATAATGTCACGCGCTTCTCCTTGACTTAGAGCAGCGACACGTTCCAGTTCTTCCACTTTCTTGTGTTCAAGCTCTTCCAGCTGTTGTTCACGCGCATCAATGTGTTTAGTTCTATCTGTAAGACTTTGCTCTTTGTGTTCAAGAGACTGTTCTTTGCTCGTTAAAATGTCATCTTTTCGATCAAGATTGCTAGCACGTTCTGCCAAACGGCTTTCTAGTTGCTTCAATTCTTGTCGTTCTGACTTAAACTCAGCATCGACTTCTTCACGATACTTTCTGGCTTCTTCCTTTGCCTCCAAAAGTGCTTCTTTTTTAAGTGAACTCGACTCATGCTTGGCTTCTTTTAAAATTAAATCAGCTTCGCGCTCTGCTTGTCCACGTAAATTCGTTGCTTCTTGTTCAGCATTTAAAAGGGTGAGTTCCGCAGCTTCTCTTGAAGCTTTCATTTTTAGAGCAGTTCCCACATATCCAATGACTAAACCAATGACCGCGGCAAAAACACCTGTTAATACAAAATTCATGCTTTTACCCCAAATCTATTTAATTAGTTGAATTAAAAATTCTTTTACATTTTATCATAAATTACTAAAATTAACAATCTAAAAAAACAGGAAAAACCTAATATATTTTTGCCGACTCCTACCGCGTTTAGCACCCTCTTTCTTAGAGCACTTTTTCCAAAGATTCATCTACGCCCACTTTTGTTGATTCTGCTTTTTTATGCTATAATCAAGAAAAACAAAGAAGGATTGAAGTATGACAAAAGAAGTAATTGTTGAAAGTTTTGAATTGGACCACACAGCTGTAAAGGCCCCCTATGTGCGCTTGATTGGGGAGGAAACAGGGCCTAAAGGGGACGTTATCTCCAACTTTGATATTCGTTTGGTGCAGCCAAATGAAAATGCCATCCCCACTGGAGGACTCCACACCATCGAGCACCTTCTTGCTATGCTTATTCGCAAACGCATTGACGGAATGATCGATTGTTCACCATTTGGATGTCGTACCGGTTTTCATATGATCATGTGGGGCCAGCATTCCAGTACTGAAATTGCGAAAGTCATTAAAGAATCTTTGGAAGAAATTGCAGCCGTTAGCACCTGGGAAGATGTTCCAGGTACAACCATTGAATCTTGTGGAAATTACAAGGATCACAGTCTCTTTTCAGCAAAAGAATGGTGTCGCTTGATTCTAGACCAAGGAATTTCAGATGATCCGTTTGAACGTCATCTTGTTTAATACTAAAAAGAGAGTGGGACAGAAATCGGTCATTCGTTAGAATTCGATTTCGTCGTCCCACCTCCGCACAGTTGAGTAGGGCTGTAAAAGCTGATGAAATCAGCGTAGTAGAGCCCACTCAACCACTGCGTCTTGCTAGACAATCCAAAGACAATTGAGAGGCTAGGACTTTTGTCCCAGCCTCTTTATTTATTATAGACTTTTTCAGAAAACTAATCCGTCATTAATAATCCAAAGCGTCTGAATGTCCTTTTCCGTTCCCAACGAAATAACCTGTCTTGGCATTAATACTAAAGAGATAAGTTCCGTCTGGTTTGAAGAGGTTGTAATAACCGTTTCCATTAATGATATTGACACGCTCTAAGATATATTGATTTCCAGTAATGTGTCCACGTTGACGAGCAATGTTCAATACTTTTTCAAGAATACCATCACCAAAGACCCAAGCCGGGTTATTCACATCATTGATAGCAGCTTGGTTGTATGGCACACGGCTCAGATTTCGCTGGAGTGGAACCCCATCACTTGGTAGACCATATCCTGAATAGCCTGGACTTACAACTCCTGCAACACCTGTAGCAGAGTTTGCAGCCGGAGCAGTCGGAGCCACTGACTGAGTAGGGGCTGCAACTCCGTTAGAGGTATTTGCACCACCAGTTCCTGTCACAGGTGCCGGCGTCGCAACTTGTTGGGAACGCCCTTGGGCAACCGCATCATTCAGCAAGCTATCCAGTTTCTCATTGCCAGTCTTTGTTTCAGCAAAAGTAGCATCACTTTTTGCCTTGGCAGTGGCATCAAGAACCCCATCTTTAATCACTGGTGAACTAAATTGTGAATTGACCTTTTGAATGGCAGAAACTTGCTTCACTAGGTCTTCATATTTTGTTTTAGAGGCTTCGTAATCGCTACTTCCTTCTAGTTTGTCCAACAGTTTCTTGAGGTTTTCCAAGTCTCCGAATTTATCATTTTTCAGAGCACCTTTTGATTCGTCTACGAAAAAGGCATCGTAGGCTTTAGTAAACTCTTCTAATTTTTGAGCTTGTGTTTGCTTCTCACTGCTACTTGATTTTGAACTTGATGTGGATTTGCTAGAAGAAGATGATGATACAACCGTTGTGCCACCAGACCTTCCACGACTATGCATCCAGTTATAGGTCACAAAAATGGCTGATCCCACAATCGCAAGACCTAAGGCAGAATAGAGAACCGTTTTGATTCGTTTACCAGCATTAGATGGAGTTCCCTCAGGAAGGTCCTCTCTTTCCACGATCGGTTCGGTTGGGGTTGGTCCAAATTTAATCTTAGCTGGTAATTCTGTTGGAATGGCATCCTTTTCAGTTTCCTGCTCTAATACCGTTTCCTTTACTTCCTCTGCTTTAACTGTTTCGACAGCTGCTCCAGCAGTTGCCAATTCTTCTGCCTTGGTCAATTCTTCTGCCTTGGCCAATTCTTCTTTAGCTAAAATCTTTGTATCGTATTTCTCCGCTTCAATTTCCGCTCGGTGTTGCTTGATGTACTTGTCTAAGACATTATCACCTTCAGTTACACCAGCCTCAATCTCTTCAGCTTTTCGATTGGCCTGTCCGATGGTCATCTCCTTGGCATCCTCAAAATCCAAAATGGATTCCGTTTCTTGCTCCAATGGGTTCTTTTCTTTCTCTGTCATAAAAATCCTTTCTATGTATTCATCTGCCGTTTTACACGTTCCCCAAAATATTGATAGAGATCAACTTTTAGGGTACCATTATAAAGTTTTCGTTTTTTATCTGCTTTACTGCCGTACTTAGATTCAAAACCTTCATCACTGGTTAGAATAAACTTGCTCCAGGTTTTGAGAGGAGCAAACACTTGCCCCATTTCAGCATACAACTTGGTTACACCTTCATCATCTGATAATCGCTCTCCGTATGGAGGGTTGGAAATAATGACCCCATTGATCTTATCCGAACGAAGATCTTGGACCCGCATTTGTTTAAAGGTGATATCCCTACTAACGCCTGCTTTTTGAGCATTTTCTTTAGCAATCTCAACCATCCGCGCGTCGATATCTGTTCCCATAATATCCAAAACTAGCTCTCGATTGATTTTTTTACTAGCTTCTGTACGAACTTCTTGGATCAGACGATCATCGACCCAATTCCACTCTTCAAAAGAGAAGGATCGCCTTAAACCAGGCGCCATGTTGCGTGCTATCATCGCGGCCTCAATACAAAAAGTACCAGAACCACATGTTGGATCAATCAAAGGCTTATCTGGATACCAGTTCGACAACTGAAGAATTGCCGCGGCCATATTTTCCTTGATCGGCGCTCCACCTTTTTCGGTCCGATAGCCACGCTTGAAGAGGCTGCTACCTGTAGTATCGATTAGCACGGTAGCTTGATCTTTGAGGATCGACACTTCAATTTTGAACTCTGCCCCATTTTCCATCAAGGGAACCCCTTCTGGTCGAGCATAGTGTTTTTGTAACTTTTTAACAACTGCTTTTTTCGAAATTGCCTGAACGCTGGGCTCATTATGCAATTTCGATTTGACACATTTAGCCTTTGATATAGGGAAACGGGCACCTAAGGGTAAATAATTTTCCCAATCCAAAGCAAAGACACCTTGAAACAGTTCTTCAAAGGTTTTGGCAGGAAAACTTCCAACGACTATTTTTACTCTATCAGCCGCACGGAGCCAGAGATTGGTTTCGATGATCGCACGAACATCTCCCTGAAAACGAACCCGTCCATTTTCGACCTGGCAATCATAACCAAGATTTCGTAGTTCTCGACCAACAACTGCCTCTAAACCAGCAGCAGCTGTTGCAATCAATTCAAATTGTTTTTTCATCTTATTCCTATCACTTTAAAAAAGGAGGTTGAGATCTCTCTCCACCTCACCAACCTATATGCAATTTTCTATAAGCCATGTTTTGTTCCAGAAATGACTAGGTACCA